>OHBA01000480.1_pt1 | contig 21648 bp, 14 predicted proteins | sample 1577281 | NCBI WGS metagenome assembly OHBA01 (sample SAMEA3879579, study PRJEB24766) | human gut metagenome | biome: human-associated habitat; feature: feces | place: USA | collected 1985/1987
CATCTGACTGTTAATCAGAGGGTCCTTGGTTCAAGTCCAAGAGGAAGAGCAAAAAGGTTCGCAGATGCGAACCTTTTTTTATTTCTTATAAATTGTGTATCAAAGCGGCAACAAGCCATATCTCATCCGACTTCACCACGCATACGATCTTCGAAAGCGGCAAGTGCGGCCTTTGCCCCTTCACCCATCGCAATGATAATCTGTTTATAGGATATATCCGTTACATCTCCTGCTGCATAAATACCCTTCACGGAAGTGCGGCCATTTTTGTCGGTCAGGATTTCGCCCATACGGTTCGTTTCTACCAAATCCTTGAATAAAGCACTATTGGCAGTCAAACCAATCTGAACGAAAATGCCGTCCAAAGCAAAGATTTCTTCTTTATCCGAAAAACGGTCTTTCTTAATCATACCGACCACCTTATCCCCATCGCCCAATACTTCAACCGTCTGGGTGTGAGTAAAGATATCTACATTAGGCAGACTCCTGACTTTCTCCTGCAAAACGGTATCTGCTTTCAGAGTCTCCATAAACTCGAAGACCGTCACCTTAGAGCAAATACCTGCCAAATCAATGGCCGCCTCCACTCCGGAGTTACCACCACCGATAACAGCTACCTCCTTGCCTTTATAAAACGGTCCGTCGCAATGCGGACAAAATGCCACTCCATGACCAATATATTTCTCTTCACCCGGAACATTCAACTTCCGCCAGTTGGCACCTGTAGCAATAATCAGCACAGGAGCCTTGTAACTTTCACCACCCTTAACCGACAGCGCTTTCATTTCCCCGACTACCTCAGCTTTTTCTATCCTGCGATTCTCAAGTATATCAATATGGTAAGCAGCCAAATGGCTTTTCAAGTCCTGTGCCAGTTCTTTACCGGTAGTCCGAGGCACGGATATCAGATTCTCAATACCCATGGTCTCATTCACCTGACCACCTATACGTTCAGCCACTACAGCCACCCGCAGTCCTTTTCGAGCAGAATATATGGCAGCCGCAGCACCGGCAGGACCGCCTCCCGCTACCAACACATCATACTCTTTCGTTTCAAAAGATTCCGAAACCGATGCACCATAACGCACTTCAAGTTTTTCGAGCAAATCACCGATATTACCGCGTCCCACATGAATCTGTTCGCCATCGGCAAACACTGTAGGAACAGCCTGCACTTTCATGCGGTTCACCTCCTCTTCATTCACAGCACCGTCTACAGCTTCATGGCGTATCTGAGGATTAAGCACCACCATCAGATTCAATGCCTGAACTACATCAGGACAGTTGGTGCAGCCCAACGATAAATATGTAGTCAGATTTATCGGTCCGCGCAATGCACGGATACGCCGGGTGATAAACTCATCGGGAAAATTCTTACCTTTGCCATCAGCATTAAGTATCGCCATCAGCAAAGAAGTAAATTCATGCCCGCCGGGTACGGCGCGGAAAGTAATACCCGTATCTTCCCCTTCCTTTAAAAGAATAAATTTCAAACCTTCGCTCTCTTGCAAACGACAGGAGAGTTTTTCGGAACAAGAAGCCACTTCTTCCAACAAATCCACCAACTCGGCACGGCTTTCATGCCGAGGGTGGACAAAGATGTCGAAAGTATAGTGCGCATCCAGTTGGGCAAATAGCCCCTTTAACTGTTCTTTTATTGCGCTATCCAACATATTTTTCCCAATTGCTTTAAATTTTACCTACGAGGTCAATGCTCGGTTTCAGAGTCTCGGCACCTTTTTTCCACTTTGCGGGACAAACTTCCCCATCATGACCGGCAACAAACTGAGCCGCCTCCACTTTACGAAGTAACTCATCGGCATTACGTCCGATGCTGTTGTCCTGAATTTCAGCCAATTTAATCTTACCTTCAGGATTAACCACAAAGGTACCACGATAAGCCATGCCATCTTCCTCAATCATCACACCGAATGCGCGAGAAAGAGCTCCGGTAGGATCTGCCAACATTGGATAAGTGATTTTGCGAATGCTTTCGGAAGCATCATGCCATGCTTTATGAACAAAATGTGAATCTGTGCTGACAGAATACACCTCTACACCCATTTCCTTGAATCGGTCATACTTCTCTGCCATGTCTACCAACTCAGTAGGGCAAACGAAAGTAAAGTCGGCAGGATAGAAAAAGAAAATAGCCCATTTCCCTTCGATATCCTTGTTAGTCACTGTTTTAAACTCTCCATTGTGAAATGCCTGAACTTTAAATTCAGGTATTTGTGAATTAATAATAGGTTCCATACACTTTCTATTTTAAAAATGAAATTAATTTTTAAATTGTAATTATTACATTTGCAAAGGTAGTGCACTGCGTTTCCCTCTGCAATACCTAATTATTAGGATAATATAGAACAACAATCACCATAAATAGGTACAGAAGATTAGGTGTATTTAAAGTTTTTACGTACTTTTGCCTCGGAATTTATAAAAAACAACAAGAAATGGACGATTCAAACCCACGAACGTACAGTATAGTATTAACTTATCCGGCAGGGCTCTAAACAGCACGCCTGCAATGCCTCTGCCCGGAATTAAAACAAACGAAAGGAGGCAATAAGATGAGAAAATATCTTTATTGTGAAAACGGTTTTGTGGAAAAGCCGCAGTGGATGCCCAACTGCTGGGTAAATGTAGAATGCCCTGATAAAAGCGATTTTGACTTTCTGACCAAAGATTTAAAAGTCCCCGAATCTTTTTTAGAGGACATTGCCGATGTAGATGAACGACCGCGTACCGACACCGAGGAAAACTGGTTGCTGACCATTATCCGTATTCCTTTGCAGCAACAAGGAAGTATTCCATATACAACCATTCCCATCGGCATTATCACAAACAATGAGATTATTGTCACCATTTGCTATCATTCCACTGAAATGATACCCGACTTTATCGACCATACACGCCGAAAAGGAATAGTGGTGCGCAATAAGTTTGAATTGATATTACGGCTGATTTACTCTTCTGCAGTATGGTTCCTGAAATACCTGAAGCAAATAAACAATGATGTGACGGCAGCCGAAAAAGAGTTGGAGAAAAGCATCCGCAACGAAGATTTACTTCGACTGATGAAGCTGCAAAAGACATTAGTCTATTTCAACACCTCGATACGTGGAAATGAGGTGATGATAGGCAAATTGCAAAGTATCTTTCAGGAAAAGGATTACCAGAACCCTGATTTGGTAGAAGATGTGGTCATTGAATTGAAACAAGCATATAACACAGTAAATATTTACAGTGACATCTTAACAGGCACAATGGATGCTTTCGCTTCCATTATTTCAAATAATGTGAATACCATCATGAAACGCATGACCAGCATCTCCATCATATTGATGGTACCTACATTGATAGCCAGCTTTTATGGAATGAACGTAGATGTACATGTAGATGAGTTACCGCATGCTTTCAGCCTCATCATATTAATATCTATCATGCTATCGGCCATGGCATTCGTTATCTTCAAAAAGATAAAGTGGTTTTAAGCCGAAAATTACTTTACTATCGTTTTGCTGTCGTGTCGGAATATATCCGCCACGACAGATAACGATACAATAAATTCATAATTCTATCGGCATTTCCTCTTTCTTTGCCCTATCTTACGCCTTATCCACAGATAATAGCCGGTCAGTGGCAGACAAACTCCGATGAGAGCCGCAGCAAAGGCAAGTATTTTGGTAAACATGCCGCCCCAACTTCCCACATGCACTGAATATATCCATCCCCGAATCTTCCCCGATGGCTCAGCATTCTGATATAAAGATACATTTGTTATCTCACCCGAACGAGGGTCAAACTCATAACGATCACTCGCACGCTGATTGCCCAACCGGTCGAAAGAGACATTGGCAGTACCCCGGGATATGGTAATCTGTCTGCAATCGGGATTCTCATTCTTCAACTGTCGATAAACCTGTTCCCAATGTGCATACGGAGCCTGTGATTTTTCCTTTCCCTTCTTTTCCTGTCCATGAGCTGCATGCCCACTTCCTTGCCGGGTTTCTACTCCAAAGATTTTATAGAATCCGGTCCGGTACCAGGCGAAAGACCAAGTCAGCCCCGTCAGTGACATCACCAGCAAAAACAACAACGCATACAGACCGCCCGCCACATGAAAATCATAGCAGAACCTGCGAAACCCCTTCCGCGACGTTATCTTCAGACTATTCTTCATCGCCTGCAGTGTACGCGGCCACCAAATAATGATACCCGTCAACAGAATAAGAACAAACATCAGTGTACTCACTCCTACTATCATCTTTCCCCAAAAAATACCGCCATCAGGCTTCATACTGTCCAACAGCCAGCGATGCAGTTTAAACATGGTCAGGAAAAAAGCCGGACGTTCGTATTTCCCTTTCACTTCACCCGTATAAGGGTCGATATAAACTGATGTACGGCGCGGTTTGGAAAGATTTACCTGCCACGTACGCCCTTTCTCCGAAGGAATACTCACTCCGGCAACAGATACACTATCGGGCAATGTCTCCGCCACTCGTTCTAGAAGCATCTCTACAGGCAGCGGTTCCGCCTTTATCTCTTTCACTTGATAAAGGTCGGGACGGCTCCATTCTGTTATTTCGTTCTCGAAAACCAGCATGGCACCCGAAAAGCATATCAGGCTGACGAGCAGTCCGAAAGGTACAGAAAGCCAAAGATGCAGTGTCCGAAATATCTTTTTCATTTCTGAGATGTAAGTTTACCTACAGTACTAACAGACTCCGCAATGATAGTCAGCCCCTTTGTGGCAGTAGCAGTCCGAGGGTCAATCTTGTAAAGTGCCGGAGTACTGCCATCGGTAGTGGATACCGGCATATATATGTAACCGTTCTCGTTATAAGGAATATTTCCATAAGCACTCAGAACATCTTCCGATGGCAATCCGGTCACCGGTTTCAGTGTCCGGTCTTCACCTTTAAAGACTGCCAGTTCAGTAGTATACTCCCCTTTCGACTGTAACCCGCGAGTATACATCTGAAGCAGGAAATAATCTTCTGTGATATGCCAGCATTTGTACATCGGATGCTTGTTTCCAAGCTCTTCTAGATTGACATAATAAGTATCGTCAAACGAAGTTTCTCCTGCCTTGATTCGCATCACTCCCGAAGGAAGTGTTCCCTGCACACGCTTTAAGTCATCCGAAGAAGTGGTAAGTCGTCCGTAGCCGGGTGAGAAAACATAAAGATCGCCGTTATCAGCCGCCCAAATAGTCTGGTAATATTGAGAACGCATACGTCCGCTGGCAAAGCCGATTTTATCAGTGGCAACAATCGTTGGAGTACTACTGAAATCATTTCCGCTGTAAATAGCCACATATGCATGGTCGGGATACTGAGTAGAAGGAATAGAACCTTCTTTATAAGCACCGCTGCCACTGCCTCCCGCCACGGTTGCCACAAGTTGCGGATCGGTCACCTTGTCCGGGAACGCTTTTACACCATATTGGCTCATCCCCATCGGAATTACTGAAGTGTAAAGTTTGCCGTTTGCCTGTACAAACCCAGAAAAAGTAACATACTCACCATTACCCAAGTAGTTTTCACACGGGTAAGTCTTGGTACTTGTAGTACCGTCCAGTGAATTCAGATAGTTGACCAAAATACCTTGCTCCGCATATCCGCCGGCATCCGTCCGGTCTGTATCTCCGGTAGAAGCGGTAATCACATTATCTCCCCACGTGCCATACGTGGTGATGCGTTTAAAAGCATACGACAGATGCTCTTCGAGCTTATTATTACTGTTCAGAATGTAAGAAGAACCGGTTCCGTCTCCTCCCTTATTATACACAAGGCGGAAGAGGTAATCATTGTTATGAAACACCCAATACGTACCGGTCTCTGTCTCAAGACCGTTATTTTTTACTGTAACGCTTCCTTCGTCCAAAGACTCGGCAGTCAGGAGATAATTTACCCCATCAACAGTGGCAGCAACCACGTATGTCCCTGCCCCGGTACCGGGAGCATCCGGCGTTGAATTTTCAGGTACTGTATCATCACTGCATGAAGTCAACACGCTGCCTGCACAACATGCCATGACAACAGACCAAAACAAAAATTTTCTATTCATCATTCTTCTATTTATATTTTATCGATTCATATTCTATTGTCCGAAATAAACCCTCACCTTCCCGTAGAATGCACGCCCGGCTTTCTGCAGGCTATAATTATCATACAATTTCTCATCCGTGAAATTCTTGCATTCCAACGAGAGGTTATAGCGTCCATTCTTGATACTATACGTAATCCCCAGATTGTGTGAAAATTGTTCCGGCACACGTTTCTTGGAAGAAGCCTCTCCGATAGTTTCCCAATTCAACGGAAATTCGTGCTGATAATAGCTGTCATACGTGAGCGACAAGCGGTTTCCTTTTGCAAACAAATCATGCCAATAGAGCGAAGCATCCAAGCTGGCATAACGGTAAGGCTGATTGGGTATACGAAGTTTATACTTCAGGCTTTCCTGCAGGGAGCCTCCCTCCAGATATTTTTCATTGTCACGCGTATCCATGCTGCTATAAGTACCTCCCACACTGAGCCAGTGCGAATAGCTGTAACGTGCAGACACATTAAAACCTTTCGTCTTTACACGCCCGTGATTATAATAGGAACCATAACTTTTACCACCAAAAGAGCTGATGGTACGGACGATGTAATCTTTCGTATCACGATAAATCAGACTTCCTTCCACATAGAGATCATGCTTGCCCAAGCGGTGCGTATAACTGAGATTCAAGTTGATATTGTCACTGTTCTCCGGATTCAGGTCAGCCTTACCCGCTTCCAAGTCCTCATCACCGAACAACTCTTCATTCGATGGCAACCGATAAGCTTTCTCATACGAGAGCTTTACCTGTAAATCCCTTATTATCCAATATGTGCCTGCCGCTCCATACCCCAGAGCGCTTACGTGCTTGGACATATCAATATAGTTCCCTATACCATCGGCATTCTGTGAGACTAATCCCGAACTATGCTGGTTATAATACTTTCCGAAGGCAGAGAAGTTCCACCTTTCAGCAGGCATCAGACGATAAGAAAGTCCGGTGATATTCTTCCTTGTCTTCTTGGGAACGGTAAAATCCGAAACAGCCGAAGTGGAATTCACATCCGAACGGTTACTGCGCTCGAAAACCGTCAGTACATGGCTCAGTGTAAAGGTCTGCGTCCTGCTGAGACGATAATCAGCCTTGAACGTCCCATTCCAGTTTTTATTCTTCGATTCATTGTCCTGGTAAGATTGCTCTCCTTTTGAACCGGTATATTGCTTTTCTCCATACCAATTATATTGATAAGGCACCGTATCAATATTCTGAGTCAGATTATAATTATAATTTGCCGTCAAACTAACATCCAGTCCTTTGGTAAATAAATCCCGCTTATGATACTCCAATGAGGGCATCAGCGAATGTCCCTTGCGGTGTTTCTCTCCAAATACTGCCTCTTGACGCACTCCTGTCTGAATCTCCTTGTACATATTGGAATAAGTAAAACCGAAAAGCAGACGGTCGGCAAAGGGTTTCCCCACCCAACCCACTTTTCCGATGACAGCCTCATTGTGGTAAGTGTCATTGAAACGTTTTACATGCTCAATCTTCTTTTTGTCGGTGGTATTGCCATCGGGAGAAAAATGAGTGACATACGTATCCACATAATAATCATTGTCGGAATAGTTCTGAAATGCATTAATCTCATACATCAATCCGCTTCTGAAAGTCTGTCCGAAATTGATATACGACTTATGCGTATTAAACGAACCATAAGAATAAGAAGTATCCAAAAACCATTTTCTCTTCTTCTTATTCGTTACAATATTGATGACGCCTCCTAAAGCGTCGGTACCGAATCCTACCGGTACAACTCCTTTATATACTTCTATACGCTCGGCAAAATTCACCGGAATATTGTTCAGCCCGAAAGAGCTGCCTACCCCCTCCTGCGGCACTCCGTCAATAAAGACTTTGACGTGCTTTCCACTGAACCCATCCAACATGAGTTGGGTATCAGAACCCACACCTCCTGCCTCCCGCAGTTTCATACCCGGCAGTTTGGATAAAGCATCACTCAAATTCTTCGTCGAGTTCTGCAACTCCTCCGTATCCACAGCCACGGCATTGAAAGCCGAACGCTTCACACGGCCTACCCCATTGGACACGACAACGACCTCGTCTAACTCTGTCACAGACGAAGCTAATACTACATTCATTTTTACTCTCTCACCTCGAAAGAGCTTCACCGGCTTCTCTATCGTTTCATAACCGACAGCAGAAACGACCAGTGTATATTCCCCTGCGGGGGCATGCAAATGATATATTCCCTGCTCATTGGTCATACAACCATAATTGGTTCCTTTCAGATACACCGTTGCCAAGTCTATGATTTCTTTCTCCTTCGATACGACTTTACCCGAAATCATGGTTTTATGCTGCTGTGCATATACAGATACAGCCGTCAATAAAACGATGATTAAAATATTCACTTTCCGAACTGCTGTTTTCACGTTTTCTTCTTCTAAGTAATTACATTCTTTATTCGGATGCAAAGGTCTTGATAAAACTGACGCGCCACAATCGCTTTTTATAGGTAATTTAGAAACCTTCCTCAACAGTCATTTCTTTCATACAATCACTATTTATAAGTATTCTCCCATTGAGCAGGCAAATATTCCTTTGCACCGGGAATAAACTTTTTTGCACGTTGCAAGGAATTTGAAATATTTATAGCCTATCTTTGCAGCATTAAACTAACCTATTAAACACCAATAATAAATGAAAAAGCTATCTGGTTTTCTATTGTTATTCGTCTTTCTATGCTGCTCACTGTCAGCAAAAGAAACGCAAATCATCATCTTTTCGACTAATGACATGCACGGCAGTATCGACAACTTTGCCAAAATAGCAAGTTATATACAGAAAGAGCGTGCCAAGAATCCCAACATTCTGATTTTGAGTGGGGGAGATATGTTTTCGGGTAATCCGGTGGTGGACCAATACCCTGAGAAAGGCTTTCCTATGATTGACCTGATGAACCGGATAGGATATCAGTATGAAATATTCGGCAACCATGAATTCGACTACGGACAGGAGGTACTGAACCGGCGAATGGAGCAAGCCAACTTCCAATTCCTATGTGCCAACATGATTGTTGATGAAGAAACAGCCAAAATCAAACAACCTCAGCCATACGCTTTTCTGCAAATCGGTGACACCAAGATATGCATCCTGGGCCTTATCGAAGTGAGTAAGCGAAGAACAGGTGAGCTGCTACCCGCCACCCATCCCGCACGCCTGAAAGGTATCACATTCACCGAGCCTGTATCAACCGCACTTAAATACAAGAACTTACGCAGCCGGTGCAACCTGTTTGTCGGTCTCACTCATACCGGTTATAACAAAGATTGTGAGATAGCCGAAGCGATGCCCGAACTGGATGTTATCATCGGGGGACACTCACATACACGCATTGATTCTACCATTGTCGTCAATGGTGTCTTGATAAGTCAGGCACAGAGCAACCTTCATTATCTGGGCAAGACTACTATCACCTTGGAGGATAATAAAGTAAAAGAGAAGAAATTCGAGCTGATTAATATGGCAAAACTCAAAGACGAAGATACAGATATCAAGCAGTCTATTCAGAAATTCCGCAAGGATTGCCACTTAGACCAAGTAATAGCACATGCCACAGCACAGTTCAACGGTAAAGAGCCACTCGGCTCACTGATGACCGATGCCGTAGCCGATGTGCATAATCTCGACTTTGCTTTCCAGAATGCCGGCGGTGTACGCATCGGACAAATGGCGAAAGGAGAAATCACCATGGCCGAAATCTATCAGTTGGACCCCTTCGGCAATACTGTAGTTGTCTATCAAATGACTCCGGCAGAGATTCGCACTTTATTAATGAACTCCTACCGCAAAGCCAGCAAACGTGCCGATCTATTGGTGTCGGGCATGACCTACACCATTCATACCCGTGACGGCAAAGCCGTGAGTGTCACCATAAAAGACATGAATGGCAACCCGCTGGACGAAAATAAACAGTACAAAGTAGGTATGAACAGCTACATCGCCTCCAGTTATCGATTCGACCATGCCGACCCGGGGCATGAAATGACTGCCACCTCTTCGGATGCTTTGATAGAATATCTGAAACAGCAAAAAGAAATCACGCCTCAACAGCCACGTACTAGTATTGTAGAAGAATAAACAGAATATATACAATAAAAAGAGGTTGTAACCGATGCCGGCTACAACCTCTTCTGTTTTTATATTACCTGAATTAAAATATGATATTTGCAGACATTACTTAGCAAATGCGTGACGATAACCTTTCACCTTATTCCAGCTGCCGCGGGTAAAGTCGGGTACAGCTACCGGAGCATTACCGTTTTCGATAGAAAGGCGGGTAAGGTCTGCCATGCAGCACCATTCGGCCAAGTCGTATACATCCATATCCAAAGGCAAACCGTTGCGCAGACAGTAAACCAGACGGTAGTCCATGATGTAGTCCATACCACCGTGACCGCCTACCTTCTTGGCAGTTTCTTCCAATTCCTGGTGAATCGGGTGTTTGTATTTCTGCATCAAAGCTTTTTTCACGTCTTCGGGAACAGCAGCGTGCATATTCAGATTTTCGTGGTTGGGCACTTCTTTAGCATCAACCTGATCAGGACGCAAGCAGTATTGTTCGATAGGATATTTGTTGGCAAAACCATCAGTACCTGTCAGCTGATACATACGGCTGTAAGGACGAGGATTCATTACATCGTGCTGAATATGGATAGTTTTACCGTTTTCAGTGCGGATGAAAGTCATGGTGTGGTCACCGTTCTGGAATTCGATAGAATCGTTTGCCAAACCATATCTCTTACCCAGTTCAGGACCGGTTACAGCTTTAGTATCCATAGCTACCAAAGTCTTCATGCGGTCGCCACGGTGAATGTCCAGCAACTGGCAGGCCGGGCCAAGGCCGTGAGTGGCATAAACGTCACCACGGAATTCATTGTTATAATCCAAGCGCCAGTTATTCCAATATTCACCCCAGAACTCTTCGAGGTTATGAATATAAGAGCCTTCTACGTGCAATACTTCACCGAACAATCCCTGTTGAGCCATGTTCAGTGTAGTCAGTTCGAAGAAGTCATATACACAGTTTTCCAATTGCATACAGTGCTTGCGAGTCTTTTCCGAAGTATTGATTAACGCCCAGATTTCATCCAATGTCATAGCAGACGGAACTTCGATGGCAACGTGCTTGCCGTGTTCCATGGCATAAACGCCCATTTCGGCATGATGCTTCCAGTCTGAAGCAATATATACCACATCAATATCATCACGTTCGCAAAGTTGCTTCCATGCATCTTCAGAACCTGAATATTCAGCAGCTTTAGGAAGGCCGGCTTTCTCTAAAATACCTTGTGCTCTTTCTACACATTTGGGACGAAGGTCACACAAAGCTACAATTTTTGTACCGGGGATATGAGTCCAGCGTGCAACTGCACCGGGACCACGCATACCCAAACCAATAAAACCAACACGGACTGTATCCAGCTTCGGGGCAGTCAGTTGAATTACATCTTGCTGTCCGGCAGGACGTTCGGGAACAGCGACTTCAATAGGAGCATACTCCTTTGCAACAGCTTCTTTCTGAGGAGAAGCACATCCGGCCAAACAGAACAACGCCAAGCCGGTCATCACAGTCAATAGATTCTTAATCTTCATGTCTTTTCAAAATAAATATTTAAATATAATAGTTAGTATTCATCGCTCATAAGCGAACACCTCATTCGGCAATCGTCACATTCGTCACCCGCTCCAGCCAGAAACGGTTCCGGTTAGAATGGAACGGCTTATAGTCCGTGTTCTTCTTTATAACATTATTGCGGAATATTAATCCATCCACTGATTTGGCATACAGGATAGGAGCATCAAAAGTATCGAACTCATTGTCTTCTATCACAATACCCCCTTCCGGTCCTCCATGAAAATACTTCTGCTGGTTCTTTAAGTCGGGTATCTCCGGATAAATCGAAATCACTGCATTCGTAAACTGGAATAAATTGGTAAGTGCATTTACAAAACGATTCTTACGAATAATCACATTACGGCATGCTCCGGTTTCAAACCAGCCGTTACAATCTCCACACAACAAGATAGCAGCTCCTGAAGTATGGTCAAATAAGTTATTCTCAACAACCGTTTTACGCGGAGTACTGAACAGACTACCTCTCGCTCTATTATTACGAATCGTATTTCCGGCAAACAAAACTTCCGGTGTCCAGGTAAGATTCTCGATGCCAAATCCGCTTTGCCCATTGACAGCCGGATCTATCGCCTCATCAAAAGTAATAATGAATTCGCGTGCCCCGTCTATTTGTTCTTTATCATGCGGACGGATGCTTGCAATCTTATTCTGATTGCCGATCAACTCCATGGTAGAGGATTGAACGAACTGCACCTCATCTCCGGCGCGTCCCCATTCAAATCCCCATGACTGATCATGCATATAACGTCCGACCAATGTGTGGTCATCTATCCTTTTCACCACTTTCAGATATGTTCCATGCACATTAATGGCATCATCCATCATGCCTTCATAGAGTCCATTGCAAGAAGTTATCTTTCCTTTACAACCTGAAAAATGAGTCGCATCTGCCTGTGTGGTAAAATAACGCGGATCATCCTCACCCTTCAAGCAAACACAGAACTTCTCTAACGTAATATTTTCACTGAATTGTGCCAACAATCCCATTCCTTCCGCATAATGTACTTTTATGTTTTCCAATGTCGTATTTAAATCATGTGACAGGAAAATTCCGGGAGTAGGGCGTCCCCAGCCACGCATGGCAACAACAGTTCCGGGAACAAGACGTGCATCTTTCCAATGGGGAGCACGAATGCGCCGCGGTGCTATCTCACTTGCTCCTTTCGTCGGACAACCGATATCGCTGGTATTGTATACCAAATGTTTGGTATCCCCATCAAAAGCAATTCCCCAGGAATGTTTTAAAGTCCATCCTTCTCCATAAGCTTCAAAAATCGAATCTTTGACTATACGATATTTCACCCATGAAGCCGGTTCGAATACGATTCCCTCTTGCGGAGTATTCTCCAATATCTTTATTTGTGCAATATGGGGATTCTCAAAATCAATACTGAAATTCTTCAAGCTACAATTCTCCGACCGAAGAAGCGACACCGGCAACATTCTCCCATGAAAGACGAACTGTGCCCCCTGTCCGTCAAGAGTAAGGTTTTTCATGTCTTCCAGTGCAATACCTACTTTCTTAGGATTGTCTTGGTCATGGTTCGAGATATAATATTCGCGTACGGCAGCTCCTTTTTCATGGAAGTCATAGCGGCCTTCAGAAAAACGAAGAATAACCGCTTCACCATCCTTGCATTCTGCCTTTATTTTCGACAAAGCTTTTTGCAAAACAGGAGAAGCATTTTTATGAGTATCAGGCTTTAAGCCAAACGTGGAAATATCATATACTTTTTGAGCATACATATTTATCGAAGTGAGTGCAAATATTGCACCTAACGCTAAAATCGAAAGTAATTTCATACTTATTAGACTTAATAAATTAATCAATGCACTGTATTGAAATACAAAGAAAGGAAGTTTCCCCAATATACCTAGTATTTGCTTACGCTTTTTTAACAAATTAGTGATAAAAAGCGGGATGTGAAGACAAATGCCATACACACCCCGTGCATAATCCTAACACCTAAAATTCATCTCAACTAATATCCCGGATTCTGATCATCCCGCAATAAGGGATTTAAATCCATAGCTCCTTGAGGAATAGGCATTAACATCAAACGATCACTCCATGTCATATTCACAACCTCATAACCATTAGGAGCATAAACAGTACCATTCATTACTTTGTTGCAATATGCAGACCCATAACGACGTATATCATCATAACGTTGTCCTTCAGCAGCCAATTCTATACGACGTTCGTTACGCACAAAGTCCAAAGCAGCTTCCTTAGATGGCATTACAGTAGGTACATCGGGCATACCACAACGATCACGCAAATCATTCAATGCTTTCTGAACTTCAGCATCCCAACCTTTAGTTTGAATCCTCGCTTCAGCATAAGTCAACAAGACCTCAGCATAACGGATAACCGGATAATCCTCCATACTAGCCCAATCCGAATAAGCTGTCAAAGAAAGTAATTTTCTATAACTATATCCTGTCCATGATTCATTACCATCCGAACCAGCCCATGACGGATTCCAGCGATAATAGAAAGTTCCAAAATCTGTTTCATGCCATCCTTTAAAAGGAAATAACATAGAAGCATAAAGACGGCTGTCACGATTACGGAATTCATCCATATAGGCATATTCTTTCAAATTCAAAGTAGGAACAGTTTTAATATAAGTAGTTTGATCCATTCCTTCAACAACAGCTGTTATTTTAGCAAAATTCTCTTTACGAGTTGCTACCGGAATCTCAGGACGTATCGTTTTTCCGTCAATATCCCAATACGCATCAATCAATCCCTGCATCGGTTCGTATGAAGAATAACCGGAAATCAATTGACTAGGACGAATATAAGTATAGCGAGTCCAATCATAGTTATTATCATCTGCCATATACCCCCGTGTCACCAAATACTCAGGATTATCAGGATTGGCATTCTCCTTATGCCACAAACATTCATAACTGAACATACCTTTCACAAACTTATCCTTATCGATATTCTTTGCTTCAAAATCAATATATTGTTCCATCTCATCAGCCTCTTTCTGCTGAGCTGCATTCAAAGATGTCACACGGAACAAACTATGATGTCCTTCCTGAATTATCTTTCCGGCAGACGCTTCTGCTTCTGCGAAATTGCCAAAATACAACGCAGCACGAGCGCGCAAGGCTAATGCTCCAGCCCGAGTGATTCGTCCTTTTTCATAACCTTCTCCACCTGGATAACTATCTGGTAATATCTCAGCTATTTCAGCCAACTCACTTAAAATAAATGCTTGAACTGTTTCCACCGGATCACGTTTCACATTAGGTGCATCATACTCCATCACAGTAGTAACTAAAGGAACTTTACCAAACTTAGTAGTCAAATCCAAATAATCTGATGCACGAAAATAGCGTGCTTCAGCTTTCATTCTTTCCCTTAAAGCTGCGTCCATCTCACATCCATCAACTTTTTCAAGGAAATTATTTACAATACGAATAGTCCTAAAGCTATAACCACGATCACTCTCAGAACTTACTCCATTTTGTTGAATCAATTCATAGGGACCTTCCCACGGTTTATGACTATGTGCATTATCTGTACACATTTCATCCCAAATATCCATGCCACCCATTTGTGCATAACAAGCATTCAGACCATACCATGCATCTTTTTCCGTCTTCCAGAAATTTTCAGCTGCAATCTCTGAAGGCGGTACTACTTCCATATCACATGAAGCAAAAGCAACTGTAAATAAACCTAGGATAGCTAAATTCTTTATATTTTTCATAATTCAATTCGTTATTTAAGATTATCAATTAAAATGAAACATTCACACCAAACGCCACAGATTTACTACCTAAATAGCTCAAGCCACGTCCTGAAGGTGACTCAGGATCAAAATCTTTCATTTTATCGTCAGCACGTAATGTAAATAAGTTTTCCCCTGTTACAAAAAGCTTCAAACTACTCAATCCCCAACTCTTCACTACATTTATAGGAACCATATATCCTAAAGAGATGCTCTTAATACGGAAATAATCCGAATCAAACAACTGATAATCAGAGAAATACTGATTATAATCATCTAAACTATGTCCTCCATAAATACGAGGATAGATGGCACGCGGATTAGGATTTTCTTGTGTCCAACGCCCCCGGTGAAATTCACGAGGATTAGCATTCAACATAAAGGCAGATATTTGCTCTGATTCAAAAGCGGTCATTGTACCACTTACACCTTGACCAAATACAGATAATTCAAAATTTTTCCATTGTAGATTCAAATTAACTCCATAAGTAAAATCAGGAACATCCTTACCAATGATTGTACGATCCTCACCAGAAATAGCTGCATGAGATTTATCTTCATTCGCTTCCAAGTCACCATAATACTTCACATCCTCACGTTGAGGAACGTATTTGATATCACCGGCATTAGGAATACGACCAAAAGTATAGAAGCGTCCTGCATCAATTTCTTCTTGTGTATAAAGTCCATCAGTCTTATATCCATAGAATGAACCGATAGGTTCACCTTCTCTTAATATAAAACGAATTTTATCCCCGCCATTACTAATGATATCATCTGAACCGGCTAAGTCCACAACTTTATTTTTATTAGTTGCAATGTTACCTGTTACTGTATATTTCAAATCACCGACATTACCTCTGTATGTAAGAGCCATCTCAAAACCCGTGTTTTTCACTTTTCCGATATTTTGAGACGGTGCGCTCCAAATACCAGTTTCTACTGGCACATTATAGCCCAACAAAATATCACTGGTATTTTTAATATAATAATCGGCAACAATGCTTAATTTATTATCAAACAAATCAATATCCACACCAAAATCTGTCAAAGCAACCGTTTCCCAGCCCAAGCCTAAATTGGCTGGTTTAGACTCTAGAATACCTTTTACAGCCTCATCATTGAAGTTGTAATCAGAACCTAAATTATAATTTTGGAAATAATCATAATTCCCTACATTATTAATATTACCCAATGTACCCCACGATGCTCTAATCTTCAAATTATTAATCCAAGAGATATTTTTCATAAACTCTTCTTGGCTAATACGCCAACCGGCAGAGAATGAAGGAAAATATCCCCAACGGTTATCTTTATAAAAACGTGAAGAGGCATCTGCACGAATATTAGCTTCTAATAAATAACGATCCATTAATGAATAATTGATACGGCCAAAGTACGAAAGAATTTTGTATTCAGTCATTCCACCACCATTGGAAAGATCTTTTCCAGCATTAGAACCACCGTTCAAATCCTCCAAAGCATCAGATGGAAAGTTTTTACGTCCTGCGCTCAATGCTTCATATTTATAGTGCTCATAAGAAGTACCGGCTAATGCAGTAATGTTATGTATAGAATTAGACCAATCATATTTGATAGTTCCAGTATACAACATACGTGTTACACTACTCCAATTCATACTCATAGAGTTTGTATAAGTACCAGTACCACCAATAGGTGTACCAGTCTCGAAAGTCTTCACTTCATCTTGCAAAGCCGTGTAAGACTTACCTTTATACTCTTGTCCGCGGAATACCCCTTGACCACTAATAACCAATCCTTTAACCGGTTTTATATCAAAACCTAAATCATACATTGTTTCTTCAGTTTTGGATTTACTCCAATTTTTATTACTTAAAGCACGAAGAGGATTGCCTGTGATAAAAGATTGGGTAGCCTGTTTACCACCGGCAATACTTCCCCATTCTCCATTTGACTGTTGAGCCACCATAATAGATGGAACCAATAAAAAGTTTCCCATCCAAGGTTGTCCATGTTCTGTATCAGACACATTACGTATGTATTTAATACTACCTTTAACAGTAAACCATTTAGTAATATCCGATGCTATATTAGTATCCAATGTATAACGAGTTTTGTCCTGCCCTGACATAAAATTAGGCTTATCATCATACATATACCCTAAATTCATAAAATAGCGTACTTTATCACTTCCTCCACTGAAACTTACAGAATGTTGAGTAGTCAATACATGTTTATCCAACACCAAATCAGCCCAATTTGTGTTAGGGTAATAGTCAAGATCTGTTCCATTTCTAAATTTATCAATTTCTTCTTGTGAATATGCCTGATATTTACCATTTGCCGCATTACGGTTATACATACCTTCATTCAACATAGAAGCATACTCCCATGAATCTACAGTTTTAGGTAAATAAGTAGGAGTTTTCATACCCACCAAACCACTATATGAAACATTCATTTTTCCCTTTTCACCATTTTTGGTAGTTACCAAAACAACACCATAAGCTGCACGAGAACCATAAATAGCAGAAGACGAAGCATCCTTCAAAAAGGAGATACTTTCTATAGAGTTCGGATTAAGACTTTGAAAAAACGCAGCATCTGCAATAGCACCATCAATCACATAAAGAGGTTCTGAAGTTCCTAAATTACCACGTCCACGAAAGTTGATAGATGGAGTAGACCCCGGACGAGAAATTACAGTCACTCCAGGTACTGTACCTTGAACAGCTGAAAGCACATTAGTTTGAACCCGGTCTTTAATTTCACTTGAGCTAACAGAAGCAACAGAACCTGTTAAATTCACCTTCTTTTGGGTACCATAGCCGATAACTACGACTTCATCCAATGTTTTCGTATCTTCTTTTAAAGTTACATTATAAAAAGAAGTACCCGAGTGAACTTTTACTACTTGGGGTAAATAACCTATATAGCTAATTTGCAATTCATCACTAGAAATCGTCAGTGTGTAATTACCTTCAAAATCTGTAACTGTTCCATTTGTAGCAACCCCTTTTTCAACAACAGAAGCACCAATAATAGGTTCACCATTCACATCTTTTACACAACCAGTTATAGTCCTGCTCTTCTGCTGTTGATGTTCTATTACATTTACAGCTTTTACTGTTGAAATAAGAATTTGGTTGTTTACTATTTTATAAGTATAACCAGAATCTTTAAACATCTGATTTAATACTTGTTCAATAGAAGCATTCTTGGCATTCACAGAAATCTTTTTGTCCAATTTGATTTGGTTATCATTATAAAAAAACGTATAATCACTAAGTTTTTCTATTTCCTCCATCACAGAGTGCATGGAAACATTCGACTTACTTAGCGAGATAAAAGTGGCCTGAGTAAAAGCATTTGCCGGTATTGAACAAGTAGCACAAGCCATTAAGGCACAAAAAAGGTGTCGTTTTACTTTTTGCGGATAAAACAACCGCAGATTACTTTTTTTCATAAATTTGAATTGTTTATTAGATTAAAAAATTAACAGTAATTCCATTTTTGTGGAAATATAAACCTTCTCAAATAATTCTATAGAAAAATATTTATCATAGTCTTGTATTTCTCATAAGCTTCAATTTTTAAAGTTCAAACAGTCTTAGTGCTTTAGTTCTATTAGATAATGATTATTGCCAACCATTTTATAAGTCAATGGAGCACTATGTGATATGTAATTTAATATTAGAGCTAACGGTTCGCTATGTACAGTAAAAGTGAAACGATAATATTCTGCTAATTGAGGATCACACTCTATCCTTTGCCCATACCACTTTTCTAATCTATTCAATATCATCTGCAAAGTTTCATTCTTAAAACTCATTCTCTTCCCCTTTCGCCAACCGGAATAAGCATCTGCATCAATATTTGTAAGATTCACTCCCTTTTCTTCACTATAAGTCAACTTTTCATTTGGAGCTAAAGTATATATTTTGCCTTCCAACTTTTTATTATCTGAAATCGCAACTTTCACTTTCCCTGTCAACAAAACAGCCTCTACCTCTTTATCGTTATCGTAACTAAATATTTCAAAAGAGGTTCCCATGACCGTTACATCCATCTTTTTAGTTTTCACAATAAACGGATGAGATTTATCTGGACTCACATTAAAAAATGCTTGTCCAGACAATTTAACCTCTCTATTAGATCCTGAAAATTTTTGAGGATAGGTAAGCTTACTACCTGCACCCAACATCACCTTTGTACCATCCGCTAATTTCACTGAGTCCATTGATTGATATCCAGTATTCACAACATAAATCACTTCCTGACGGCCGCTCTCCACAAATAATAACGCCGAAAGCAACATACATATAGCTACTGATACAGCTATTCCATATCGATAGAAAGAGTAAGTGAAATAATTAGTCTTTCTTTTAACATTCTTCAATACACTATGCAAAATACGTTCTTCTCTTACCGAATCAACAATGGCAGGTGCCTCTTCCCATTGTTTGCGAAGAGCATCATTAATAAATTCATAATTATTCAACTCCCCTCTTTCTTTAGGTTCCAAAGAACGTTCAAACAGCTTCCTTATTATATCATCCCTATTTTTGTCCATTTTACATTTTGTTTTTGCACAGATAATTTTATACGCATTTAATATAAATACGCATAACTAATAAAGTACCCCCAGCCAAAAGCACTTTTTTTTTGAGAAAATCAGAAATGAAATAATTTAAAAGATAAAAATAAGATAAAACATTATATTCTTCTTCAAGAACTTCAGAGCTTCATTAATATGTCTCTCTACAGTTTTTTCACTGATATTCAAGCGAATAGATATTTCCTTATAAGTTAAATGAGCATTTCGGCTCAGATTGAATACTTCCTGTTGGCGCGGAGGAAGCTCTTTGACCATTTTTTCTATAAATTCTTGTAAATCTGCCGCAGTCAGCTCTTCTTCAAGATTATAATAAGGCATAATACTACTTAATACAGTCAGTTTATACGCATTTTCATTAAAGCTCCTACGAAATTGATTAAAAACTAAATTACGGGTAATAACAAAAAGGAATCCTTTAAAGTTATCATCCTCACGCAACAAGGAGCGACTCTCCCAAACCTTAACAAATACCTCTTGCACAACCTCTTCAATCTCCAAAATAGAAGATAAGTATAAGCGAGAAAAATTATAAACCTTTGACCAATACCTTCTATACAAAGTAGTAAAGGCTTTTTCGTCTCCTTCTTTCAATAATATGATTAGCTCTTTTTCAGTCATTTGTTATTAATTATATGCAAATATATTACTTAATAGTTAAGAAAAGAATCTAATATGCTATTATTTTTTTAACATCTACTATTCTTTCATTCTCCATCTCCCATTAGAAACCATTCAAATGCAGCTTTAACAGACCAATCATAAATTATATACCACCTCAGAGACTTGAGCTTATCATACATAGCTTTCATCACCTCTTTTTTTCTATTCTAATGAAGAAAATTATATAACTAGAGCTTCTTTAAAAAAGTCCCAACTATGTCTCTTCGTAAAAATCACGGACCACATTCTCCCTGGCTTGTTTGACGCTATAGCCCTGCTTGAACATGCAAGAACTCATATCCCCGAAAGTGACATGCTGCTCGCAGCAAACATTAGCTATAGAACAATGGTAGTCTACTAACAGTCCCAAGTGGTCCTAAATCTGTGCTTTTTTAAAGACATAATGTTTCGTTTTTATATATTGCAAAGATAGAAGAACTAAAGAAGGACAACAATATAGAATCGCAGAGATGCTTACCCGAATCACGACATCTACCAATAATTGTATTGTTTCTTCCTTCCTCCTTTCATCTACCGTTGAAATGTCCTGCCGGTGGGAGCTCAGGTAGTGAATGGACATGTCGTATCGTCTTTTCAGCCTCCTTTCATCTGTAAAACTTCTTCTGGCGGGAGAAATGCTGAAGGCTGGTTTAAAAGTAGCTTGGGAAGCATGACTGAAAGGGGAATGAGGGGATGTTCTGTCATTGTTAACCGATTGATTGATAATGTGTTTTGGTTAAGCTGTAAGGATGAACGGAAAAAAAGGAATGACCGGCTTAGTGAGGGTGATTCCATCTTCCCTTACATAAAAACATACCGGGCTTTTTAAAAAAGATGGTGATGTTTTTAAGAAACATCACCA
>OHBA01000482.1_pt1 | contig 21638 bp, 18 predicted proteins | sample 1577281 | NCBI WGS metagenome assembly OHBA01 (sample SAMEA3879579, study PRJEB24766) | human gut metagenome | biome: human-associated habitat; feature: feces | place: USA | collected 1985/1987
TTCATCTCATCATTCGGAAGCTGTACGACTGATACGGTTGTCTCAGCCACATGATCCGCAGCACAGCGCTGAATCGCTGTCACCACATAATCCTTGGCTTTCTTCTCTGCTTCCTCTTTCGCTTTCGCCTCGAGATCTTTGATCAGCTTCGCCGTATCATGCTTTACATCTTCTTCCACGGAACGCAGCAGATATTCCTTTGCCTGTTCAGAGGTTAAACCGGAGATCTTCTCCAGTTCCAGCATACCTTTCTCATAGAGAGCCTCTGCCTCCGCAGTCTTTCTCTTGAGTGCCTCCTCCTTGACATTCATACCCGCTTCACGCTTTTCCATCGCTTCTGCTTTTTTGTCCAGGTTTTCTTCTTTGCTCAGTACACGTCTTTCATAGCGCTGAAGCTCAGCTCTTCTTTCCTTTGTTTCTTTCTCAAGCTCATTCTTTGTCTTTAACGACTCTTCCTTCGCTTCAAGGAGAGCTTCTCGCTTCTTTGTCTCAGCAATTTTCAATGCTTCATCTATTATTTCCCTGGATCGTTCTTCTGCGCTTCCAATCTTCGCCTCATATGTCTTCTGGCGATGCTGGTTCGCAACGACCCAAGTAATAGCTGCTACAATAACACCTGTAACGATAACCGCAATTATTACTTGTGACACAGGAGCACCTCCTTATTTAGTTTTCATTGTACGAAAATACAATACTATAATTTTAAACGGTTTTATACAGTATGTCAAGCAGAATAAGCGCTTCCTAACCAGCTTCCTGAGACACCTTCAGACAGCGTTCTGTTCTGTTTCATAATACATTTGCACGTTCACAGTCATGAAACAAAATCCATTCAAAATTATCTTTGGTAAATGACTCTGCGCCTGAAAGTCAACTAAGCGCATCCTCCTGCTCCTTCATCTCTCTCCGGATATCTTCCCATGAAAATCCCCGCCTCATCAGATAGGCAATGATCTTTTTTTTCTCCTCCGGCGCTGTCTCTCCCGCCCTGTAATGCTTCTTCTCAAGCAAGACGCGAATTGCCTCGCCCGAATCATGTTCTGTCTCTTCCAGCTGCTCCCGGATGATCTCGCGCGATATGCCTTTTCGCTGCAGGTAAAGCTTCAATTCCGCCTGGCTTTTCCGCTTTCCATGAACCTGCAGGTAATTCGCCGCATATCTGGCATCGTCCACAAAATGATATTCCTGCAAAAAGCCAATCGTCTCCTGCACGATCGAATCCGGATACCCGTCCTGGAAAAGGCGGCGGCACATTTCTCCTTCCGTCCGGTCCTGCACCTTCAAAAGATTCAGCGCCCTCTCATGTGCCCGGCGGCTTAAAAGATCCAAAAGCTCTCTCTCCGTTCTTTCTTCCAAAACCGCGCCCTCACAGACACCATATTTTTCTAATTCCCCATTATATAAAAGAAAGGCAAAGTCCTCATCCGTGAAAACTTTGCACTTTCTCTTATCCAGGGATTCTACGCGTTCAATCCGCATATACAGCCCCTTTTCATAGCTACAGTTCACACGCTGCCAGCTGTAACTTTTCCTGTTACTGTTCACACATATGTGCCCTGTAACAGGATTTTGCTCTATTTTTCGTCCTCTGCGTCCACTCCTACCGGCGGAAGCTCCGTCGGTGCTTCCTTGGACGCCTCCGGCATCATCGTGTCTTCGGAAAGTCCGTATTTGACACGTACCTTGTTCTCAATCTCAAGGCAGATTTCCGGATTTGCTGCCAGGAAATTCTTCGCGTTCTCGCGTCCCTGACCGATCTTGCTGCCCTCATAAGCATACCAGGCGCCGCTCTTCTCCACGATGTTCTCCTTCGCCGCCAGATCCAGGATATCGCCCTCACGGGAAATACCTTTTCCGAACATGATATCAAACTCTGCCTCACGGAATGGCGGAGCAATCTTGTTCTTCACAACCTTGATGCGGACACGGTTTCCAATCACTTCTCCGCCCTGCTTCAGAGACTCAATTCGGCGGACATCCATGCGGACAGAAGAATAGAACTTGAGTGCCCGTCCACCGGTCGTAACCTCCGGGTTTCCGAACATGATACCAACCTTCTCACGCAGCTGGTTGATAAAGATAACGATACAATTTGAACGGCTGATTGCTGCGGTCAGCTTTCTGAGTGCCTGCGACATCAGACGTGCCTGCAGACCTACGTGGGAATCACCCATCTCGCCGTCAATCTCTGCCTTCGGAACCAGTGCGGCAACCGAGTCCACAATCACGATATCGATCGCACCGGAGCGCACCATCGTCTCGGTAATCTCAAGCGCCTGCTCGCCGTTGTCCGGCTGGGAGATATACAGATTATCGATATCAACACCGATCTTCTTCGCATATGCCGGATCGAGTGCGTGCTCTGCATCGATAAATCCAGCGATACCGCCTCTCTTCTGTACTTCTGCCACCATATGCAGGGCAACCGTCGTCTTACCACTGGACTCAGGTCCGTATACCTCGATGATTCGTCCCTTCGGAACACCGCCCAGTCCCAGTGCAATATCCAGGCTCAGGGAGCCGGTCGGAATCGTCTCTATATTCATATTCGCACCAGAATCACCCAGCTTCATCACTGAGCCTTTTCCGTATGCTTTCTCAATCTGTGTCAACGCAGCATCCAATGCTTTCAGCTTGTCTTCTTTATTCATCTTTCCCTCCAAAACGCCGCTCCGCGGCCAATCACGAACAAATGTTCTAAACTTAGTTCTATCATAGCGGATCCGGCTGTAAATGTCAACTGTTTTCTTTTGGTTTTCCCCCGGACGCACTGCAGGATGCTGCCGGATCTATAACCTGATTCTGCGATTCAAAGTATCTACAATTATATCATTTTCCGGCTGGTTCTGTCTATTATTTTGCCGAGAAAAGCTGCTACCCGAACTGTGTCATACGGAATTTTCAGTTCAGAAAATTCCGTACGACACAGTTACGCTGCCACCATTACTATTCACACAAAACCTTCCGTTGCAAAAATGCCTGCCTGTACACGTCATCTGGCACCGCCCCGCTTCTACTCTAACAGCCGCCCGATATCCAGCGCCCCCCAGCCCTGCTGGTTGCGCGGCAGCCCCAGATCCACTGCCCGCTCTTTAAAGCGAAGCTTCACATCCCGGTTCGTCATGTCCGGGTTCTGCTCCAGCAGAAGCGCCGCCGCCCCCGCGACAAGCGGCGTAGACATGGACGTCCCGCTTTTAAAACGGTACCCGTTCCGCCGCAGGTTACAGCTCACGATCCGTGATCCAGGCGCCACAATGTCCGGCTTGCAGATGCAGGCGTCCGTCGGACCCCGCCCCGAATAGTCCACCATCCGGCTGCCTGCCACCTCTACCTCCCGGTCATCATCCGCACACCCCACCGTGATGACCTTCCGGCTGATCCCCGGCGTTGTGATCGTGTGCGCGGCTGGACCATTATTTCCCGCTGCCACCACGACCACATACCCGGCATCCCACGCCGCATCGACACCGCGCACCAGCGCCGAATCCTCGCTCATTCCCTTCGGTGTAAAGGAGCCAACCGATATATTGATAATCCGGATCCCGTACTGGCTGCCATTCTGGCGCACCCAGCGAAGCCCTGCCAGCACATCCGATACATACCCATTTCCCCTCTGATCCAGCACTTTCAGGCAAACCAGCTGCGCCCCCGGCGCCACACCCTGATAGCGTCCCGCCGACGCCGTGCCGCTGCCGGCAATCATCCCTGCCACATGCGTTCCATGCCCATTGTCATCATACGGCTGCTGTTTTTTCTTAAGGAAATCCCGAAATCCGTAAACGCAATTTTCCAAATCCGGATGCAGAAATACCCCTGTGTCCAGGATCGCCACCCCGACGCCTTTTCCTGTCAGTCCTCGTCTGTACGCCTCATTGCAATGAATCCATTCTCTCGCCCGGTTCACAGGAAAAAGCCCCCATATTCTTCCCTTACTGTTAGAATATGGGGGCTTTCGCCGTATGTGAATGCAGCCTCTTATTTGTGGAAGCTGTAATAGACGGTTCCGCCTGCCAGTCCACCGCGGAACTGCGCCAGCTCACTGACCGTCACCAGCTGATAGCCACGCTCCACAAGCGCCGGAATGATCGTGACTGCCGCGTCACCGGAAGCATTGTAAAGCTCATGCATCAGAACCACCGAGCCATCTTTTACCTGGTTTAACACGGTCTGCACCGACGAAGCCGCATTGCGCGTCTTCCAGTCCAGCGTATCCACATTCCAGAGTACGATCGGCTGGCTGATATTGGCAAGCACAGTGCTGTTTTTTCCACCGCCCGGAAGACGAACTGTTTTCGGTGCCTCGCCTGTGATCGCGGCAACCGCCTGATTGCAGGCCTCCACCTGCTGACGAATCTCCTGTGCACCTAACTTCTGGAGATACTTGTGATCCTGCGTGTGATTTCCAATCTCATGCCCATTGGCATACATCCGCTGAATCTCACTCTTATAGGAATTCACACGGTTTCCGACCACATAAAAGGTCACACGGCCGCCGTACTGTTCCGCGCAGTCCATGATGCGGTTTCCAACCGGGGCATACGGACCATCATCAAAGGTCAGTGCCACCATCGGTGCATTCGGATCGATATAACGACCGCCGCTGGCTACCATTCCATCCGGAACCTGGCTGTCCCTCTGCTCCGTTCCCTGTGTCTCAGAAGCAGTCTGTCCGTTATTTCCTGTCTCCTGGTTCTCTGTTGTCTGCTGTCCTTCCGCTGCGCCAGCATGATTCTCGCTGCCAGCAGCCGTCTGTGCATCCCCCGCCTCATTCTGGGAACCGGACGCCTGCTCCCGCCTCTGAATCAGCTCCATATCCGATGCCGGTCCGGACGGCACATCATCCGCATACGCCGCAAACGACGCCCCTACCGTACAGACCGCCGTAAGTAACAGTGCTGCTACTCTCATTTTCCATGTTTTTCTCATACCGCTCCAAACCCTCCAAATTGTTTTCTTTTTCTTCTGCCATTCCGATGCAATCCGGAACAGCCGACCATGTGACATACTCACGTACAATGGTTTTATTATATCACACTCTTCCTTTATTAAGAACACTTCGTCCCATTTTACTTCTTACATTTTTCTGACAAGGTTAGTATTTACGCATACGTGCCCAGTAACGGAATTTGCCGTGGCTTCGCATTTAAATACGGCAAATTCCTGCTGCCACCACGTTTTCTTACGGCACTTTCGCTCCCAAATGTGCCTGCCTGTAAACAGTTCAAAAGAATATTCATAAGTATTTTTAATAAATATTTCATATTGTGTAATACACCTAATATATGCTATGATAAAAATGATGTCGTTACGCATCACAACGCGTGCAACGTAACACATGGAGTTTATTGACAAAAGAGTTGAAAGGAAGTAACAAATGGGCGGATTTTTTGGTGTCACATCAAAAACAAACTGTACACTGGATCTTTTTTTTGGTACGGACTATCATTCCCATCTGGGAACACGACGCGGTGGTATGGCGGTTTATGGAGAAAACGGTTTCAGCCGTTCTATCCACAATATCGAGAATTCCCCGTTCCGTACAAAATTTGAGCACGATGTCGATGAAATGCAGGGTAACATGGGCATCGGCTGTATCTCAGATATGGAACCGCAGCCTCTGTTAATTCAGTCGCACTTAGGAAGCTATGCCATCACCACAGTCGGCAAGATCAATAATGAAAAAGAGCTGATTCAGGAAGCATTTAAGAACGGGCATATTCATTTCATGGAAATGAGCGGCGGCAAGATCAATGCAACCGAGCTGGTCGGCGCCATCATCAGTCAGGCAGATTCCCTTGTTGAAGGTCTGAAACTGGCACAGGAAAAAATCAAGGGTTCCATGACCATTCTCCTGCTGACCCCGGAGGGCATCTATATCTCCCGTGACCGCCTCGGACGTACCCCGGCGATCATCGGACACAAAGATGGTGCGTTCTGTGTTTCCTTTGAAAGCTTTGCATACATCAACCTTGGATACACGGACTACAAAGAACTGGGACCGGGCGAGATCGTCCGCATGAACGCCGACGGCGTAGAGGTACTCAGCCCGGCTCGCAAGGAAATGAAAATCTGTTCTTTCTTGTGGGTTTACTACGGTTATCCGACCTCCTGCTACGAAGGAATCAACGTCGAGGAAATGCGGTACCACTGCGGTCGTATGCTTGCCAAACGCGATCAGTCCGACGCCGATCTGGTAGCCGGAATCCCCGATTCCGGTATCGCGCATGCAGTCGGCTACGCCAATGAATCCGGCATTCCATTTGCCCGTCCATTCATTAAATATACCCCAACCTGGCCGCGTTCCTTCATGCCGACCACCCAGAGCCAGAGAAACCTGATCGCACGTATGAAGCTGATCCCGGTAGACGCCCTGATCCGCGATAAGAGCCTGCTCTTAATCGACGATTCCATCGTCCGCGGCACCCAGCTCGGCGAAACAACCGAATTCCTGTATCAGAGCGGTGCCAAAGCAGTACATATCCGTCCGGCTTGTCCGCCGCTGCTGTTTGGATGTAAATATCTGAACTTCTCCCGCTCCAATTCCGAGCTGGACCTCATCACACGCCGCATCATCCGCGACCGTGAGGGCGACAATGTTTCCCCGGAGCTTCTGGATGATTATGCAAACCCAGACAGCCAGAATTATAAGGAAATGGTCGAAGAAATCCGTAAACGCTTAAACTTTACCTCCCTGCAGTTCCACCGCCTCGACGATTTAATCGAATCGATTGGTCTGGAACCGTGCAAGCTGTGTACATATTGCTGGAACGGAAAAGAATAATGTTGTAGAATACGTTTCTATGATAACCAAAATGGCAGCCCATCAACTTCTGCTGATGAGCTGCCATCTTTATTCTGTTAATTCTCTGCCAATCGTTTTGTTACTGTACACGCATACGTGCCCAGTAACGGAATTTGCCGTGGCTTCGCATTTAAATACGGCAAATTCCTGCTGCCACCACGTTTTCTTACGGCACTTTCGGTTCCAAAAGTGCCTACCCGTGTACAGTAACATCGTTTTATCAGCACCGTGCCTTTATGGTATATACAAGCACACCGCCAATACCCACATCACTTCTGCCCTGTCACCATCATATAACGGTTATGTGCGTCCTTCAGACAGGCAATGAGCGGCTTCTGAGTCAATGCAAAATACCTTTCCCGGATACTCTGCTGCATCTCGTCCAAATCCGTTTTCAAACTCTTTCCAAGCAGCATCGACACAACAAAATTGCGCGTCACCGACAAAATCGTATTGCACTCCAAATCAAGAATCTTTCCCGTCGCCCGTTCTACTACAAAACTCACATAAAACTCGCCGTGCAGGCTGTAAATCGCGTCCTCCTTGCTCGGTTTCGCCTGACCTACAACCAGAATCGTATCATCCTTATACATTATATCGTTTCCCCTTTTCTTCGAAACTGCCCTGATAAAAGCAGTTTCATCCATATACTGGTTTTATGATACCATGTTCTTAGGAAAGGTACAAGCTACGCTTCCTCGGAACCATATAAAATATGTAGGATTACAATACATCGTAAAAGGAACCAAACGCTCTCACGAGAAAAGGGATCGAAATCGATCCCTTTTCTCACTCTTCTTAGGTTAACAAGTATGGTTAACAAATAGTTAACAAGTAATTAACAAATGATGTACTTTTTACTGCTTTTCACCACATCTAACCACCCTTAAAACCCTTGAAAAATCAATAATTTTTAGAATTTCCCAGCCTTCGCAGCTTCCTCGATGCCTACCGCAACCGCCACAGTAGCGCCGACCATCGGGTTATTACCCATACCGATCAGACCCATCATCTCTACATGAGCCGGTACAGAGGAAGAACCTGCGAACTGTGCATCGGAGTGCATACGTCCCATGGTATCAGTCATACCGTAAGAAGCCGGACCTGCTGCCATGTTATCCGGGTGAAGGGTACGTCCTGTACCGCCGCCGGATGCTACGGAAAAGTATTTCTTGCCTTTCTCTACGCATTCCTTCTTATATGTACCTGCAACCGGATGCTGGAAACGGGTCGGGTTGGTGGAGTTACCGGTGATGGAAACGTCTACGCCCTCTTTCCACATGATCGCTACACCCTCGGTAACGTCATTTGCACCATAACAGTTTACTTTCGCACGAAGTCCCTTGGAGTAAGATTTTCTCCACAGTTCTTTCACTTCGCCTGTGTAATAATCCATCTCTGTCTCTACATATGTAAAGCCGTTGATACGGGAAATGATCTGAGCCGCATCTTTGCCAAGACCGTTTAAGATAACGCGAAGCGGTTTTTTACGAACTTTGTTTGCTTTCTCTGCGATACCGATCGCACCCTCTGCGGCTGCAAAGGACTCATGACCTGCCAGGAAGCAGAAGCAGTCGGTTTCTTCTTCCAGAAGCATCTTACCTAAGTTTCCATGTCCCAGACCTACTTTACGCTGATCTGCTACGGAACCCGGAATACAGAATGCCTGCAGTCCCTCGCCGATCGCTGCCGCCGCATCGGCAGCTCTGCGGCAGCCTTTCTTGATTGCGATTGCCGCGCCTACCGTGTAAGCCCAGCACGCATTTTCAAAACAGATTGGCTGGATCTTCTTTACCTGATCGTATACATCCAGTCCGGCATCCCTCGTGATCTTCTCAGCTTCTTCGATCGAAGCAATGCCATAGCTATTTAATACGGAATTGATCTTGTCAATTCGTCTCTCGTATGATTCAAATAATGCCATTGTGATGTTCCTCCTTAACTATGTACCCTGTGATTATTCCTGTCTCGGATCGATAATCTTAACTGCATCGTCTACACGGCCGTACTGACCTTTTGCCTTCTCATATGCAGTGGTCGGATCGTCGCCCTTCTTGATGAAGTCGGTCATCTTACCTAAGTTTACAAACTGGTAACCAATGATCTGATCTTCTTCATCCAGTGCAATTCCTGTTACATAGCCTTCTGCCATCTCAAGGTAACGCGGACCTTTTTTCAGAGTTCCGTACATCGTACCTACCTGAGAGCGGAGTCCTTTTCCAAGGTCTTCAAGGCCGGCGCCAATCGGAAGCCCCTCTTCAGAAAACGCACTCTGCGTTCTGCCATATGCGATCTGGAGGAACAGCTCACGCATGGCGGTGTTGATTGCATCACAGACAAGGTCTGTATTTAATGCTTCCAGTACGGTTCTTCCCGGAAGAATCTCTGCTGCCATCGCTGCAGAATGGGTCATACCAGAACATCCGATCGTCTCTACCAGAGCCTCCTGAATGATACCTTCCTTAACATTCAGGGTCAGCTTACAAGCACCCTGCTGCGGCGCACACCAGCCAACACCGTGTGTTAAACCGGAAATATCCTTTACTTCTTTGGACTTAACCCACTTTGCCTCCTCCGGGATCGGAGCAGCGCCGTGATTTACGCCCTGGGCTACTGGACACATATTTTCTACTTCTTGTGAATAAATCATTGTAAGACTCCTTTCGAAATGATTGGATTTTGTACTTTGTTAATTTTATCACATCAATCCTGTCCCTATTATCTCACGAAATTCTCAATTCGTCCATAGGTTTTTTGTAACTTTTCAGACGGTTTTCTCATCTTTCTTTCTCTCCAAAAAAACATACAAAAACACGACAAAACTAACGAACAGAATACATCCCTTTACCATGCTGGAAATACTTAACGCCCACCAGATACCGCTAAGTCCCATCACAGAGGACAACAACACCGCCACTGGGATGCGCGCGGAGGTAAAGGTCACGCTGATGATCGACGGATACAGCGTTCGCCCCAGACCGGAAAACGCACCGATCGAGGTCTGTTCCACCATCATAAACATCTGGCTCAGTCCCACAATCCGCAGGTAATTGACGCCGATCGCCATGACCTCTTCTTCCTGCAAAAAGATCGAGAACAGCGGACGCGCCATTCCGATCAGCAAAAATGTCGTGCAGAGTCCCCACGCCGCCGTCATCGCGATCGCACAGAAATAGCCGCGGCGCACACGGTCATACCGCTTCGCCCCATAATTCTGTCCGAGGAATGCATTGACTGCCGCCGAAAAGCCATCTCCGACCATCCAGGAAACGGATTCAATCTGACTGCCAACACGCTGTGCCGCCACTGCCAGATCACCCCATCCGGTGATAAGGCGGGTCAGAATCATCGAAATTCCAGCGTAAATCAGGTTCTGCACCGCCGACGGCACACCGATCCGCACGATCTCCCTCCAAACCTTCACCGGAACCAGCACCCAGAGACGCAGATGCGGAAACAGCACCTTTTCCCGCAGGACTGCCTTGAAAAACAGGAGGCTTACGAGCGCCTGTGCCGTGACCGTCGCAGCCGCTGCTCCGCTGACTCCCAGTTCCGGAAATGGTCCGATTCCAAAGATCAGCACCGGATCCAGCACAACATTGAAGACAAGCCCCGCCACGTTGACGATAAACGGTGTCCGGCTGTTTCCCGCCGCCGTCAAAAGTCCGGTCAAGATCGCATTTAGATAAGAAAAGATCACAAGCCCACAGGCGATCCGCACATACCATTCTGCCTGTGCAATCACCTCCGGGCTGTTTAATTTAAAAAATCCAATTAACCGACTGGCTCCAAAGAGCGAAACCAGCCCATACAGCACGGCAAACAAAATTCCCAACTGCAGCGCACCTCTCGCATACTGCGCCGCACTGTCATTTTCTCCCGCACCAAGACAATGGGCGGTCTTTACCTGACCGCCCGTCCTCGCCAAAATCGCAAATCCCTGTGAAAACCAGGTATACATACCTGCCGATCCCACCGCCGTGACGGCGCCTGCCCCGAGGCGTCCGATCCACGCCATATCTGTCAGATTGTAAAGCATCTGAACCAAAGAGGTCGCCATGATCGGAAGCGCCAGCCGGGTCAGTGCCGGGGCGATTGCTTCATTCAGCAAATCTACATGATGAGATTTCATTATTTTGCAGAAAGATACTCGTCGATGCCTCTTGCACCTGCTCGTCCGGCTTCCATCGCGAGAATAACCGTAGCCGCGCCAGTCACCGCGTCGCCTCCGGCGTAAACGCCCTCTTTCGTTGTCTTTCCATTGCTCTCATCCGCCACGATACATCTCCAGCGGTTGATCTCCAGACCTTTGGTCGTATTGGAAATCAGCGGGTTCGGGGAAGTACCCAGCGCCATGATAACGGTATCTGCATCGATCGTGAAATCAGAACCGACCACCTCAACCGGACGTCTTCTTCCAGATTCATCCGGCTCGCCAAGCTCCATACGGCGGCATACGATGCCTTTGACCCATCCGTTCTCATCCTCGAGAATCTCAACCGGGTTGGTCAGAAGGTCAAAATAGATGCCCTCCTCTTTTGCGTGATGTACTTCCTCCACACGTGCCGGAAGCTCTTTCTCACTTCTTCTATATACAATATGTACTTCTGCACCGAGACGCAGAGCCGTTCTTGCCGCATCCATCGCTACGTTTCCGCCGCCGACTACAACTACCTTCTTCGATTCCATAATCGGTGTGTCATAATCATCGCGGAATGCCTTCATCAGGTTATTTCTGGTCAGGTACTCATTTGCAGAAAATACGCCGTTGGCATTTTCACCCGGAATACCCATGAACTTCGGAAGTCCGGCACCAGAACCGATGAAGACTGCCTGGAAACCTTCTTCATCCATCAGCTCGTCGATTGTGATAGATTTTCCGATAACTACGTTTGTCTCAATCTTAACGCCCAGCTTGCGGACATTCTCGATCTCCGGCTGTACAACGCCGCTCTTCGGAAGACGGAACTCCGGAATGCCGTAGGTCAATACTCCGCCCGGCTCATGAAGTGCCTCGAAAATGGTTACTTCATAGCCCAGTTTTGCCAGATCGCCTGCACAGGTCAGACCTGCAGGACCGGAACCGATGACTGCTACTTTCTTTCCGTTTGTCTTCTCCGGCGCTGCCGGTACAAAACCATGCTCACGGGACCAGTCTGCCACGAAGCGCTCAAGTTTACCAATGGAAACCGCCTCGCCCTTGATACCGCGCACACACTGTCCCTCACACTGGGATTCCTGTGGGCAGACACGTCCACAGACTGCCGGAAGTGCCGAAGAAAGTGCGATGACTTTCGCTGCCTCCTCAATATTTCCCGCTTTTACTTCCTGGATAAACGCCGGAATATTGATGGAAACCGGGCATCCAGCGATACATTTTGCATTTTTACAGTTCAGACATCTCTCAGACTCCGCAACTGCTTCTTCCATATTATAGCCGAGACATACCTCTTTAAAATTAGTCGCACGTACCTTCGGATCCTGCTCTCTGACCGGCACCTTTTTCATCATATCTCTCTTTGCTTCCATTATTTGTCACCTCCGCACTGTCCGCATCCGCCGTGATGAGTATCGCCCTCTTTCAAGCGCAGCATCGCTCTGCCTTCCTGAGTCTTATAAATTCTCTGACGTTCCATCGCCTCGTCAAAATTAACAAGATGTCCATCAAACTCCGGTCCGTCTACGCAGGCAAATTTGACCTGGTCGCCTACAGTGACACGACAGGCACCACACATACCGGTTCCATCTACCATGATCGGGTTCAGACTGACAATCGTCGGAATCTCCAGTTTTTTCGTCAGCAGGCAGACAAATTTCATCATGATCATCGGTCCGATTGCAACACAGACATCGTACTTGCGTCCCTGTTTTTCAACTAAATCCTCGATGACACCTGTAACCATACCTTTAATGCCAAAGCTGCCATCATCGGTTGTGATGTAAAGGTTTCCGGCTGCCTTCTCCATCTCCTCGGTCAGGATCAGCAGATCTTTGGTCTTAGAACCTACGATAACATCTACATCAATGCCGTGCTCATGCATCCATTTTACCTGCGGATAAACCGGAGCCGCACCGACGCCGCCGGCTACGAAGAGGTATTTCTTCTTTTTCAGCTCTTCTACATCCTCATGGATAAACTCGGACGGATTTCCAAGCGGTCCTACGAAATCATGGAATGCATCCCCAGCCTTGAGGGTGCTCATCTTCTCGGTAGAAGCTCCCACGGTCTGGAATACGATCGTGATCGTTCCTGCCTGACGGTCAAAATCACATATGGTCAGCGGGATTCTCTCGCCCTCTTCGCCCATCTTGACGATGACAAATTCGCCCGGCTCACATGCACGCGCTACACGCGGTGCTTCTACAACCATCAGATAAATCTTATCTGCCAGTTTTTCAGCTTTTAAAATCGGGTACATTCTATTCCTCCTTACTGATATATGAACATTTTATTGTTTGACTTTTCAGAATTCTCAATTATTTTACCACTTTGTCCTATTTTTGACAACCTTAGAGCGATTCCTTTTCCAGCTTCCGATATTCCCTGAATTCATAGCACAAATTGAAAAATGTCTGCTCGCCGCTTCGTCTTACCAGTTCCCAGCCTTCTTTCTCCAGATCAACCATGTGTGTGTCTGCCACATAGGAAAAATCAATCCAGGTGATCTGCGCTGTGTCGCAGAACGGAAGGAACTGCCGGTAAACCGACTCGCCGCCGATGATGACGACATCTACATCTGTCAGATGTTTTTCCTTTTTCAGCTCGTCAATCCGCACCAGCGCCTCCTCGACACTGTGGCAGATCTCTGCCCCCTTTACGCTCAGAGCCTTCTTTTTTGTCAAAATCAGGTTGATTCTGCCATCCAGCGGTCGCTGAGCCGGGAAGGTCAGAAACGTTTTATAGCCCATCACGATGATTTTTCCCATCGTTTCCTGCCGGAATAATTTCTGATCCGCCGGGATCACCGTCAGCATCTGACCTTTATTGCCGATACCCCAGTTCCGATCCACTGCCGCAATCAGCTGAAAATGTCTCGGAAACCGTTCCGGAAACTGTCTTTTGAGTGTCTTCATCATGCTCGCCGCATTGATATAGAATGCCTCGTCTGGCTGTTCTTTCTTATCTACATGAGAATGAAACACGCGCTCCATCTCCCGAAGCGCCGTCTCTTCTTCCGGAAACCGGTTCATAATATCAATCATGGCATCACGGCTGTCACGAAGCTTCTGCATCAGGACATCCCAGATCGTCGCCTTATCCGCTTCACTGACAAAGCCATAGTGGTTTAAAATAATCTCTTTTGCATCCAATTCCGATGAATACTCGATCGATTCTTCTGCCGCCTTATAGTCTACCAGAAACGACGGCATATAACTCCCATCATGCCCCATGACGCCTACCGTCTCACTGCACAGCATCAACTCATCGTCAATCAGGTAAGACATGGAACATTTCGTGTGGCCGATCGTCGCAAACGCGTAGATCGTATGGTCGCCCAGTTCGATCGTCTCACCGTCCTCCAGCGATACATCAATCTGTAAATCTGCATCGTCATATTCCGAATCCCATGGAAGCCCCGCCGCTTCTGCCGCCTCGCCGCTTAGACGCCGGATCGTCTTCAAAGCGCCCGGTTTCACTAAAATTTCTTTTGCGCGCTCAGAAGCATATGTTTTCACCCCCGGCCATGCTTTCCGCACCGCCGGAAGCCCCGCTACATGATCATAATGGGAATGGGATAAAAGAACCGCGTCTAACTCTGCATCGCCCAGTTCTCTTTTTATATTTTCCACCATCTGATCGGCAGCATACGCCATCCCCGCCTCGAACAGGAGATTGGCTTTTCCCTTTATCAAAAACACCGCACTGCTTCCGCAGCCAGATACATCGATCACCGTCATTGCTTTCTCATCCTTTTTGTTTGAATTTAAAATCGAACTGAGAAAATTTGAACAAAAACAAATCCTCAAATCCCTATTTCGTATTTGATTTTATTTTACTGGATCTTTATGAGAAATACAAGGACTGGTTCAAATCAGATGAATGCAAGGAATAATAGGGTAACTGTTCACAAATAGGAATTTTCTGAACTGAAAATTCCGTACGATACAGTTCTCGCAGCAGATTTTGCCGATTTGGAATGCGCAGCATCGGCAAAATCCCGTTGCTGGGCACACATGTGTGAGCAGTAACATAATGGGATTTTTAATAACAGAATGCCGCAATTTCATTCCAAACAAACGGAACAATATCTGAGCGGGTGTGGCTGGGATACTCGGACAGATTTTCTAAATTATAAAAAGGATCGGCACCGATATGAAATCGTGTGTTTCGTTACACAGATTCCGGATCAACGCCGATCCTCTGGGTGGTTGGTTTTAATTTAGGGAATTATGGGGACGGGCTGCGCCCCAGCGTGCTCAGTGCCCCAGCGTGCTCAGTGCCCCAGCTCAAAAAAGCTGCGCTTTTCTTCGCTGGACGGGCTGCGCCCTATAATCCGCCCAGGGAAATCATCTGCTTATGTGCAAGCACAACGCATCTGATTTTCCTGACGTCTTGCACTTCTTATGCCTCAACCATGTATGGATAAGTTACATCCAGGCACGGTACTCTAAGTTCTTTGATGGTTCTCGGGCTTAACCAGCGATACATGTTGATCTCGCTTCCGGCTTTGTCGTTGGTTCCTGATGCTCTTGCACCACCGAACGGCTGCTGACCGATAACTGCACCAGTTGGCTTGTCGTTGATGTAGAAGTTTCCGGCTGTTCCTTTGAGTGCATCTTCCATCTTAACGATAGCTTCGCGGTCATCTGCAAAGATTGCTCCGGACAGGCCATAGGAAGTTGCGGTATCGCAGCTTGCCAGAGTCTCATCAAGTTTGTCATCCGGATATACATATACGGTCATAACCGGTCCAAAGATTTCCTCTACCATAGTCTTGAAGTCTGGCTTCTTAGCCTCAATCAGGGTCGGATATACAAAATATCCCTTGGAATCATCGTATCCGCCGCAGATAACTTCTGCATCCTCGGATGCTTTTGCATAGTCGATATACTCTTTGTTGGTCTTGAATGCGGATGCATCGATAACAGCGCCCATCAGGTTTGTGAAATCAGTTATATCGCCAATTTTAATCTTCTCAATCTCTGCCAGCATACCCTCTTTAACCTGCGGCCAGATGCTTGCCGGAACAAATGCACGGGAAGCTGCGGAGCACTTCTGTCCCTGATACTCGTAGGATGCTCTTGTCAGAGCTGCTACCAGACCCGGTACGTCTGCGGAATTGTGAGCAAAGATGAAGTCCTTTCCACCAGTCTCGCCAACCAGACGCGGATATGTTTTGTATTTCTTGATGTTCTCGCCTACTAAGGAGTAAACACCGCTGAACACTTCGGTAGAACCTGTGAAATGGAATCCTGCCAGGTTCGGATCGCTTAATACGTACTTGCTCATGTCAGAACCACGGCTCGGTACGAAGTTGATAACGCCTGCCGGAAGTCCTGCTGCCATCAGGGCCTGCATTACATAGTAATTGGAAAGAACTGCTGTGGTAGCCGGTTTCCAGAGAACTACGTTACCTGCAATCGCCGGAGCGGTCGGAAGGTTAGCACCGATGGATGTGAAGTTGAATGGGGAAATCGCGGTTACGAAACCTTCCAGTGGACGGTACTCGATGCGGTTCCAAACATTCGGTGTGTTGTTCGGCTGTCTGTCATAAATCTGCTGTAAGTAATATACGTTGAAACGAAGGAAATCGATCAGCTCGCAGGTATCAATCTCAGCCTGATATACAGTTTTGCTCTGTCCTAACATGGTAGCTGCATTTACTTTATCTCTCATCGGACCAGCGATTAAATCAGCTGCTTTTAAGAAGATAGATACGCGGTGTTCCATCGGCATCTCGGTCCATGCTTTTCTAGCTGCCAGAGCTGCTGCAATTGCATCCTTTAACTCTTTCTCACCGCCGGAAGCTGCTTCTGCGATTACATGAGCATGGTCATGCGGCATAACTGCTTTGGTCTTTCTCTCTGTCCAAACTTCCTTACCACCGATGATCATCGGAACCTGAACAACCTGTGCGGACTGACGCTCCAGCTCTTTCTTTAAGCTGGCTCTCTCCGGGCTTCCCGGAAGATATGCTTTTACCGGCTCATTTTTCGGCATCTCTACTTTGAAATATCCATTGCTCATTGCTCATCTCTCCTTTTTGACTTTTTGTCTCATTTGCAATTATGATATGAATTTTTTTCTCAATTTGTTTTCGTAAAATCTAATTTTTTCTTTTTAATTTTCATATCAGTGAATTTCTATGGCTAAATATTAGCATGTTTTTCATTTTATGTCAATACTATTTCATATTAAAAATACATGTTTTCATTATGTTTTTCTGTATATATCGTATAATCTCTTTGTTTTTTCCTGTATTCTGTTTTGGATTGTAATTTTTATCGATGTTACTGTTCACGCATACGTGCCAAGTAACGGAATTTGCCGTAGCTTCGCATTTAAATACGGTAAATTCCTGCTGCCACCACGTTTTCTTACGGCACTTTTGCCTCCAAAAGTGCCCACCCGGGAACAGTAACTATCGATTCTTGTAATTCTGTATGTTTTTTATGCTTTGTTTACGGGACATGGTTTTTGTGGTATACTGATCCCGCCCGAAACAACTCACAAAAGTGAGTTTATCCTGAAAATAATTCACTTATATGAAAAAGGAGTTTGATTATGCTTAAATTAGAACGTACCAGCGTCATGAATCTGGAAAATGCCATGCGCGGTGCCCGCAATCCGATGAACAGCTGGGGACGGATGGACAGCTTTTATGATGAGAATGGCGAATATAAACTGGGACCGAACGATCTCGACCTTGCGAAACGTCTCCGCAAAGCAGGCAGCGACCACCGCAAGTTTCTGCGCCAGGTATTTGTCTCAGTCGATGTGACCGCACCTCTCTACTGGTGGAAAGAATATGATACTTATAAAGTAGCGACCGTCGCCAATTCAACCAGCACGATGCACAAAATTGCCAGCAAACCGTTTTCGATGGACGATTTCAGCTGCGACCACATGACAGCCGGAACACGCGCATTTATGGAAACAGTTATCGCCAAGCTGGAGGCAATCCGCCTGCGTTATCTGGAGACGAAGAATAAGGATGACTGGTATGATATGATCCAGCTGCTGCCGAGCAGTTATAATCAGATGCGGACTTGTTCGTTTAATTATGAGACACTGATTAATATTTATTATGCCAGAAAGGATCATAAGCTGGCGGAGTGGCATACATTCTGTGACTGGATCAAGACCTTGCCGTATGGGGAAGAATTGATTATTGGGGAAGGGAAATAAATAGATAGCTAAATAATTTGATTGTCGTGGATGGGACGGAGAAAAAGCCGCCCGGGCAAAAATGATCAGGTTTCGAGGACTGGGATTTTCGCTCGGGCGGCTTTTTCTCCTGTTTGTCGGATGATAACTTGGTAAAATTTAAGATCCTGGCACCCAACAGCGCATGAATGCGGCTGTTGGGTGCCATAGGATCTTTTTTAATGACAGTATTGTGTTTATGATTTTATCTGACATCTACTGTCTTATCTTATTATCTAATAAAGTAATGCCGTCACTGCTAGTCCATCTTCTAATTGCTGAATGAGCAATTAGAATAGACGTTTAGTTGTGACAGAGAACTGGCATTCCCTTGTATACTTTCTCGTAGAGAAGTTTTGCTTTATCAACCGGTAGATTGATGCAGCCGTGGCTGCCGGAATACTGGTAGATGGTTCCGCCGAATTTACTTCTCCAGCTTGCGTCATGGAAACCGATGCCGCCGTTGAATGGCATCCAATAGTCTACGTGACTTTCATATTCATAGGTACCGTCTGCCTTTTTGGCGCCGCGCAGAACGCGGTCGGTCTGCTTGTAGGTCAGGCTGTAAATACCTTCCGGGGTTGTGTAGTTTTTGGATACGTTTCCGGTTACGCACGGAGAATCCCAGGTCAGGGCGCCGTTTTCGTACATATATACATGCTGGGCACCGAAATCAACTTCTGCGTAGGTATTGCCCCAGTCTGCGCCTGAATGGCTGGCTGCCTGCTGGGAGAACTGGACTTCACGTTCCTGATTGATGCCTGTCTGCGCCATCAGAACCAGGTTGTCTGTCTCTGCAGTCTGGTCAATCTTCCATCCATAAGGGCCTGTCAAGGCAACCTCTTTTCCGGAAGTCGTATGGAAGGTACGGGTAGTTCCAGCTGTGTCGTATTTCGCTGCCAGCGCCTTGATGTAGGCAGCTGCCTTATCGCGGTCTACAGTAATGACACCATTCTCGCCGCCTGTATACCAGCTGACATATTCAGTACCGGACAGTGTCTCGGTTGCATCACCGATATGGAAGGTGATGGTCGCATTTTTAGCCTGGTTCATCTGGGCGCAGAGTGCTTTTAAGGATGCATCGCCGGAAGTCACCTGGATCGGTGTGTAACATCCCAAGGCTTCCAGATCAATCTCTGTCATGCCGGAGGCGATCGCTGCATTGATCGCCGTCTGTACCTTTGCCTTATCCACAGATTCTCCCTTTACTTCCGGAACAATCGTGAAATCTTTTCCTTCTTCCCAGGCGGATATATGGGCATCTACCGTTGGTGCTGCACTATCTGACATACAATTTAGGGAAGCAATGCGGTTTGCAAGCATCGTCTGATCGCAGGAAAGCGGCATCGCGATCGTCAGAGCTCCTGCTCCAGCTGCCCCTGCTGCCTGCTGGTCAATCGCTGCCTGCAGCTCATTTGTAATCACTACTTTATAGCCGATCTCCGCTGCGGTGATCTCTTCTGTCTTGCCTCCACGTTCTTTGATCGTTAATTTATAAGAACCGTAATTCTGCTCCAGCTTTGCCTTTGCTTCCTCGTTGCTCATGCCGCCGACTGCGACGCCATTTACACTTGTTCCATTTGCAAAACTGCCATCTGCCAGTACTGGCTGTGCAAACATCAGCACCAGTGCAGCTGCCGCACCAGTCATTTTAAGTATACTCATACTTTTATTTTTCATTTTTTCACAAACCTCTCTGCCGCGCCATATGGCTGCGGCCTGCATATATGGATTCTGAATCCTTATTATAGCAGAGTCGGAAAAAAAGTCCAGACCGATTCTAAAAAAGATCGCCAAAAGATCCGATTCGTAAGAATTTCTTAACGGTTCCTTTTTTTCTTTCCTTCTTCTTTCATTTTTTCCATATTCATGATTGCAATTTTTCCATTTTGCAGTATGATGGTATTCGTTGCAAATGAAGGGAGACTTTTATTTATGAAACGCTATGAAATGGATCTCTGTACGGGGGCTTTATGGAAGAAAATTTTATTGTTTAGTGTTCCGCTCATGTTTACCAACCTGCTTCAGGTTGTCTTTAATATGTCGGATGTCGCAGTGGTCGGGAAATTTGCCGGTTCACTGGCGCTGGGTTCCGTCGGCTCAACCAGCATCCTGGTCACGATGTTTACAGGCATCCTCATCGGCATGGCAAGCGGCGTCAATGCGCTGACCGCCCTCTATATCGGTGCCAAAAATGACCGGAATGTCCGGGAAACGGTACATACCGCCTGTATTTTATGCCTCAGCTCCGGGCTTCTGATTCTCCTGTTTGGTTTCACGTTCGCCAGACATATTCTCACGATGATGAATACGAAGCCGGAGCTGATCGACGGTGCTGTCCGATACCTGCGGATCTATGTTTTTGGTATGCCAGCGCTGGCACTCTTTAACTTCGGAAATGCGGTTCTGAGCGCCTCCGGCGATACAAAGCGCCCGCTCTATTATCTCTCTTTTGCCGGTGTTATCAATGTCATTTTGAATTTATTTTTCGTCATTATCTGCAAACTAGATGTCGCAGGTGTGGCATTGGCCAGCATTATCGCGGAATATATTTCGGCAGCTCTTGTCATCGCGCTCCTGCTTCGAAGCCGGGAAAATTATGCACTTCACCCGAGTGAACTTCAGATATCGCCGGACAAGGTAGGCAGAATCCTTCAAATCAGCATTCCGTCCGCCATTCAGAATATCCTTTTTGCCATCGCAAACATCTTTGTACAGACCAGTGTCAACTCGTTCGACCATGTCATCGTCGAGGGCAACTCAGCCGCTGCCAACACAGATCCTCTGGTCTACAATATGATGGCTGCCATCTACACAGGCTGCACCAGCTTTATCGCACAGAATCGTGGTGCCGGAAAACGGGAGCGGTGCCGCAGAAGCTACGAACTCTGCCTGCTCTATGCCACCTGCGTAGGGCTGATTCTGGGGATTTCGCTCTATCTCCTGCGCGTCCCATTCCTGTCACTCTTTACTAACGATGCAGAAGTTGTGACCGCCGGAACCACCCGTCTCGCCATCATGGCGCTCTCCTATGGGCTTAGCCCGCTGATGGACTGCACCCTGGCGGCATCCCGCGGACTGGGGCGGACCGTTATTCCGACCATCCTGGTTATATTGGGTTCGGTAGTATTCCGCCTTGCGTGGATTTTTACCATTTTTGCATACTTCCACACAATCCAGTCGCTGTACCTGCTGTACGCCTTTTCATGGGGAATCACCGGTATTCCGGAGCTTATTTACTTTATTTATATTTACCGGCATGGGGCAGCTGAGCCGGAAGTATAACTTTCAGGACGTCCTTAAAAATGTTTAAAATTTTCATGTTCCCAAAAGTGCCAAAAGGACCGCCGCATCCGGCATGCCCTCTTCTAAGTAAACAAGATTTTTATTGTTATCTTGGTCTGCGTGACATACTCCCTCCACTTAGCTAACGCTGGAAGTGGGGGCTTCTCGTTCGATTGCCCTATT
>OHBA01000487.1_pt1 | contig 21473 bp, 24 predicted proteins | sample 1577281 | NCBI WGS metagenome assembly OHBA01 (sample SAMEA3879579, study PRJEB24766) | human gut metagenome | biome: human-associated habitat; feature: feces | place: USA | collected 1985/1987
CTGAATAATGAATTTTCCCTTGTAATTATCCCATAAGGGCAAAAACAAGGGAAAAGGATACATATATAGAATTTTCAATGGCGGGAAACCTTGAAAATAGGGGAAAGTTAAGAGAGTTAATAGATAAATTCAAGTTTGTAAAACTGATGGAATAAAAAAATATAAAGCTGGGAGCATTAGCTTACGGCTTTTTAAGTTAAAGCAAATAGAAGTAAATAATGGTCAAAAAACAATCGACATCCGACCTCGTACACGTTATAATATAAGTAATCTAATAAGAAAACAGTGTTATCATTACTGCATTGCTAAATGAGAATGGTAGCCATAAATATGAATTCGTAGGAACGGAATGGTTGAACCCTCAGGGTGACAATGTCACTCATTTGTCAGCGAGAGGTGCTTAACTTAGATGATTTTCAGTTTTCTTATTTTGACATGGATTTACAGGAAGGGTAGAAAAATCAATGATTTCATTGACTTATCCTAACTCAAAATAATATAGGTTTCCAACGGGGGCTTGAACTCCTAAGCACTAGTTGTGGGTTCAATTCCCGCCGGGAACATCGATTTTTTGCAACAATGATCGTAAAAATGCAACAAGAACTAAATCTATCCAAGCACCCAATGGAGATAACTAAAGTGTAGGATAAGATTTAGGTTGTTAATGAATGTAAAAATGTTTTTCTTGCTTGAAGAAAACAGGCCTGACGAAGTATCGCTCAGATTAGATTAAAAATTCTAGTCTGGGCGATTTTTTTCGTTCAGGGAAAAGGAGGAAGTGTCATTGACAGAAAAGACGGATATCAGAGATTCGGATGAAAAAGTAGTTGAAATTGAAATGGAACGTTTAAGAACTTTTACGAATCATCCATTCAAGGTGATCGGTGACAGTCAGATGATTGAACTACAGGACAGTATTAAGAAATATGGAGTTCTTAATCCATTGATCGTCCGGCCAAGGAAAGAAGGTTACTATGAAATCATTTCAGGCCACAGAAGGAAATATGCAGCGGAGCGACTGGGATATAAGAAAATTCCTGTGATTATTCGCATGATGCAGGATGATGAGGCTGTAGTGACTATGGTGGATTCAAATTTACAGAGAGCAGATTACACCAAGTGAGAAAGCCTATGCCTACAAGATGAAATATGATGCCATTAAAAAGAAAGCAGGCAGAAAGAATTGTGGTCAAGTTGACCACAATACAGGAAAGAGGAGTATTGATGTGATCGGAGAACTTTGTGGAGACAGTGCAAAGCAGGTCCAACGTTATATCAAAATGACAGAACTGATACCGGCTCTATTAGATAAGGTGGATGACGGATCAATGGGATTTACCCCGGCAGTGCAGTTATCTTATCTGAAAAAGAAAGAACAGCAGGAAATTATTGATGCAATGGAGGCAACCCAGTGTACGCCATCGCTTTCGCAGGCAATAAGGATCAAGAAATTAAGTGAGGCTGGAAAGCTTACAGAAAGCGAAGCGGAAGGAATCCTTGGAGAGATAAAACAAAAGGAAGCAGACAGAGTAGTTTTTAAGAATGAACAGTTATACAGATTTTTCCCATCAACCTATACATCGGAACAGATGCGTAGAGAAATATTGGAAATATTGAAATCATGGAGAAATAGTAACTGGATTTAGTAAAGGAGGAACGGATTATGTGTAGAGTAATAGCAGTATCAAATCAAAAAGATGGAGTAGGTAAAACAGTATCATGTGTAAATCTTGGAATAGGATTGGCACAGGAAGGAAAGTCATTCTGATCTTCCCATCCCAAAGGAAGAATAATAAGACGGTCAGGGTGCTGAAAACACCAAAGACCGATACCAGTGAGCGCAAAGTTTATATACCGGGATTTGTGGCACAGTGCCTTATTGATATAAAGAAGGGCTTCCGGATGTGGTTTTTCATAGTCTGCGCCATACAAGTGTCACATACAAACTGAAACTGAGCGGTGGAGATATCAAAGCAGTCTAGGGGGATTCCGGACATGCACAGGCGGACATGGTAACAGAGGTATATGGCCATATCATTGATGAGGACCGGCGGAAGAATGCAGAGAGAATGGAGAATGCCTTTTATAATAAGGAAAATTTTAATCTGGATATACATGAGCAGAAAGAGGAAGAAATCAGAATGATAAATGAAAAACTGGATTTTTATGTAATGGGAGGTCGGAGTACATGAAAGAACTGTTACATGAACTGCAAAGTCAAGTTTCAGTCTTGCAAAAGCTCTGGAAACCCATCTCGTACAGTTGAATAATGAAAGGGGATGTGCTACTATTGTATAGAGATGACGATCACGGCAGCTTATTTAACGGATAAACTAGGGGGAGCTTTATATGGCCACACAAAAGCAACAAGGTATTAAAAAGCAACTGACGAAAGGATTTGTGAAAGTAGCAATAATCGGTGCGATTGCGGCAGTTATTGGAATCGTAGCGCTACAGATCGCAGCGATGCAGTATGAAAAGGCATTGAGCCGATACGGATTTACACAGGGAGATATCGGTAAAGCGGTCGCGGCATTTTCGGAGAGCCGGAGCGCATTACGTGCAGTAGTAGGCTATGATGACAAAGCAGTGATAGACAAGCAGATCGAACTGCATGACCAGAAAAAGGAAGCGTTTGAGACTTACATAGATGAATTGAACCGCTCAATCAAATTCACCGAAGGCAGGGATGTCTATAATAAAGTATTGCAGGAACTGGACGGGTACTGGGAATTGGATGCACAGGTATTGGAACTGGCTACTTCCGATGACGAGGACGGATATCTGAAGGCGCAGGATCTGGATATCGGAGAGCTGACCGCACAGTACGAACGGGTATACGCGGAGTTTGTAGACTTGATGAATCTGTGCGTCGAAAAAGGAGATCAGGCGGAGGTAGATTTGCGTCATATGGAGCATTTTATGCTGATCGCGATTCTGGTTATCGTAGTGACCTCTTTCTGGAGTTCTGTGGTATTAGGCAAGAAAATGGCAGGAAATATCGAAGAACCGATGATAGCGCTGGCAGATCGACTTCAGACTTTTGCACAGGGAGATTTGAATAGTGCATTCCCGGACAGAAACACGGAAGATGAGATATCCTATATGATACAGGTCGCAAAAGGCATGGCTGCTGACCTGAATCTGATCATTACGGATGCAGGAGAATTGTTGGGACAGATGGCGGAGGGTAATTATGCCATCGGTACTAAGATCGAAGAGAAATATGTAGGACAGTTTGTGGCACTGAAAGATTCCATGCGTAAGATGAACCGACAGATGAACAGTACCTTACAGCAGGTAGAAGAGGCCGCTAAGCAGGTATCTGCCGGATCGGAGAATCTTGCACAATCTGCCCAGGCGTTGGCAGAAGGAGCAACAGAGCAGGCAGGATCTGTGGAAGAACTGACGGCAACCATTACGAATATCACAGATGCCGTGTCACGTACAGCCGGCGAACTGCAGAGGACGACGGAAAAGGCTGAGAATTATGCACAGCAGGCGGATGCAGGGCATACGCAGATGAGGTCATTGATGGAGGAAATGGACCGAATCAATGAAACATCTAAAAAGATACAGAATATTATTGCTGACATTGAAGATATTGCGAGTCAGACGAACCTGTTGTCTCTGAATGCGGCAATTGAGGCGGCCAGAGCAGGAGAAGCCGGACGGGGATTTGCAGTGGTGGCAGAACAGATCCGTAAACTGGCCGAACAGAGTGCACAGTCGGCAGTAGATACCAGAAGCCTGATCGAGGGATCGCTGCAGGAGATCGAGAATGGCAACCAGGCAGTGGAGGTAGCAGCGGAATCTCTGGAGCAGATCGTTACGGGAGTCAAGGAGATTGCGACAGATGCAAAACGATTGAGTGAAGAGTCTGCTGCGCAGGCACAGGCGATGCAACAGGCAGAACTTGGTGTGAATCAGATATCGGAAGTAGTGCAGTCGAACTCTGCGGGAGCAGAGGAATCGTCTGCTACCAGTGAGGAATTATCCGCACAGGCATATACATTAAACGATCTGGTAGGAAAGTTTACACTACGTCGGGATTAATTGCTAATTAAAAAATGAAATAAATACCGGTCTTAATAATCCGTAAATAGTGGAGAATTAAGATCGGTATTTTTTATAACATAAACCTTTCATTATAACTGAAATTTTCATTTCTGCATTATCTATTAGAATTGTAATGGTAGATATAGGAGGTAAAGAACTGTGAAAAAGCACTATTGGTTATTTATATAAAAAATGTAATGAAGAAGAATCTGATAAATAAGTTTGCACCATTTCATGCATATGAAGGAACAGAAGATGTTGATTTTGCTAAAGAATTGCATATAGTATCTGATAATATATTCACAAAATATAAAGGTAATGCATTTACTAATTTTGGACTTGATATATTGCTGAAAAAACACAATATTGAATATGTTGAAGTTGTGGGTGTAGATGGTGGGGCTTGTGTTGCACTGACAGCATTAGGTGCTATAAAAAATGGATATAAAGTAATCGTGAATGAAGCTGCAATCGGAACAATGTATAAGAAAAACAAGAATAAGTACTTTAAAAAGTTACATGAAGCAGGTGCAGAATTTGTATAGAACAATTTTTGTTGACAGAATTGAAAAATCGGAATTTGCTAAAGGAGGTGGTAAATATGTGGTGGTCTATTGGTGGTGGAATCATAATCTTTGCGTTAGGTATGTTTATCTTCTTAAAGCCGGGCTTAATATGGAAATTAACAGAAGAATGGAAATCTTATCGTGCAGATGAACCATCTGAGTTTTACTTGAAAACAACAAAAATAGGTGGTATTCTATTTGCCCTATTTGGAATTATTATGATTATGCTTCCGGTTATTTTGGAGTAATAAATTCCAGTTTGCACAATTCTTGAACTCAACACAAACTGCCATCAGTGTTGTTCCGTTGCTCGTTCTTTGCTGGTATCATAGAACCATCAAATGAAGGAGGCAACAAGCCATGAACACAGATAAGATTTACGCAGAACAACTCGCCAATGAATATGCTCTCAAGGACACCTCTAAGGTGGTAGCTCTTCGCAAGCTGGACAAGAATGGACGAAGCATTTTTGGCGCTTTTGGACAAGAAGAATTTTGCCTACATCACAGTCAAGGAAATCTGTGAGGCGGCAGGCGTTAATCGCTCCACCTTTTATCTGCATTATGAAACAATGGCAGACTTACTTTCGGAGAGCGTCAGTCACATGAACGAGCAGTTTCTTGCCCACATGAAAAAAGACACGGATGCCTTTGTCACAAAGATGCGGGATTGTCCGATGGATGAATTGTACCTCATTACGCCGGAGTATTTGACGCCTTACCTTGGTTACATTGAGCAGCACAAGCGGCTGTAACGCACAGCAACGGAAAATGCTGCCGTGCTGGAAATGGATAAAAGCTATGAACGGATGCTCCGCCATGTGTTCATGCCGATCCTCGACCGCTACGGCGTACCGGAATGGGACAGACCGTATCTCATGGCGTTTTATATTCACGGATTAATGGCAATTATCTCGGAATGGCTCAAAAACGACTGCGTCGATTCCATTGCGGATATTGTAAATGTGATTCAGCGGTGTGTAAAACGCCGCAAGGAGGAAATATGAAAGCTGGTATTTATTTAAAAAAAGAACAAGTTGAAATTCGGGAGCTGCCGATGCCGGAAGTCGGAGACAATGATGTGCTGGTGCAGAACCTCTATTCCAGTATCTGCGGCACAGATGTTGCGGTTTTTACCCACGGTCCGAACACCGGTCACAAGGTGACTGTCGGCGGTGAGTTTGGTCATGAGACTGTTTCCCGTGTGGTGAAGGTTGGAAAGAATGTCACAGATTTTTCAGTAGGCGAACGGGTCTACCCTTACCCTCTTTATGCCAAAGGGGACACAAAACGAGCCGGAACCATCGGCGGATTCTCGGAATATATTCTCATTCCTAATGCCAAACGGAATCATTCCCTCTATGCTGTGGATGATTGTATCTCCGATAAGCTGGCAAGCCTGATTGAGCCGTTTACGGTTGGCTGCCGTGCTGCCCGCCGGGGGATGATTCCCTGTGGAAAGGAACAGTATGTTGCCGGGCAGAATGCCGTGGTGTTCGGCTGCGGAACGATTGGCATTGCCGCTGCGGTTGCCTTCAAGCACTTCGGCATGGAGAAAGTTATGATTTGTGACCGCTCGGATTTTCGTCTAAGTTTAGCAGAACAGTTAGGCTTTGCAGTTTGCAATACAGCGTCAGAGAATTTTGAAACATCAGCCGTTAGCTATTTCGGCACGGCTCCTTCCCTAAATGGCACAGTTGCCAGCATTGACTGCTGGCTGGATGCCGCCGGTGCGGAGAGTATTCTGGATGATTTCCTGCGGTTTGGAAAAATCGAGAGCCGCTTTGTCTCCGTTGCAGTCAACAACAAGCCCCGCACCATTGACCTGCTCCACATGACCTATGCCCAGCAGAGCATCATCGGCTCCGGTGGCTATATGCCGGAGGATGTGTGGGACGTGCAGGAGATCATGGCGAGTGGTAAGTGGGAATTGGAGCGGATCATCACTCATGAGTTCCCACTGAATGAATTGGAACAAGCCATCCGCACGGCGAGCGATGTTGACCATGCTGGAAATGTGGTCGTAGAAATGAAAGGATAAAAAAGTCTGTGTTATGACTTCAAGTTTCAATCTGGGCCATTTCAATCAACTGATGCAACACCCGGTTTGAAGCGGTGTATGATAGAATCGGAATCCAGGTCAGATCCGGATAAAGATTCGGATATTTTTGTCAATCGGTGAGCTGCAGAGAAATTTATCTATAGACAAGCCAGGATTATCACGTTAAGATATAGAAAAAGTAAGTAATACGAAAGAAGAAAACAGCATATGTAAAGGAGAAAATGAATGGAATACTCTGCAATTATTCATGATATGGACAAAAGATTCTGCTATGCAATAGATAAGGATTTATTTGTGATACGCATCCAGGTAAAAAGAGATGATATAAAGGAAATAATTCTTCATTATGAGGATAAGTATATACCAATGGAATGGAAGGATACACGAAAGACAATTCCAATGAAGAAGGTTGCCACCTCACAGTTTCAGGATTATTATGAAGCACAGATCCAGATGCATCTGATATGTCTCCGTTATTTTTTTGAATTTACGGATATGCAGGGGGAAAAAGTATATTACGGCAATTATGAGTTTAGTAAGGAATGTATTACAAACAGAGACAGAATGTTTGACTGCCCGCAGAATCTACGGGAGGAAGAAATGTTTGTGGTGCCAAAGTGGGCAGAAAATAAGGTCGTATATCAGATTTTTCCGTCCCGTTTTGCATCATCACAGCCGGTAGACAAGGAAGTATGGTATAAAGCACCAGTTACGTCTATGGATAATCTGCATGGTGATCTCAGAGGAATTATAGAACATCTGGATTATGTCCATAGTCTTGGAATTGATGTTTTATATATGACACCAATCTTTAAATCAAATTCAAGCCATAAATACGATACCATTGATTATTATCAGATAGATCCCTCATTCGGAACAGCAGAGGATCTTAAAGAGCTGGTACAAAAAGCGCATGAATATGGAATGAAAGTGGTTATGGATGCGGTGTTTAACCATACAGGAAATGAATTTTTTGCATTTGAAGATATTTTGGAAAAGGGAAATAAGTCTAAATATCTGGACTGGTATTTTATTGATGAATTTCCACTTAAAAGTGAAAGGGGAGAGATTCCAAACTTCAAATGCTTTGGTTATTATGGTGGAATGCCAAAATTAAATCTGAAAAATCCTGAAGTTGAGAAATTCATTACAGATGTTGCGTGCTATTGGATTAAGGAATGTGATATTGACGGATGGCGGATGGATGTGGGAGACGAGATCAGTCATTATTTCTGGAAGAATTTTAGAAGAGCGGTCAAGGCTGTAAAAAAGGATATGCTGATCATTGGAGAAATCTGGCATTATGCAGGAGATTTTCTTGAGGGAGATGAATGGGATACGGTCATGAACTATCCGTTTTATCTGAATCTGATCGATCTGCTGGCAGATGAAAAGATACAGGTCAGTCAGTTTATACAGAATCTTGGATATTTGAAGGGACGTTTAAATAAAAAATGTTATCCTCTTATGTGGAATCTGATTGACAGCCATGACACAGCAAGATTTTTACATCTGTGTAATGGAAATAAGAAAAAACAGCATCTGGCAGCGGCTTTTCAGCTGTTATTGCCGGGAATGCCAATGATTTATTATGGGGATGAGTTTGCGATGCCGGGAGCAAACGATCCGGATTGCAGGCGCGGTATGTACTGGGATGAAGAATATCAGGACAAAGAGATGTATGAATGGTATAAACAGCTGCTTTGGATCCGAAAAAAACATGCGTGTATTTCAGAAGGCGAACTGATCGGGGCAATTACAAAGGATGAGGAAGAAACAATAGTCCTGATTCGAAAAAATGTCGAAGAGACAATTGCCTTGATTTTTAATTGCAGCAGTAATGCAAAGAACTTTAGCGAGTATGAGGGAAAATATAATTTGCTTAGAGATGAACCGTTTAATGGAAAAGTTGAGGGGCTTGATGCTGCGGTAATCATGCTTTAAGAATATAGAAGAATGACTCCTGTTTGCATATATTATCTGCAGACAGTATAGTCTGTATGGTCAGTCAATTGTTATATATAAATTCTAAGAACTAAGGAAGAACTACTGTATGTTAAATAAAAAAGATTTCTTAAAATATGCATCGACATTAGCATTTCCGATTATGCTCCAAAATCTGATCGGAACATTGGTAAACATTGCAGACACGGTAATGCTTGGATACGTGAGCCAGACTGCCATGTCGGCTTCATCGCTTGCGAACCAGTATACGTTTATTCTTTTCTGCTTATATTATGGAATGGCAACAGGTACTTCGGTTTTATGTGCCCAGTACTGGGGAAAAGGTGATAAAAAGACAGTTGAGAAGATTCTTGGTCTCGCAGAACGTATCTCCCTGATTATTTCTCTTATATTTTTTGTTATCTCTTTTACTATGCCAACGGCAATTATGAAGATTTTTACAAACAGTCCTGACACGATCGCTGCCGGAAGTGAGTATCTGAAGGTGATTTCATTTTCATTTTTATTCATGGGATTCTCACAGATTTTTATGAGCTCTCTCCGAAGCATCGGGAAAATCATGCTGCCGTCGGTTACGTATATTGTTTCGCTTTGTGTCAATGTACTTTGTAATGCATCCTTTATTTTTGGATTGTTTGGTCTTCCAAAGCTCGGTGTTACCGGTGTTGCACTTGGCACTGTGATTGCCAGAATCTCAGAAGTGTTGATTTGTCTGATTTACTCATTACGCAGTTCAGACGTCAGATTCAGAATAAAATATTTCTTTGCAAAATCAGATATTCTGTTTCAGGACTTTATAAAAATTGCCACTCCGGCCGTGATAAATGACGTTGTCTGGAGCTTTGCCAATTCAGCATTTGCAGCAATTCTTGGTCATATTAGTGATGATATGGTTGCAGCAAATGCCGTTGCTGTTATGGTGGTAAATATCGGCGCTATCGCCTGCCGTGGTTTTGCCAACGCTACTACGATCATTGTCAGTCAGGAACTTGGGAAAGACCGCATCGATACAGCAAGAGAGTACGGAAAACGAATGCTTAGAATAACATTTATTGTCAGCCTGATCGGATGTGTCGTTATTCTGGCGATCCGTCCTATGATACTGGATTTCTACCGGGATAAATTAACAGAGACGGCTATTTATTATCTTGGCATTTTTATCATTATGACAACCTGGCGTTTTGTGGGCGAAGGTATTAATACCTGTCTTATATGCGGCTGCTTCAGGGGTGGCGGTGATACCAGATTTGGAATGATCGTAGATACTATATTTATGTGGCTTGTTGCAGTCCCACTTACTTTTCTTGCTGCATATGTTTTTAAACTGCCGCCTGTCTGGGTATACTTTGTCATGACACTGGACGAGTTCGAAAAAATGCCTGTGGTATTCATTCACTATTTCAGAAATAAATGGCTTACGAACATTACCAGAGATTTTGAGTGATTGCAGTTACCGTAAAGTTTTCTAAACAAGTTGATAAAAAACAAGACTGTCAGATTAAAGTTTCGGTAAATAAGGGGTAACATCATACTCCTGAATGAATTTTACAAATTTAGTTAACTGATCCGGTACAAAAACACCCTTTTTCCAGATGATACCAAATTTACTGGTGATTTCCGGGGATACCGGGATCACAACAAAATCACGGGGATTGGTAGCGAGAGAGGAATACAAAAAAGCACCGCATTTACCACCCCGGACAAAATTAAGGACAGTAACGAGCTGGCTGCAGTACATGTGGACATTTGGTGTGATCCCGGCACTGCGCAGACGGGTGATGACTGTCTGGGTTTGAACAGAGTCCGTATTGAATAAGATAATGGGCTCATCTTTTAACATATCCATTGTAATTTCTTTTTCACCGGCATACCGGTGCGTCTTGGAAACACAGTAGACATATCTGTCTTCCATCATGACATAACTGTTATATTTATCCAGATTATAAAAATCCATATTTGCCATGGCGATATCTAACTGTTCATTGTCGACTAAAGTACGGGCGCGGAGGGAGCCATATTCTAAAAGCTGAATGGGTATATTATACTGTTCCTGAAACTGGTCGGTCACCCGCGGAAAAAATACCGTGCTGATCATAGGAGGAATACCGATCCGCAGCGGGTGCCGCTTTTTTTCAATATTTGAAAAGTCGGTGTACAGTTCCTGCGTCTGTTTTAGAATAAATTCTGCTTTCTGATAAAAAGCCGCACCGTCTTTGGTGAGGGAAATTCTGTTCTTTCCATGGTTAAAAAGTTTCAGATGAAATTCTTTTTCCAGATCCCGGATCGAAGTGGAGATCGTAGGCTGGGAAACATAGAGCGCGTCAGCCGCGCGGGTAATACTATGGTAGCGGCATACCATACAAAAGTATTCTAATTGTGTCAGTGTCATAGAATCCTCCGTCATTGTACAGAAAAATTATACTATAGTTTCAGTATAGGAAAAAACTATGCTGACGTCAAGTATATGAAATGTACATTATACTGAAAATGCGATATGCTGTGTTTACAAAAGGAAAACGACAAGGCCATGTCACTTTTTAACATGATAAAAAAGAGAAAAAAGGAGGTTTTCTATGAGCCCGACAGTAATTACATTAATATTTCTGGCATTTGCCATTATCATGTTTGTTACAGAGAAGATTCCACTCGGTCTGACATCCATGATTGTCTGCATTGGTCTTGTGATTACCGGTGTGTTGAGCGTAAGTGATGCTTTCAATGGATTTATCAACAGTAACGTGATTCTGTTTGTTGCCATGTTCATTGTAGGCGGGGCATTGTTTGAAACCGGTATGGCAAATGAGATTGGAAGTCTGGTAACAAAATTTGCAAAAACGGAACGCAGTCTGATTATCGCAATCATGGTGATTGTGGCAGTTATGAGCGGATTTCTTTCCAATACCGGTACGGCAGCAGTTCTTATTCCGGTTGTAATTGGAATTGCAGCGAAGTCAGGGTATAAGCGGTCAAGACTTTTAATGCCGTTAGTATTTGCAGCAGCAATGGGAGGAAATCTTTCACTGATTGGTGCACCCGGCAATATGATTGCACAATCTGCACTTGAACCGTTGGGATTGAAATTTGGATTTTTCGAGTATGCGATTGTCGGTTTGCCGATTCTGATCGTTGGTATTCTATTTTATGCTACGATCGGATTTAAAATTTTACCGCATCATGACACGACGGATGCAGATGATTCTATTTTTGATGAGTCACAGGATTTTAGCAATGTTCCAAAGTGGAAAAAAGTATTATCGCTGGTGATTCTGATTGCCACCCTGATAGGGATGATTTTTGAAGAACAGATTGGTGTAAAACTTTGTATCACAGGCTGCGTAGGAGCAATTTTATTAATCCTCACCGGTGTCATTTCTGAAAAGAATGCTTTAAAATCCATTGATTTAAAAACTATTTTCCTGTTTGGAGGTACGCTTTCTCTGGCAAAGGCACTCGAGGTTACTGGAGCAGGAGAACTGATTGCAGATAAGGTGGTTGGAGCATTGGGTGAAAATCCTTCTCCGGTACTATTCACTTTTGTGGTGTTTATTCTGTGCTGTATCATGACAAACTTTATGTCAAATACAGCTACTACAGCCCTGATGGCACCGATTTGTATATCCATTGCCCAGGGAATGGGTGCAGATCCAAGAGCAGTTCTGATGGCATGTGTCATAGGAGGTTCCTGTGCCTACGCTACTCCAATCGGAATGCCTGCCAATACGATGGTAGTCGGAGCCGGCAACTATAAATTTATGGATTATGTAAAAGCCGGAATGCCGTTGATCGTCATTGCAACCGTGATCAGCATGATTATTTTACCAATAGCATTTCCATTTTATCCGTAGGATAAAATTTCACTTTTAAATTATATTATTAAAAAATCTGGAGGAAAAAAATATGTCAAATGAAGTACAAGTAAAGAAACTGACTGATATTATGGCGCAGTTCGTAGGATTTACAGCAAAGAAGCTGCCGGATGATGTTATCGCAAAACTGCAGGAACTGAGAGACAAAGAGGATTCTCCTATGACGAATGTCATCTACGATACCATGTTCCGCAACCAGGAACTGGCATTGAAATTAAACCGTCCTTCCTGTCAGGATACCGGTGTATTACAGTTCTGGGTAAAATGTGGAACAAAATTCCCACTGATTGATAATCTGGAAGCATTACTGAAGGATGCAGTGATGCAGGCTACAGTTGCAACACCGCTTCGTCACAATTCCGTAGAAACTTTTGATGAGTACAATACAGGTAAAAATGTAGGAAAAGGAACCCCTACTGTATGGTGGGACATTGTTCCAAATTCCGATAAATGTGAAATCTATACTTACATGGCAGGTGGAGGCTGTACGCTTCCTGGCAATGCCACGGTTTTAATGCCGGGCGAAGGCTATGAGGGAGTGACCAAGTTTGTATTAGATCGTATGACAACTTATGGATTGAATGCATGTCCTCCACTTTTGGTTGGTGTCGGCGTTGGTACTTCCGTAGAAACAGCAGCATTAAATTCGAAAAAGGCACTGATGCGTCCGGTAGGTTCTCACAATGACAATGCTAACGCTGCTAAGATGGAGAAATTGTTGGAAGACGGTATTAATGCCATTGGTCTTGGACCGCAGGGTATGGGTGGCAATTATTCTGTCATGGGAGTTAACATTGAGAATACCGCACGCCATCCATCTGCGATTGGTGTGGCAGTAAATGTAGGCTGCTGGAGCCACAGAAGAGGACATATTGTATTTGATAAGGACTTAAACTTTACGGTAGATACCCATACCGGTTTTGAATATAAGGAAGAGAACTAATTCAGAAGGGAGAGAATAATTATGGCAGTAGAAATAAAAGATGGTAAGAAAATTCTGGTAACACCTGTATCGGCAGAGGATTTAAAGGATATTCATATTGGAGATATTGTATACCTGACAGGAGATATTACAACCTGTCGTGATGTGGCACACCGTCGTGTTGTAGAAGAGGGAAGAGAGATTCCTGTGGATGTCAGAGATGCTGCAATCCTGCATGCCGGCCCGATTATCCGCCCCTTGGGAGATGACAAATACGAGATGGTATCCGTAGGTCCTACGACATCTATGAGAATGGAAAAGTTTGAGTATGAATTTGTAGAGACCACAGGCGTCCGTGTCATTGTAGGCAAGGGCGGCATGAAGGAAAATACCGAGAGAGCCTGCAAGGACTTTGGTGCAATCCATTGTGTATTTCCTGCAGGAAATGCAGTCGTGGCAGCAGTAGAAGTGGAAGAAATCGTGGAGGCACAGTGGAAAGATCTGGGAATGCCTGAGACTTTGTGGCATTGCCATGTAAAAGAATTTGGACCACTGATCGTATCCATTGATTCTTATGGAAGAAACTACTTTGAAGAGAAGAAAGTGGAATATAATAAAAAGAAAGATGAGCAGGTCGAAATCATCAGCAAACAGGTCGGGTTCATCAAATAAAATCCGAACATAGTAAATATGTGTAAAAAATAAAAGACCTTCTGTGGAAAAAGCTGGATTCATCAAAGGATGAAACAGGCTTCTGCAGAAGGTCTTTTTAATACCATAAGCAATGCTGATCATATACCACGGGCTGGACAAATGCGTATTGTGAAGAAAAAATAATTGACATAGCAGAAGTATTACACTATAATCGTTCTAAAAAGAACAATAAGGAGGCGCAGATGTATTTTTGGGACAAGCATAAGACGATTACAAGCTATTATGAATTACTTTCTGGCAAGGTGTGCGATCAATATGAGTTAACACAGATGGAATACGATATAATTATGTTTTTACATAATAATCCACATCATAATACAGCAGCGGAAATAGTAAGGATCAGAAAGTCAACGAAATCACATGTTTCTTCTTCATTGAAAAAATTGGAAAACAAAGGTCTTATAAAAAGAAAACAAAGTAAAGATAATAAAAAACATATTGAAATTGTCCTTCTGGATGATGCGGCACTTATCGTGGACGCAGGATTAAACGCACAAAAACAGTTTGCACAGAATGTTTTAAGAGGGCTGACAGAAGAAGAAAAGCATGTGTGTATGAATGTATTTGACAAAATTTGTAACAATGCGGAAGAACTATTAAGAGGAGAGAGCAAATGAAAAAGAGTAATTATAAACCACAGATTCCTGATTTGATGGAAGCAGTCTTTGATGCAGTGTATCTGACTTTTGATCTGGCAGCAGCAGCCTTATTTTTTTTATTCTCAAAAGGAAATATCCTGTATGTACTATATGGAATACTGACATTGACACTTTGTGGAGGGGATGCTTTTCATCTGGTGCCAAGAATTATAAGGGCTGTACGTGGAACAAATGATAAAATAAAGAGACAGCTTGGAATTGGATTGCAGGTATCGTCTATCACAATGACGATGTTTTATATTCTTTTAATGTATATATGGAAATATACATTCCCGGAATTAAAAATACCAGTAGTCATTGAGGTTGTTATATGGATATCAGCGGTTATCAGAATTGTGATATGTATGTTTCCGCAGAATAACTGGTGTACAGATGAAGGAAATATGAAATTATCTGTTATAAGAAATGCGGTCTTTGCTGTTACCGGTATAGGTGTAATGATCTTATATCTGATTTCCGGAAATACATATGGATATCATATGACGAGGATGGCTGCAGCCATCATTATTTCTTTTGGATGTTATCTTCCGGTAACACTGTTCAGTAAAACAAAACCGCAGGTCGGATTATTAATGATACCAAAGACCTGCGCATATATGTGGATCATTGTAATGGGGCTTCAGCTTATGTTTTAAGAGCAGTAATATCTGCAGAAAGGCAGGAAATTATAGTGAATGTAGAAAGATTTGTAAAACTAATGACAGGACATTTTGATAACAAAGAACAATTTACAGAAATGAAAGAAGCGGGGAAAATATTTCCATATGCACAGCATGTGAATACTGTCTGTAACGATAAAATAAAAAATCTGAAAAGTTTACACCAGCTATATATCAGGAAAAGGATGGTGTCTGGGAAGGGGGCAGTGTGAGCCAATTTACCCCGGTTATGGTATTCAGGCTGTGGGAGAAGTTTTCAGACACTTGTCTGGAGGTATCCGAAAGTATGGAAGTCCATGGAAAGAGAACATTTGGATATGATGTGCCGATTAGATATAAAAGGGTAGCAAGTGAGGGATAAAGCAGGAAAGTTCATTGGTATTTGCCAGAGCAGAGTCTCTGGGAAAAAGGAGAAATATGATAATGTCAAAAGATGAATATTTAATCACAGATGAGCCCCTTAAAGCACTGACAATATTTGCAATGCCGATGATTCTCGGCAGTTTTTTTCAGCAAGTGTATAATATGGCTGATTCCATCATTGTTGGTCAGTTTGTCGGTTCCTCTGCACTTGCAGCTGTCGGTGCCTGTGCTGCACTAACGAATGTATTTATTTGTGTGGCATTAGGTGCCGGTGTCGGTGCCGGTGTGCTCGTAAGCCGCTATTTTGGTGCCGGAGATTATGGTAAAATGAAAACAATTGTGTCAACATCGTTGGTCAGTTTTCTGATTTTAAGCCTGCTTCTGGGTGGCTTTGGTTTTTGTTTTTCACATTCAATGATGAATTTATTACAGACACCAACTGATATACTGGAGGAAGCAGTACAGTATCTCCGCATTTATTTTGCAGGATTTCCATTTCTGTTTATGTATAATATTCTTTCAACGATGTTTAACTCAATTGGAGAATCAAAAATACCATTGGGTCTTTTGATATTTTCTTCTATTTTAAATATTCTTATGGATCTTTGGATGGTGGCAGGACTTGGTCTCGGTGTGTTCGGGGCAGCTCTTGCAACCCTTATTGCACAGGGGATTTCTGCGGTATTTTCATTTCTGATTTTCTTTTGCCGGATGCGTCAATATAAGAGTCAATTTCAGTGGTTTGATGGTCAGGAGTTACATTTGATGCTCAAAATTGCTGTACCGTCGATTCTCCAGCAGTCCACAGTGTCAATTGGTATGATGATCGTACAGGCAGTTGTAAATCCATTTGGTACACAGGCACTCGCAGGTTATGCGGCAACAATGAGAGTAGAGAATGTTTTTTCGTTGATATTTGTGTCCATCGGCAATGCGGTTTCACCGTATGTCTCACAGAATCTTGGTGCAAAGAAAATTAACCGCATCAAAAAAGGATATCACGCTGCGCTGGTATTAGACCTGTGTTTCGCAATTCTTGCATTTGTAGTTATTGAAACCATGTACACACAGATTTCTTCATTATTCCTGGGTAAAGATGGAACTGACTTAGCATATCAGGTGTCCGGGGATTATATGAGATGGCTTGGCTGTTTTTTCATCTTCATGGGTATTAAGATGGCAACAGATGGAGTTCTGCGTGGACTTGGGATTATGCGCCCATTTCTTATTGCAAATATAGTTAACCTTGCAATCCGCCTGTCTGTTGCCATGATTTTTGCACCATGTTTTGGCATTGCATTTGTCTGGCTTGCTGTACCGGCTGGCTGGTTTGCAAATTTTCTGATTTCTTATATGGCACTTAGAAAATCATGGCCGGTTTCAACAGTCTGTAACAGTGTTGCGAACGGATAAGTGATGGGATGTAAATATTTTATAATGGCTGTTTTCAGGCTTGTTTTAATGTGTTAAAATATAGAGTATAAATCCATGCATGATAGTGCAAAAAGCGGGAGGTTCTGTTATGGCAAAAGACGATTCATTAAAGAAACCAAAGAAGATAGATGTCAATCGTATTATGATTTTTATATCATCGATATTGATACCATTTTTGTGGATTGATCTGTATTTAGTTTTGAAAAATGCATCAAAAATGATGGTTGTTGGTATTATTGCAGCGCTTATTTTAGTGTGGACAGGTTTGCTTGTCACATATATCCATAGGATGAAAAATGAGGAAAAAGCCCATTCGGATGAACAGGTAGAAGAACTGCTGCGTACAGGAAAAGCCAATTATCTGATGCAGAAAAAGTTAGCGGAAAAGATAGATAATATCGGAGAAAAAGATGCAGTTCCAGCGGATGAGATCATTACGGCACAGAAGGCAATTGCAAAGCTGATGCTTGCACGAAACAAAGAAAATACAGATGCTCTTATGCATTCGAATGAGCAGGTGATTGAAAAAACGTTGGAAGTAGAAGAAAAGCTTTCTGAAAACAGTCAGCAGATCATGGACATGCAGAAAAACCAGATGGATGAAAAATTACAGGAATTGATGCAAAGTCAGAAATTAGTTCTTGATAATTTAAATGCTGTCAAAGAATCACTGCAGAGTGACATGCAGGATGTTTTGTCAAATATGATTCATGACACATTGGAGAAAGAACTTGCATCTGCCATAGAGCAGATACATACTTATGTGAAAGAGGCGGCAAGTCAGGCTGTTGATTCCGTAAAGGAGAATCTTGCTGCGGAAGTGCCGGTTATGGCAGCTGTTTCCCCGGCAATGGATGAAGAATTACCGGATCCAGGAATGCCGGCAGAAAGTGAAGAATTACCGGATCATGGAATGCCGACAGAAGATGAAGAGTTGCCGGATTCAGGAATGCCGACAGAAGATGAAGAGCTGCCGGATCTTGGAGTGCCGACAGAAGATGAAGAGTTGCCGGATCTGGGAATGCCGGCAATGGATGAAGATCTGTCTAATATGGAACTGCCAACATTGGGAGAAGAATTATCAGAAACAGAACTCCCGGATTTAACTGACGGCGGAGATCTGGATGAGGAACCGTCAATCGGCGAGATACCGTTAATGGAAGAGGAAGAGCCGGAAGCAGCCGATACATCCCTGATAGATGAGGAACCGTCAATCGGCGAGATGCCGGTTTTTGATGATTTGAACGATGCTGCATCAGCCGTGGAGGAGGTGCAGGCAGAACCGGTAGAAGAAGTGGAAGCGGAAGAAGTTCCGATTACGGAGGAAGCAACAGTAGAGCCGGATACGGATGCAGTAACTTTGACAGAAGAAATTCCGGTATCTGCGGATGAGTCAGTGATTGAAGAAGTAAAAATTCCGGAAGAGACAACCGTTACGGAAGAAATCCCGGTATCTGCAGATGAATCAGTAATCGAAGAGGTGCCGGTACAGGAAGCAGAGCCTTCCATGGCAGATATGAGCAATCCAAATAAGATCATGACACCGGATGAAATTGCAGCGTTGATCGCAAATTTATAGAAATGCATCATAAGTAAAACGCAATTAAAGATGTATTTGAAAGGGCGTGTGAAAAAATGATTATTACTTTTTCACACGCCCTTTTTGGCATTTGGTCATCAAAGCTCTGCGGTAATGCGCACGATCTCTTTGATCACAGCTACAGCAGTTTCCATTCCTTCCACACTGATGTGTTCGAATGGACCGTGGAAACCGTAACCGCCTGTGCCAAGATTCGGGCACGGAAGTCCCATAAAGCTTAAACGCGCACCGTCGGTACCGCCGCGTACCGGACGTGAGATTGGTTCAAGACCAACAGAAGAAATAGCTTTCTTTGCGATATCCACAACATAAGTATTTTTCTCAATGATTTCCAACATATTTGCGTAGGAATCGTGGATAGTCAGTGTAACAGTTCCGACACCGTATTTTTGGTTCATGGAATCTGCGATTTCCTGCATTTTTTTCTGACGTGTTTCAAACATCACTTTATCGTGATCACGAATGATGTAGGAAAGAGTTGCTGCGGCAACGTCGCCGGACATATCGGTCAGATGATAGAAACCTTCTCTTCCCTCGGTGTGGGCAGGCGTTTCCAATGGAGGAAGCTGAGACTGGATCTCACATGCAACGAGAGCGGCATTGACCATGATATCTTTCGCCTCACCAGGGTGGACATTCACGCCTTTGACAGCGAAAACTGCGCTTGCGGCATTAAAGTTTTCATAGGCAACTTCACCCTCGTAATCGCCATCTACCGTGTAAGCAAAATCTGCTTTAAAGTAGTCAAGATCAAACAGATCCGCACCACGTCCGACTTCTTCGTCCGGTGTAAACCCGATCCAGATATCGCCGTGTGGAATGTCAGAGGAGATGAGCTGTTCAGCAGCAGTCATGATCTCAGCAACGCCTGCCTTATCGTCTGCACCAAGCAGAGTTGTGCCGTCTGTCGTGATCAGGGTTCTGCCCTTTAAAGTTTTCAATTCCGGAAAATCAGATGTTTTTAAAACGTCACCGGTTCCTTTTAAAATAACATCCTCACCGTTGTAATCCGGAATGATCTGGGGTTTGACATTTTCACCGGAAAAATCAGGTGCCGTATCCATATGGGAAATAAAGCCGACCGCTTTTTTGTCTTCGTATCCAGGGGTAGCCGGGATCAGGCCGTAGATGTAACAGTGGTCTGTCAGTGTTACTTTCTGTAAACCAAGATCAAGTAATTCTTTTTCTAATTCTTTTGCCAGGTTAAATTGTCTGTCCGTAGAAGGAATCGTATCGGAATCTTCACTCGAAGTAGTCCAATAGGAAACATATTTTAATAGTCTTTCATCAACACGCATGATAAATGAGTGACCTCCTTTAAATTTGATAGACTAAAAAAAGTGCGTTTTTCAGTCCATGAATAAAATACCACAGAATAGAAAATCCGCCAATGAAAAAAATGAAGATTTTCTAAAAAAACGCTTGCAATTTAAAAAAAATTAATATATAATATCATTTGTGTTCACGAGAGATAAACATATGCGCCACTAGCTCAGCTGGCAGAGCACCTGACTCTTAATCAGGGTGTCCAGGGTTCGAACCCCTGGTGGCGCATTACGAAGTACCGATTTTATAGCAGATGGCTATGGGGTTGGTGCTTTTTTTTGTTCAATCTTTACTGTGTGATCTCCAATATAAAATTACCCATAAGAAACAGAGCCGCCATAATTTTGAAAACAAGATCAAAATTACGGCGGCTCTGTTTTTTTGTCAATAAATTGTATACAACATGCAATTAGCGGGAGGCAATGAGTTTACAGATCGGATTTCCTTTTGAGGAGAATTTTTCTTCGTACTCTGTCATAATATTTCCTTCATTTAAAACAGAATCATGATGGAGATCTCGGGTGGAGGCATCTAAATGCCATCCGGCTTCCGGGATTTCTTCTAAGGAAAAGGTAAAAAGATCCTGATTATCGGTCTTAAACTCCAGTCTGCCATCCGGTTTTAAAATGGCATCGTAACGCGCAAAAAACTGACGGGAGGTAAGACGGCGTTTTGCATGACGGTCTTTCGGCCAGGGATCTGAAAAGTTCAGATAAATGCGGGAAACTTCATCTTTGGCAAAAACCTCTGTGACATCAGCGGCATCCATGCAGATGAATCTTAAGTTTGGCATAGGAGTTTCTTCCATTTTCTGAAGCGCACGTAAAAGTACACTCGAATAGCGTTCGATACCGAGGTAATTGATGTCCGGGTGCGCCGCAGCCATATCCATGATAAAACGGCCTTTTCCCATTCCAATTTCAATATGGAGAGGCTGGGTGGAAGAAAAAACTGACTGCCAGTTCCCTTTTTTTGACTCTGGTTCCTTGATGCAGTATTCACTGTTTAAAATTGCTTCATCAGCACCTGGGATATTTCTTAATCGCATATAAGTTATAATCCTGCCTTTCGTTGTAAAGTGTACAGAAAATCGTTGTCCGAAAAAATTATTTTCATACAGAAAAGTGTGCAAAAAGCACACAGAGGTATTTTACAATAAAACAATGAAAAAAAGTAGCATTATTTTAAGAAAACCTTAAAAGAAAATTTGCGCATAAAGGTTGCATGTATTTTTTTCAAAGTTTATACTGATACTAGCAAAGATGTACTTATAAATCAG
>OHBA01000522.1_pt1 | contig 20445 bp, 9 predicted proteins | sample 1577281 | NCBI WGS metagenome assembly OHBA01 (sample SAMEA3879579, study PRJEB24766) | human gut metagenome | biome: human-associated habitat; feature: feces | place: USA | collected 1985/1987
AAGTTTGATTTCCTGATGTCCGTGTTTTTTGTGTTTCAATACTAATAAACGCATCTGCATTACTATAATTTGACAATCCGTATCCATCTATCTCAAACCCTCCAATTTTTCCTCCCTTAGCAGTCATATATCCATTTTCAATACTAAACCCCTTATTATCAGTAGCAAAACCTTCTAGAGTTATCTTATCAGCTACCAGTTTAATTTCACCATCACCACTTTCATTGATAGCAGCAATGATCGAAGCTGCATTAACGACTTCCCCACCTTCTGTCTTCTTCACCAACAGACCAATGGACGTGCTAGTCTGGTCAATAGTCGTCTGATTCTTGACAATCCATTCACGGGAGGCTTCTACTCCCAGGTTAGCAAGCTCGTTGCGTGCTGTTACATACTCCTTGAATAAAGGATATATCTGTTTGTCAGCGTCTAGCAAGGAGATCCTTTGTAATGAATCGGAAGAAAGTAAAGGATAAGCAGCCGAACTACCTTCAAGGGTATAGGTCGTAGAGAATAATCCCATCTTAAGATTCGAATACTTTGTTTTCAGAGCATTAATTGCAGTACGAAGATTCGTTTTGATCGTTTCTCCGGTATTGATGCCCGCATCAAGAAAAGCAAGAACCCGGCTGATAATAGGACTGTTGGCTTCTAATATGCTAGGTGTACCCGCATCGACTGCCGTGTCAGCCAGAGGATGTAAATTAAACTGTGTCAGCAAGGAATAAAGTATTAACTTTGCTAACACAGTTTTTTTTATGAAAGAAGAATTTGATTTCGAGAGTATCAAGAACAAGGCCATTGAACAGCTGAAAGCCGGCAAGCCTTTGTTGGGTAAGGACGGCGCCTTTGCCCCACTATTGGAAAGTATATTGAATGCAGCCCTGGAAGGAGAGATGGATGCACATTTGACAGAAGAAGAACGCCAGATGGGTAACCGTCGTAACGGAAAGATGCAAAAGCAGGTTCAGACTCCCTTGGGCGAAGTAACCGTTTCCACTCCCCGTGACCGTAATTCGAGTTTTGATCCCCAGTTTATCAAGAAGCGTGAGACTATTCTGGCAGAAGGTGTTGCTGACCGTATAATTGGCTTGTATGCAATGGGAAACAGCACAAGGGAAATCAGTGACTGGATGGAAGAAAATCTTGGGAATCGTGTTTCGGCCGACACAATCAGTTCCATCACAGACCGTGTACTTCCGGAGATAAAAGCATGGAAATCACGGATGCTTGATTCTGTTTATCCTATAGTCTGGATGGATGCCATTCATTACAAAGTAACGGATGAACGTGGCTGCGCGGTAACCCGTGCAATCTATAATGTACTGAGCATTGACAGGGAGGGACACAAGGAGTTACTTGGAATGTATATATCAAGGAATGAGGGAGCAAACTTCTGGCTCAGCGTGTTGACAGACCTTCAGAACCGTGGAGTTGAGGATATTCTCATTGCCTGTATAGACGGTCTGAAGGGGTTTCCTGAAGCCATTCAAAGCGTTTATCCTAATACAGCCGTACAGCTTTGTGTAGTACATCAGATACGTAACTCCATCAAGTATGTAGGATCCAAGAATCAGAAGGAGTTCTTAAGGGATTTGAAATGTGTCTATCAGGCAGTCAATAAGGAATCCGCAGAAAATGAGCTCCTCAAGCTGGATGAAAAATGGGGTGAACAGTATCCTGTCGTTATCAGATCCTGGCAGGACAACTGGGATAAGCTGTCCGAATACTTCCAGTATACTCCGGTCATCCGTAAGCTTATCTATACCACAAATACCGTTGAGGGGTATCACCGTCAGATCCGCAAGGTAACAAAAAACAAGGGCGTGTTCCCATCGGATACAGCCCTTGAGAAACTTGTTTATCTTGCATACCGCAATATACGTAAGAAATGGACCATGCCACTGGCCAATTGGGCTACCATCTCGCAACAACTGGCTATAAAGTTTGGAAACCGGTTTAAATTATTGTAATTTTACGCTCGTCGGGACGGGTGGTCCCGCCCCTTGGCGCGGGCCGTTCCCCGACCGATGAGTTTTCTAGAGATAAATAATGCGTGACACAGTTTATTTTACACTACCAACATCCTCCTTTTTTTCTCCAGAAACTTTTTTCTCCTCACTTTGCTTCCACACTTCCACCCACTTCCTGCATCTCTCTATCCATCGGCATTTGCCCCTCTGTGGAAGCACCCTCCAAAGGTGGAAGCAAATTTTGCTTCCACCTACTCAAAACGCCATGGTTTTACTGCAACTCACTCATTTTTATTTTAATACATCGAACAAATTTTATAAAACACTGACGCCAGTTTCCCCATACTTCTACACCCATCCTACCCATAAAATCTGCAATACCTCTCCCTTATCTTCATCCAAATCCACAACAGCCTCCTCCTCTCCTCAGCATAAAAAATGCCCCGTTCATTTCATTCTCCCTCCACTTTCCACTATCTTTGTCCCCACGATGAAAAAGTTCGCCGACGTCATATTGCCTTTGCCCTTGCACAGCTGCTTCACCTACTCCCTGCCCGACGAGTGGGCGGATGAAGTGCAAACCGGTTGCCGGGTGGTAGTACCATTCGGGCGGAAGAAATACTATACGGCCATCGTGCGTAACGTGCACTATTGTGCCCCCACCGGATACGAAGTAAAGGAAGTGTCTGCTTTGCTGGATGCCTGCCCGATACTGCTTCCGCGGCAGTTCAAGTTCTGGGAATGGCTCTCCGATTACTATCTCTGCACGCAAGGAGACGTCTACAAAGCTGCCTTACCCTCTGGCTTGAAGCTGGAAAGCGAAACAATCGTAGAGTACAACCCCGATTTCGAATCCGATGTCTGCCTGCCGGAGAAGGAACAGAAGATACTGGATATGCTCTCTGCCGACCCGGAGCAATGCGTGACGAAACTGGAGAAGGAGACCGGCATCAAGAACATACTTTCTGTCATCAAGTCACTGCTCGACAAAGAGGCCATCTTCGTAAAGGAAGAATTGCGCCGCACCTACAAGCCTAAGACCGAAACCCGTGTACGCCTCACCGCCGCCGCCCGCAACGAACACCGCCTGCACATCTTCTTCGACGAGTTGCAGCGCCGTGCCCCCAAGCAACTGGACCTGCTGATGAAATATCTGGAACTCTCCGGCTACCTCAGCGGACGAGATATAAAAGAAGTCTCCAAAGCCGAACTGCTGCAACGCACCTCCGCCACCCCTGCCGTATTCAACGGTCTTATAGACCGTGGTGTATTCGAAGTTTATCAGCAGGAAATAGGCCGCATAGATAAAGCGCTTCTCAAAGAAGTCGTCCCCGTCAATCCGCTGAACGAACACCAGCAACGCGCCTATCACGCCATCTTGGAGAATTTCCAAAGCAAGAACGTCTGCCTGCTGCACGGCATCACGGCAAGCGGCAAGACAGAAGTCTATATTCATCTGATAGAAGAAACCATCCGGCAAGGAAAGCAAGTGCTCTATCTCCTGCCCGAAATAGCTCTCACTGCACAAATCACAGAGCGCCTGCAACGTGTTTTCGGTTCCCGTCTGGGCATCTACCACTCCAAATTCCCCGATGCGGAACGGGTAGAAATCTGGCAGAAGCAGCTGTCGGAAGCAGACTATGACATTATCCTCGGTGTCCGCTCCTCCGTCTTTCTTCCTTTCCGCAACCTCGGCCTCGTGATTGTGGACGAGGAGCACGAGAACACCTACAAGCAGCAGGACCCTGCCCCCCGCTACCATGCCCGCAATGCCGCCATTGTACTCGCCTCCATGTATGGTGCCAAAACTCTGTTGGGCACGGCAACCCCTTCCGTAGAGACCTGGCACAATGCCACATCCGGTAAGTATGGCCTCGTGGAACTGAAAGAACGTTATAAAGAGATACAACTGCCGGAGATTATCCCCGTAGACATCAAGGAATTGCACCGCAAGAAGATGATGAACGGTCCGTTCTCCCCACTGCTCCTACAATATATCCGCGAGGCGCTGGAACAAAAAGAACAGGTCATCCTCTTTCAGAACCGCCGCGGTTTCGCCCCCATGATAGAGTGCAACACCTGCGGCTGGGTACCCAAATGCAAGAACTGCGACGTCAGCCTCACCTACCATAAGGGGCTGAACCAACTGACCTGCCACTACTGTGGCTACACCTACCAACTGCCCCGCATCTGCCCCGCCTGCGAGGGCACTGACCTGCGCAACCGCGGCTTCGGCACGGAAAAAATAGAAGATGACATCAAAGCCCTCTTCCCCGACGCCCGCGTAGCCCGTATGGACTTGGACACCACCCGCACCCGTACCGCCTACGAGCGCATCATCTCCGATTTCCAGCAAGGCAAGACGGACATCCTGATAGGCACGCAAATGGTGTCCAAGGGTCTGGACTTCGACCACGTCAGCATTGTGGGCATACTCAATGCCGACACCATGCTGAACTATCCCGACTTCCGCGCCTACGAGCGCGCCTTCCAGCTGATGGCGCAGGTTGCCGGACGCGCCGGACGGAAGAACAAGCGCGGCAGGGTGGTGCTACAAACCAAAAGCATCGACCATCCCATCATCCCGCAAGTCATTGCCAACGACTACGAAGCCATGGTAGGCGGGCAGCTTGCCGAACGCCAGATGTTCCACTACCCGCCCTACTACCGCCTGGTGTATGTCTACCTGAAGAACCGGAACGAGACCCTGCTCGACCTCATGGCACAGACTATGGCCGCCAAGCTCCGCACCGTCTTTGGCAACCGGGTACTGGGACCGGACAAGCCGCCCGTAGCACGCGTACAGACCCTGTTCATCCGAAAGATTGTCTTGAAGATAGAAACCAATGCCCCAATGGCACGTGCTCGCGAGCTGCTCGTCCAGGTGCAAAAGGAGATGGTGGCGGAAGACCGCTTCAAGTCGTTGATAGTGTATTATGATGTAGACCCGATGTAAATAACTCGTAACTAAAGAAATATGAAGAAGATACTTTTCGTTTGCCTCGGCAACATTTGCCGTTCCTCCTCGGCAGAGGGAGTCATGAAACATCTGGTAGAAGAAGCCGGACGTGCGGATGAGTTTTTAATCGATTCTGCAGGCATTCTGTCCTATCACCAGGGCGAACTGCCGGACAGCCGGATGCGTGCCCATGCTGCCCGCCGTGGATACAATCTGACGCATCTTTCGCGACCCGTACGTACCGAGGATTTTTACAACTTCGACCTGATTATCGGTATGGACGACCGCAACATCGACGACCTGAAAGATCGTGCCCCTTCAACCGCTGAATGGAGCAAGATACACCGCATGACGGAATACTGTACAAAGTTTACCCATGCCGACCATGTACCGGACCCCTATTACGGCGGTTCCGAAGGTTTTGAGTATGTGCTGGACATTCTGGAAGATGCTTGTGCGGGGTTACTGCAGAGCATTTAATCCAGCGGCATTACATGATACAGTGTCCCCTGCCTTGACTTCTTGTTCGGTATTTCAAGCTTCTTGAGCGTCCGCCCGAATACGGCCACCTTGTTGATTGCCAGACGGTCACGCGTCTTTGTCTGTAAAGTGGAAAGAATCTGCATGGGCATCATCCATTGCCCCTCCTCATCCTCTTCTGCCGCACGGAAATGGCTGTGGAAGAGTTGTTCCAGTGGGGTGAGCTGTTCAAATTCCCGGTTCGTCCGCTTCAAGATGGCTTCATCGGCATCATCCAGCCAGTAACGCTCACCTTTGGCTACGGCATTCAGAGCCTGCGCATAGAGCTGGCGGTAGTTGATGCTGACATTCGTATCGATGGGACCGGTGACCTCAATGCAGATGAAACGGCGGCTGCCACTGGGGTCGGACAACAAGTCCTTCTGGTTGCTGGTGCCGATGAAGGAGGCATACCGCCGCATCTCACGGATGGTGCTGCCGTAGGGTTTGCGCAGGTTGGCAACCGGTTTCTGCAGCAGATGCTTCAGGAAGCCCTGCTGGTTGATGTTGATTTGGTCGAACTCGTCGATGTTGACGAGCAGAAAGCGTCCCAGGCTGCGTTCCGCTTCCTGCCTGCTCTTGAAGTCGATGCTGTCCGTATAATAGGCACGCAGCTCGGGCGGGACGATGCTTCGGCAAAAGGTGCTTTTGCGGGTGCCTTGTGCACCTACCAATAAGGGGGAGACGCTGTTGGCATATTTCTTGTCGGTATTGCCGCGCCAGTGTGCCACCATGTTGAGAAACCAGCGGTGGAACAGTTCGGCCCAGTACGGGTTGTTGCAGGGTACTGTCCGGGCGAGTGCCAGGATACGGTCTTTCCCGTCCCAGTGCGGAAGGTCGTACAGATAATCTTCCAGCGGATTGAATACCGGGATGCGGTTGGAGTAGATGTACCGGCTGATGTCTCTGTCCCACAAGGGAATGCCTTCCGACTGTGCATCCAGTGCAATGCTGTTCAGCGTGCGCTTGTCGATGGGGGAGAAGCGGAAACGGAACGAGTGGCGTTCACGGTATTCCACTTCGCCCACCTGGGTATTGTAGCGGAAGTCGTAGCGGCGTTTCATGAACTCGTCCGTCTGTATGGCAAGTCTTTGCTCTTTGCTGAGGCTGCTTTGGGTATTGAAGCCTTTGTTCTCTTGGTAAACGCTTCTTACAATCTGCCGGATGACAGTCTCTTTTTGGCGCAGATAATAATGGAAATAGGTACGCTTCACGGTCTCTTCTTCGGGGATGCCCGAACGGAAACAGTTCTCGGCAAGGCGTACGGTCAGGGAGTGCAGGCTGTTGTCGGCACCGGCACCCGTCGCTTCGGCGAAAGTCTTCTGCAAGGCGGCTTCAAACAGCATGATGATGGCTTCTTCGGCTTCATATCCCGGCACGGCGCGCGTCAGGGGTGACTTCTCGTCTTGCAGGGCTTCCCGATAGGTGGTTTCGTCGGGCATGGAGACGGGCTGTGCAAGATAGAACTGTATGGAGTCCGGGCGGTACATGGCTTCGGGGTCGAAGGAGAGGCGGGAGTACTGTTCCAGCTTGGGCTCTTTCAGCAGAATGTCGAAAGGCAGTTGGGGCTGGTAGCATTTCACGGCAAGGCGGTAGGCATGGGCGTGGAATACTTCGGCTTCTTCCCGTTTGCCCGGCAGCGAATTGTTCGGACGGGTGAAGGTAGTCCAAATCTTTACAGTCCGTCCGCTGGAACCGGTGAATACGAGCCGCGTCTGGGGCTGTTCCCAGGCAAGACGTTTCACAAGGGCTATTTCGGACTTGCCGGAAAGCGGGCCTACGGTCAGTTCCACGATGCCGTTGTAGGTTTTCATCTGGCAGACACCGTTCGTCTTGCGGAATTCGGCTGCCGGGAGTACTTTGGGCAGTCGGTCTGCCTCGTTGCAGCGCTTGCCGGGCAAGCAGTATCGCAGTTGCTGGCGGAAAGTGGATACGGGCTGGGTTTTGGTCTCCGTTTTGATTTTCTGTAGGAAGGTGTCCAAGTCTGTCGTGCTCAGTGTCAGATTCCCGTCTTTTTCTCTCAGTTGGGTGATTTTCATTTCTATTTTTTGTTTTGTCACATGCAGGCAAAATGGTTTGCTTACAGTGTACTAAGGTACGACAATTAGGCTCTTTTTGCAAGTGATTCCATGCTTTTTTAGGTCGATTCCAGCGTTTTTCTGTGGAAAATCTGATGTTTTGAGTCGAAAAAGCTGGTGATTTGGGATGCTTTGTGCAGACTTCCACGCTGGTTTTGCTTGTCGGAACAATAGTTTCCGGCTATTGAAACAAAAGGTTTTACTTGTTGAAACCAATGGTTTTCCTAAGGGAAACTCTCAGTTTCTCTTGTTGAAACTTTTGTTTTAGAAGGTTAAAACCAATAGTATTTGCTTAAGAAACTAAAAGTTTCATACTGAGAACTAGGCATATAGCACTATTCTGTGGTGAATGAAGTAAGTATCGGATACTGCTTTTGTTATGGCGTGATGGATGGTTGTGAAGATTTTTATCTATCACGGGTATCTTTCACGCTTTAATCGGTTTATAATCAAAAGGATATCCCCCTCTGCGTGATAGCATGACAGATGTTTTTCAAAAATAAACTTTGTAAGAGCTGAGCTGTCCGGATGCTTCAATCGTTGTAGCTGTATTCTTCGCTGTATCTCTCGAATTTCGGTTCTTCGGCAATTCCGTATTGTTTGAAAACCTGACGGATATATGCTTGTGCCTTTGGAAACAAGCCTTGTTCCTGGCGGTAAAAGCGATAATAGGTGGTCTTGCCAAAGTGTCCTACAAGCTGGTTCCTCATCGGGGCTGCACATTTGTGGGGTACATTGTCCAGCAGATGCCGGATGCCCCATGCTACTCGGTACTTTTGGGCTTTCCGAAAATAAGGGCAGTCGGTGGTATCGGCAGGGATACGGTTCGGGTTGGTGATACTTAAGGTGGGATATTGCGAGGTACAATTGATAGCGGCCAGATGGTGCAGGCATTCTTCCTTATGGATGCACTGGCTGTGGAAGCAATGCGCAAAGCCATAAGGCACAGACTGGTAGTCGAATTTATTTTTCATATGTTGTTTGCTTGTCTACGGTTAGGGTGTAGAACACGGCTGTAAAGGTAAGGAATAAAGTTGTTATAACAAGGCTTTTCTTGAAGGAGTTAGAGGGGGAGCACGGCTCTTTCATTTAAGGGAGTTATCGGGAGTTAGAAGGAGTTATCGCCCTCTAACTCCTTCAAGAAAAGCCTCGTTTGAAGTATTTGCAGACAAAAAAAGAGTATAATTCTTCTTTAAAGTGAGCTGAACTTGCTATATTTGTCATAATTCCTAATATCTGGTATATGAAAAATAGAGTAAGTTTTTTTTGTCTGCATACGTGTCTTCTCCTGTTCAGCTGTTGGACAATGTATCCTGCCTTGGGGCATGCGGCTGATAGGGATGTTATTTCCCGTTTGAAGTTCAAGCAGATTTCTACATTAGACGGATTACCGACGGATGAGGTCCAGAAAATATATCAGGATAATGAAGGGTTTTTGTGGTTTGCCACCCGGTATGGTTTCTGTAAATACGACGGTTACCAGATTACTGTCTATAAATCGAGCTTGAATACTCCCGGTTTGTTGACCAGTAACAACATTTATTGTTTTGCCGATGACAATGACGGCTTCTTGTGGATTGGTACACAAGAGGGGTTGAACACACTCAATAAGAAAACCGGAGAAATCCGTCAATATACTGCGCCTGCCATTCCCAACAATGCGGTCTCATGCCTGTTGGTCACCCGGGAAAATGAGGTATGGATTGGTACGGATTCTGGCTTATGCCGGTATGTGGCAGAGAAGGACTCCTTCGTGATGTATGACGGCAAGTCCACCGATGGTATATTTCCCGCAGCTTCCATTAAATCGTTGTTCGAGGACTCGGATGGGGATTTGTGGGTCGGTACCTGGTCCAGTGGTCTTTTTCGTTATTCCCGGAAGGAGGATAAATTCTATGCATATCCCAAAATCAATGAACGGAACTCGGCACATGTTATCTATCAGGATTCAAACCGGAAAATGTGGGTCGGTGGCTGGGATTGCGGATTATTTCTCTTGAATCACCCAAAGGATATGGCAAACGTGTCTTATACGCATTATTCGCATAGGATAGGGGATGATGCCAGCTTGTCGGACAATATTGTTTATGATATTGTGGAGGATGTACACACCCATACCTTGTGGATAGGGACCCGGGTGGGGCTGAGCATTATGAAGCAGGAGAATCCCGGTACATTCATTAATTACAAGTCGTTGCATTCGGCATATCATATACCTTGTGATGAAATAAATTCACTGTTGCGCGACCGCTTCAATAATATCTGGCTGGGTTCCATTGGCGGCGGTGTCCTGATGATAGACACGAAACAATCTCCGTTTGCTTTCTATTCTTTGAATCTGGCAGAGGATGACGTGCCTACTACTGCCGTCCGCGCTTTGTTTGCCGATGCAGATAAAGACCTTTGGCTGGGTACCGGAAGTTATGGGCTGGCACGCAAGGATTATGAAACCGGTGTGTTGTCGTTCTTTTCCCATATCCCGGAATTCTCGGATATTCCCGGTGTACCCACGGTCAATTACATTATTCAGCGTAAGAATGGAGAAGTATGGTTCGCTACCTATGACGGTGGTATCTTGATTTATGAGAAAGGAGAGAAAGTGAAGGTGCTGACTGAATCCGACACGCCTTATCTCTATTCGGATTGCGTTTCGGCCTTGTGTGAGGACAGTAAGGGGAATTGTTGGGTAGGCTGTCGCGGCGGTATGGGAATCAGTTTGGCCGATGGAGGGCATTATAGGTTCGGAACACTTTCTTTTGCCGGAGGCGGGTTGGCGGATTGGTATCATGTGAAGGACATTGTGGAGGATGCGGATGGCAGCTTCTGGATTGCGACAGCCAACTATGGAATTATACATATTATGGGGGATGTGCAGCATCCCGAAACGCTGAAATATAGTAACTATAGTTATAACAACGGCCAGCTGGCAACGAACTCGGTGTTGTGTTTGCATGTGGATAAATCGGGAAGGCTATGGGCCGGAACTGAGGGAGGAGGGTTGTATCTATATGATTATAAGGAAAATGTATTTACGGAAAAGAATCAGGAATATCAGCTGTCTGCCGACATGATAGGGTCTATAGAGGAAGACAGGCAAGGGTGTCTATGGATGGGGACTAATATGGGGCTGGTACAGCTTTTTGTACCGATGGACGAGAATTTGGCTACGGTCCGTGTCTATACGACAGCAGACGGTCTGCAGGATAACTTTTTCATATCACAGTCTTCTTGCAGTAGGGAGGGCGAGTTATTCTTTGGAGGAAATAAGGGTTATAATAGTTTCCTTCCTGCATCTCTGGAGAAAGACAATGAAGCTGTGCCTTATCTGATTACGGATATAAAAATCTTCAACCGTTCTTTTGCGGTATTGGAACCGGAGGTCAGAGAACGGATTTCTTCTGTCATGCCTTCGTTTACGCGGAAGTTAGATCTGCCTTACGGATATAATAATTTCAGTATTGAATTCGCATCCCTTACTTATAAGAATCCCGGTTTAAATCGGTATGCTTATCAGCTTGTAGGTTTTGACAAGGATTGGCAATATACGGATGCCAACCGCCGTTTTGCCTATTATAATAATTTGAAGAGCGGTACTTATCGGTTCCGTCTGAAAGCCACCAATGAAAATGGCATTTGGAGTCAGGAAATCCGTGAACTTGAGGTGGTGGTATTGCCACCGTTCTGGGCTACATGGTGGGCTTATATCATTTATGCACTGATAGGGGCAGCTATTGTCTGCTTCATTCTCCGGACAGCAAAGAACAGGATGCAGCTGCGTAATGAGCTGCATCTTCGGGAGATGGAGAAGTCCAAACTGGAAGAACTGAATCATGCCAAATTGCAGTTCTTTACAAATATCACGCATGAACTGCTGACTCCGCTGACCATTATCTCGGCTACCGTCGATGAGTTGAAGATGCGGTTTCCCGGGCATGACGACCTTTATACGGTAATGGGTAGCAATATCAGCAGGCTCATCCGTCTGTTGCAGCAGATTCTTGAATTTCGTAAAGCAGAAACCGGCAATCTGAAGTTGCGTGTCTCTCCAGGAGATGTGGCGGCGTTTGTGAAAAATGAAGCCGAATCTTTCCTGCCGCTTGTCAAAAAGCGCAAGATACATTTCTCCGTACTCTGTAATCCGGAGTCGATTATCGGTTATTTTGATACGGACAAGCTGGACAAGATTCTCTACAACCTGCTTTCCAATGCCGCCAAATATAATAAGGAGGGTGGCTATATACAAGTCACGCTGATGTATGCCGAAGACAGGGACTTCGTCCGGTTGCATGTAAAGGATAATGGCAGTGGCATTTCAAAGGACAAGCAGAAGAGCCTCTTCAAGCGGTTCTACGAGGGGGATTACCGGAAGTTCAACACCATTGGTACGGGCATCGGCCTTTCTTTGGTAAAGGACTTGGTGGAGCTGCATGGAGGAAGCATTGAAGTGGAGAGCGAGGAAGGCCGGGGAACGGAATTCATCGTGACCTTGCCCGTAGACCGCTCTTACTTTAAGGAAGAACAGATTGATGAGGAAGCTGTACTTCCGGTACAGAAAACCGTTACCTATCTTGAAGAGGAGAATGCGGAGAATGTGGTTGCTGAAAAGCCCAAAGCGCATACCATACTGGTGGTGGAGGACAATGAGGAGCTTTTGCAGTTAATGGTCCGGCTGCTGAAACGTGAATACAATGTCCATACGGCCGAAAACGGTCAGGAGGCTGTGACTGTGCTTGACAATGAGGATATTGACCTGATTGTTTCGGACGTGATGATGCCCGTAATGGACGGCATCGAGTTTTGCAGGTATGTGAAGAACAAGTTGGAACTCAGTCATATTCCCGTGATTCTTCTGACAGCCAAGAACAAGGAGGAAGACCGTGCCGAAGCTTATGAAGTGGGGGCGGATGCCTTTATCAGTAAACCGTTCAACCTGGCCGTGCTGCATGCACGCATCCGCAATCTGCTGAAATACAAAGAACGCAAGGCGCATGACTTTAAGAACCAACTGGTGTTCGAAATCAAGGAACTGGACTATACTAGCATTGATGAGGACTTCATGCAGCGTGCCATTGACTGCGTAAACCGCCATCTGGAAGATTCAGACTTCGACCAGCCCCAGTTTGTGGAGGAGATGGGCACCAGCAAGTCCACCCTTTACAAGAAACTGAAATCCCTGACGGGACTGAATACTTCTGCCTTTATCCGTAACATCCGTCTGAAAGCGGCCTGCCGCATTATGGAGGAGAAGGGGAGTTCTGTGCGTGTTTCCGATCTGGCGTATGCCGTCGGTTTTAATGACCCGAAATATTTCAGTTCTTGTTTCAAAAAGGAATTCGGCATGTTGCTGACGGAATATCAGGAACGCTTCATACAGTCATAGATCAAGTCAAATTATGCTTCAATTAGGTCGAATAACTAAAATTCTACCTCGTAGAAGCATTATTGGAGGTCTTCCTATCAGCATTCGCCTACATTTGCCATTGTTTTCACGGTTAAAATGAAGAGTGAAAGTGAAACAATTAATGTTTAATCTTAAAGTTTATACAATGAAAAGACAGAGATTCTTTGAAGGACTCGGGCTGAAAGTGTATGTCACTTTGGCCATTTGTATGGCCCTTCTGTTGAATGTTCAGTTCTTGAACGCACAGAGTTCGACAATCAATGTAAAAGGTGTGGTTAATGATGCGATGGGACCGGTGATTGGCGCCAGTGTAGTGGAGAAAGGGAATGCGACGAATGGAACAATTACCGACATTGACGGTAATTTCTCTTTGAAAGTCCCTTCGGATGCCACTTTGACAATCAGCTTTATCGGTTATAAGACGGTAGAGCTGCCGGTGGCTGGAAAAACATCCTTTACTGTGACTCTGAAAGAAGACAGCGAAATGCTGGACGAGGTGGTAGTGATAGGTTTCGGCACGCAGAAGAAGGTGAACCTGACAGGTTCTGTGGGGCTGGCTACGGCGAAGGAAATTGAAGCACGTCCGGTAGCGAATGCCACGCAGGCATTGCAGGGCTTGGTACCGGGCTTGCAGATTACGACCAATACCGGTGAACTGGACAAGAATATGTCCATCAATATCCGTGGCAACGGTACCATCGGTGACGGCTCAAGCGGAAGTCCGCTGATTTTGATTGACGGTATGGAAGGTGACATCAATACGGTGAATCCGCAGGACATCGAGAATATTTCTGTATTGAAGGATGCTGCCGCTTCCTCTATTTATGGGTCGCGTGCACCGTTCGGTGTTATCTTGGTGACTACCAAGAAAGGCAAATCGGGCAAGCCGACTATCAACTACAACAACAGCTTCCGCTTCAACAGTCCGGTGAATCTGCCGGAGATGATGGACTCCTATACCTTTGCCAACTACTTCAATGAGGCTGCACGCAACGGTCAGGACAATGCCCAGTTCTCTGATACAGTGATGCAGCAGATGCTTGACTTCCAGGCTGCGGGAGGTACTAATCGTGGCGGTTTGCCTACTGATGGCAATGTATGGGGTAAACCGGCAGGCGACCCGTTTACTACGGCGTATGCCAATACTGACTGGTTTTCCGAAATCTACAAGGGCTCTTCCTTCTCGCAAGAACATAATTTCAGTGTAAGCGGTGGTGGTGACAAGTTCAATTATTATGCTTCATTGGGCTATCTGGATCAGAATGGTTTGCTCCGTCATGGTTCCGATGACTTGAAGCGCTATAATGCTACTGCCAAATTTGGTGCCGAGCTGACCAAATGGTTGAAGTTCAATTACAGCTTGCGTTATGTCCGTCAAGACCTTGGCCGTCCTACCAATTTTGGTGGCGGTTTGTATGAGAGAATCGGCCGTCAGACTTGGCCTAATCTTCCGGTTTATGATGAAAACGGCTATTATTTTAATGGTAATGCCGATACGCCGGCGATGTCACTTGCATTGGGTGGTGAGCGCGATGTGCAGACAGATAAGGTTTATCATCAAGCAAGCTTGGTATTCGAACCCGTGAAGAATTGGATTACCAATGTTGAGTTCAACTATAGTACCAATTCTATAGATACACGTGAAACCGGACTTCCTTACTATAACCACGATGTGAGTGGAAATATTGTGGATACGCAAGGAACCTCAAGTCTCTATCAAGACTACAAGAAAGAGAGCTACATGAACTGGAATATTTACTCCACTTATTCTCTTGCTATCAATGATGATCATAATTTTAAGGTAATGGGTGGTTTTCAGTCCGAAGAAATGCGCCAGAAGTTTTTTAGTGCCAAAGGATATGGTTTGCAGGTGGAAGACCTTCCGGAACTGGACTTGATTTCGAATATTGACGGCGCCGGTAAGGATAAGGTGCCCGAGGTGGGTGGCTATCGTAATGAGTGGGCCACAGCGGGTTTCTTTGGCCGCTTGAACTATGATTATAAAGGTCGTTATCTGGCAGAGGCCAATTTGCGCTATGATGGTACCTCCCGCTTCCGCCGTGGCAATCGTTGGCAGTTGTCTCCCTCCTTCTCTTTGGGTTGGAACATTGCCCAGGAAAACTTCTGGGAAGATTTTGCGGATGTTTGCAATCAGTTGAAGTTCCGTTTCTCTTATGGTGAACTGGGGAATATGAATACAAACGGCTGGTATCCTACTTATCGTGCCATGACATTGAAGCAGGCAAACGGAAGCTGGCTGCAGAATGGACTGAAACCAAACACTGCTTATGTAGGCGACCTTATCAGTACAGCCTTGACTTGGGAGAAAGTGCGTACCTGGAATATCGGTCTTGACTGGGGGCTGTTCAACAACCGTCTGACCGGGTCATTCGATGCTTATATCCGTTATACGGACAATATGGTAGGTCCGTCTGTAGAGTTGCCCGCTACATTGGGTATTGCGACTCCCAAGACCAATAACTGTGACTTGAAGACGAAGGGTTGGGAACTTACCATCGGATGGCAGGACCGCACCAACTTCGGTATGGGCTATGGCATTAAGTTCAATGTTTCTGATGCACGTACTTATATAGACAGATACCCGGGTAACCCGACAAACTCAATCAATACTTATATCGCAGGCCGCGAGATTGGTGAAATCTGGGGCTTTGAAACCGTGGGAATTGCCAAGACAGATGATGAGATGCAGGCGCATCTGAATAAAGTGGGCGGACAAAGTGCCATCGGTTCCGGCGTTTGGACTGCCGGTGACATCATGTATGCCGACCAGGATGGAAAACCGGGCATCACCAAAGGTGCACAGACTTTGGAGGACCACGGTGATTTGAAGGTGATAGGCAACAATACTCCCCGTTATCATTTCGGTCTTGACTTGAATGCCAATTACAAGGGATTTGATGTTCGCCTCTTCTTCCAGGGAGTGATGAAGCGTGACTACTGGCAGGGTTCCAATATCTTCTGGGGCGTTGGCCAATGGGGTATGTGGTGGTCAACCGGTTTGAAGGAACACGAAGATTACTTCCGTGATGAACCCGTCGGGCTGGCCGGTCATGAGATTGCCGCCAATGTCAATTCATACTATGCGCGTCCGAGATTTGACAGTACCCAGAACCAGGAAACCCAAACCCGCTATCTGCAGGATGCGTCTTATATCCGTTTGAAGAACTTCCAGCTTGGCTACACATTGCCTGCTTCCATGATTCGCAAAATCGGTATCACCAACTGCCGCATCTTCGTATCGGGCGAGAATCTGTGGACGGGAACCAAACTGAGCAAGTTGTTCGATCCCGAAACCATCAGCGGTGGTAACACGGACAGCAATGCTTCTGCACCTATCAAGAGTGCCGGTAATGCATACCCGCTTTCAAGAACTTGGTCTTTTGGACTTAGCGTATCACTTTAATCCCATAAATAATGAAGAATATTATGAAATCGAATTATAGATATATTGTAAAAGCGTTCATGGCAATGGCAGTGATTGCCGGAACGACTTCCTGCGATGATTTTCTGGACAGAGAGCCGATGTCAAGCATTTCTCCCGAAACCTATTACTCCACTGCGGCCCAGTTGGAAGCCAATCTGAATGATGAATATCCCAATGTCCTTCCGTCATTCGGCCAGTGGACTTATGGCATCTTCGGTGAAGACAAAGGAACCGATAACCAGATAGAGGTGAATGCCAATGACCGCTATACCCAGGATCGCTGGAAAGTACCTCATAGCGAAAGTGACAATTGGAAGTTCGAACGCATCTATCGTATTAATTTCTTTTTGTCTGAAGCACTTCCCAAATTCGGTGAGGACATGAGCGGTTCACAAAATACAATTTCCGGGAGTGTAGCCACCATCAAGCACTATATCGGAGAAATGTACTTCCTGCGTGCTTACGAGTACTTTAAGAAGCTCCAGTTGTTCGGCGACTTCCCGATTATCAACCAACCGCTTGCCGATGAGATGGAAGCTCTCCGTGAAGCCAGCAAACGTTTTCCGCGTAATGAAGTGGCACGTTTCATCATTTCCGATCTTGACAAGGCTTATGCCTATATGAGTGATGTCGATATGGCGACGACCCGTATCAATAAGGATGTTGCGATGCTGGTTAAGTCACGTGTGGCACTGTTCGAGGCTACTTGGTTGCAGAATTTCAAGGGTACGGCATTCGTACCTGGTGGAGAAGGCTGGCCGGGGGCATCTCTTCACAACAATTATCAGTATCCGAGCGGAAACATTGATAATGAAGTGAAGTACTTCTTGGAACAGGCCGTAGAGGCTTCCAAACTTGTAGCAGATAAATACAAAGGGAGTTTGACGGAGAATACCGGTGTGTTGCAACAATCAGCTGATGACCCGTCAAATCCTTACTTTGATATGTTTGCACAAGAAGACCTTTCGGATGTGAAGGAAGTACTGTTGTGGCGCCAGTATGCCCGCGGACTCTCTACTCATAACATCAATGCCGCTGCCGGACGTGGTAATTACCGTATCGGTCTGACCCGTGGATTCGTACAGAATTTCCTGATGAAGGATGGTACTCCGGTTTATGCTCACGGTTCTTATGCGGATGGTGACGGCTATTATATGGGCGACAAGACGGTTGCTGATGTACGTGTAAACCGTGACCCGCGTCTCAGTATCTTCCTGAAAGAACCGGGACAGAAGAACATCCTTTTTGAAGTTGATAATAATGAAGGTACGGAAGTTGTGATGGAAGAGCCCTATCCGGCCATTACGAGTGGTGACGGTGAGCGTGGCTATGCTACCGGCTATGCATTGCGCAAGGGTGGTTCATTCAACCGTAAGTATTATGCCAATGGCGGTGGTTATACGGCAGCTGTATGTTTCCGTGCGGCTGAGGCTCTGCTGAATTATATGGAAGCAAGTTATCTGCTCAATGGAACGCTGGATGCTACGGCTCGTGAATATTGGACTGTACTTCGTCAACGTGCCGGCATCAGTACTGATTTTGACAAGACTATCGCTGCAACGGACATGAGCAAGGAGGCTGAAAATGATTGGGGAGCCTATACGGGTGGAAGTGTCATCTCTGACAAGACTCTGTATAATATCCGTCGTGAACGTCGTTGCGAGTTCCTGGCTGAAGGTCTTCGCTACATGGACTTGTGCCGTTGGCGTTCTATGGACCAACTGATGACTGCTCCCAGCCATCTGGAAGGTATGCATTTGTGGAATACTCCGATGGAGGACTGGTATCTGGATGATAATGGAAAATCCATTTTGGTTGCTGACGGGACATACAAGGCTAATGTCTCATCGAAAGACAAGAGTGAGTATCTCCGTCCGTTCGAGAGAAGCAGCAACCAGTCTGCCTATAACGGCTGTACTTGGAAGATGGCACACTATTTGAATCCTATCATGATCAAGCAATTCCAGTTGACAGCCACTTCGGGAGCGGATGTATCGACTTCCATTCTTTACCAGAATCCTTATTGGCCGGTGGTAGCTGACCAGCCGGCTGAGAAATAAAGGCATTTTTCAATAGGTATTTGATTTAGGGGGTAGGATACACTTTCCGGTGAGAAGGCGTCCTGCTCCCTTCTTTATAAATAGAAACAAGACAGAGTATGACTAATTTTAATTTCAAGTTTTTAGGGGCATGGTTGGTTATCGTAGCGTCAATCACCGGCCTACAGGCACAAAATGATTTCACCTTAAAGGGAAAGGACGAAATGGTTCCGGCCGGAGTGTGGAACGATGTAAACGGGGAGTATATTAATGCACACGGTGGTGGTATACTGTTATTTGACAGTAAATATTATTGGTTCGGTGAACACCGTCCGGCAAAGGGATTCTCTACGGAAGTGGGAGTAACTTGCTACTCTTCTACCGATTTATGTAACTGGAGATACGAGGGGGTGGCCTTGTCTGTATCGGAAGAAGCGGGCAATGAAATAGAGAAAGGCTGTATTATGGAACGTCCCAAGGTGATTTACAACAAAAGGACGAAGAAATTTGTCATGTGGTTTCATTTGGAGCTGAAGGGTAAAGGCTATGAGGCTGCCCGTGCGGGAGTGGCTGTCAGTGATTCTCCGACGGGACCTTATCGTTTTGTTTCTTCGAGTCGTGTCTGCCCTGGAATATTTCCGCTGAATATGACGGAGGAAGAACGGGACATGCAGTGGAATATGGAACAGTTTGAAGAATGGTGGACACCCGAGTGGAGAGAGGCTGTAAATAAGGGGTTGTTCGTGAAGCGTGACTTGGAGGGCGGACAGATGTCCCGTGACATGACATTGTATGTTGACGATGATGGGATAGCTTATCATATCTACTCTTCCGAACAGAATTCTACATTATATATCAGTTTGCTGTCCGACGATTACCTGAAACCTTCCGGCACTTTCACACGCAATTTCGCAGGTAAATTCCGGGAAGCCCCTGCTGTGTTCAAACACAACGGACTATACTACGTCATCAGTTCGGGATGTACCGGCTGGAGTCCCAATGAAGCGGAATATGCAGTGGCTACCCAAATTTTAGGACCATGGACCGTAAAAGGAAATCCTTGTGTAGGAAAAGATGCCGACAAAACCTTCTATGGACAAAGTACCCATGTACTGCCGATTCAAGGAAAGAAAGACGCATACATAGCCATGTTTGACAAATGGAATAAAACAGACCTAATTCACTCAACCTATATCTGGTTGCCTATACAGTTCCGTGAAGACGGAAGCATGGCTATTCAATGGCTGGATAGCTGGTCACCTGATACATACGAATTCTAATTAAGATATAGCAACGGCATATCATTTTCTAAAAGGAACTCACATGAGAAAGATAAAAATTAAAGAAATCGTTTGTATCATCGGATTGTTGGGAACTCTCACAGCTCATTCTCAAAATACAGTCTGGCAAATAGGAAACAAAGATAAATCCGCCAAAGAGTTCAAGTTCTATAAAAACGATTATCGGAACTACATCAATGATGTTTATCTATACGAAGTAGGGAGAAATCATTCTGCTGATTTTCCTTACTTTCTGCCGGGGCCTAGTGATGCCTGGGCAGGTGGCATATCAGGGCAGGCTGTTATTGGCTTTTCATTGGCCGAAGCTCCTTCTCCGACAACCCAAATACAACTACGACTTCTATTTGCAGAAACTCATCCTTCCTCACCTCCCCGACTGGAGGTGAGGCTCAACAGCTTCGAGAAATCCATCCAAACACCCAAAGGCACAAACCCTGAATATCTGGACACAAAAGAAACAACTTCAAAAGAGTTATCCGTCACGCTTGACATTCCGGCTGATGAGTTCAGAGCAGGAAACAACACACTCACGATCCGAAATATATCAGGCAGTTGGGTAGCATTCGACCAGATAAAGCTGACATCTGACTCTCCTCTGCAAACAAACAATCTTACGACCAAAGCCAGTCTCGTATCTTCCGCCTTCTCTCCTGTATTGGTGGTCGGAAAGAAAAAAGAACTGAGACAGCCGGTCAAAATAAAAGCAGTCAACTGGCATCATAAAAAGAGA
>OHBA01000526.1_pt1 | contig 20354 bp, 9 predicted proteins | sample 1577281 | NCBI WGS metagenome assembly OHBA01 (sample SAMEA3879579, study PRJEB24766) | human gut metagenome | biome: human-associated habitat; feature: feces | place: USA | collected 1985/1987
GGGACAGCGCCGTGTGGAAGGAGCGAATCGAGGCCGATTCGGCCGTATGGGCCCGGCGGTGGGCGAAAGGCGGTTATCTTTATCCGGGGGTGAAAGAGCTTCATATCCAAAGCATACCTTATCTGTTGGTCGCCGATTCTTTGGGGCGGATTGTCGCCAGAGGGCTTTCGCCCGACTCTTCGAGGGTTTATATCGAACGTTTAGTAACACCATAACCTATTATTGCAAAATCTATTACTATGTTGGTGAAAGTTTTTGGCGCAGCCGTGCAGGGTATCGATGCTCTTGTAGTGACTATCGAGGTGAACTGTTCGCAGGGTATCCGTTTCTTTATGGTGGGATTGCCCGATGCAGCCGTGAAAGAGAGCCACGAGCGGATTGTCTCGGCCGTGGAACATAACGGTTACAGATTTCCGAGGAAACAGGTAATCGTGAACATGTCGCCTGCTGATATACGCAAGGAAGGGGCGGCGTATGATTTGCCTTTGGCCGTGGGGATTTTGGCGAGCGACGAGAAGATAGAAACAGGTAAATTGAGCGAGTATATGTTGATGGGGGAGTTGTCTCTCGACGGCTCCATTCTTCCTATCAAGGGGGCGTTGCCAATAGCTATCAAGGCAAGGGAGGAGGGCTTCAAGGGGTTGATTATTCCCAAAGCCAATGTTCGCGAGGCTGCGGTAGTCAATCATCTCGATGTGTATGGCGTAGAGAATATCACCGAGGTGATTCGTTTCCTGAACGGGGAGATCGAGCTGGAACCGACGGTAATCGATACTCGTGCGGAATTTTTCAGGGAATATATCCATTTCGATTTGGATTTCAGCGATGTCAAAGGTCAGGAGAGTGTCAAGAGGGCTTTCGAAGTAGCGGCGGCCGGCGGACATAACATCATACTCATAGGGCCTCCGGGCGCCGGAAAATCGATGATGGCGAAGCGGTTGCCTTCTATACTACCGCCTCTCACATTGCAGGAAGCACTCGAAACGACCAAGATACATTCGGTCGCCGGACGCATGGAGAGGGGTAGTTCGCTGTTGTCGCAACGGCCGTTCCGGTCGCCGCATCATACCATATCGCCGGTAGCGTTGGTGGGCGGCGGGACTTTTCCCCAGCCGGGTGAAATTTCATTGGCACACAACGGGGTGCTTTTTCTCGACGAGTTGCCCGAGTTTTCACGTCAAGTCCTCGAAGTGATGCGTCAACCGCTCGAAGACCGCAAGATAACGATAGCACGTGCGAAATACTCGATAGAATATCCCGCCGGGGTGATGTTGGTCGCTTCGATGAATCCTTGTCCTTGCGGATATTATAACCACCCGGAGAAAGAGTGTATATGCAGCCCGGGAACGATACAACGTTATTTGGGAAAAATTTCGGGCCCTCTGCTCGACCGCATAGACATACAAGTGGAGATCGTTCCCGTCCCGTTCGAGAAAATCTCCGACACCCGTCCGGCGGAGTCGAGCGAGTCGATTCGTCGACGAGTCATTGCCGCAAGAGAAATTCAAGCCGCACGCTTTGCCGACTATCCCGGCATTCATTGCAATGCCCAAATGACTCCCCGGCTGCTGAACCAATTCGCTGTCCCCGATGAGGCGGGATTGAAACGGCTGAAAGATGCGATGAACCGTTTCCACCTGTCGGCACGGGCCTACGACCGTATTTTGAAAGTAGCACGTACCATTGCCGATTTGGAAGGTAGCGAAGGGGTACAGGTGCAACACATCAACGAAGCGGTGAATTACCGAAATCTCGACCGGGAGAATTGGGGAGATAGGTAGAAATTGTTTGTCTTGCAGACCTATATTAAAGTATAGTGAAACTCAGATATAACGATATGAAGAACATAACCGTATTTTTGGCATCCAGCGACGAGTTGAAAAACGACCGTAACAGCTTCCATTCATTGGTGGCTTCTTTGGACGAAATTTTCGAGCCTCGGGGGTATCGCATAAGGTGCAGACGTTGGGAAGATTTTTCGGCATTTTGCACCGGAAGCCGTACTCAGGACGACTACAACCGCATAGTACGTGCCAGCGATATTTGTATCTGTATGTTTCACCGCAAAGCGGGAGAATACACCATAGAGGAGTTCAATCAAGCCTTAGACGAATATGTGAAGAATCAGAGTCACCCCAAGACATTTGTCTATATTCGAGCCTTGATAGAAGGTGAAATGGAGGACGAGGCATTGAAACGATTCAAGGAAGATTTGTTCGATCGGGTGGGGCATTATTGGTGCAACTATGCTACCGACGATGCCATGAAGTTGCATTTTGTCATGCAGTTGGAGCGGATCATTCCATCGGTATCGGGCAACGCTTCCGTAACCGAGGGTAACCACTTTAAGATAGAGAACGGAGTCGTTTCGCTTTACGGCCACAAGATAGCCGAACTGGACAATCTCTCTTTTGCCGCCGAGAATCCGGAATACCTTTCGTTGAAAGAGTCCATCGCCCGATTGAATACAGAGATCGCCCGACTGAGAGCGACCGGTGTCGCCGAGCTCCAACCGATGATTGACGAGAAACAGGCGGAACTATACAAGAAACGGGAAAGTCTCAATCGATTGGAGAGCCGGCTGTTCGATCTTGCTCTATCCATCAACAAGCTGATCGGGAGCGGAACGCCGGTGAGCGAGCGCAAACGGTTGGCGATAGAGATGTTCGAGCGAGGGAACAGCAAAGGGGTCGTGGAGATTTTGAATGAAAAAGATATCGCCGCCGATGCCGCTCAGGCTTGCAAAGAGATAGAGCAAGGGAAACTACTGGTCGATTCCGGTCGGTCGCTTATCGAGGCGGGACTTCAAAAGACACGCTCGTTGGCCGAGGAATATGTTTTGCGGGCAAAGGCTTTGATGACAGACTATGCAGAGCCTCGTCGCTTCGAATTGGCTTGCCATGCCTATGAGCAGGGTATCGAGCTGACCCGTGCCAACCTTTCGGAGGAAGAGTTGGCAAAAAGTTTGTTTGAGTATGGTTGTTTTTTACAGACAAACAAACGATACGATTTGGCGGAAGTTCGTTATCGAGAAAATTTAGACATTTGCCAGCGACTTGCAGCTATTAGTCCATATGCCTACGAGCCGGACTTGGCAACGACACAGAATAATTTAGGTCTTTTGTACAGCGATACTCAATGTTATGGGGAGAGCGAAGAGATGTATCTCTCTGCCGTGGAGATTTATCAACGGTTATCCGTAGTGAATCCACAGGTGTACGAGCCGGATTTGGCGAGGGCTCAAAATAATTTAGGTCTTTTGTACAGCGATATCCAACGTTATGAGGATAGCGAGGAGATGTATCTCTCTGCCTTGGAGGTTTATCAACGGATTACGGCAGTGAATCCACAAGTGTACGAGCCGTATTTAGTACGAGCGTGCAATAACCTTTCATTCTTATTTCTCGCTCAGGGCAATTTTGAAGAAGCTGAACGGTATGCCCGTGAGGGATCAAAATATGATTTTACTCATCATACTATTTATACAAATCTTGCGGCATCCCTTCTTCTTCAAGGTCGATATGCCGAGGCGGAAGAGATATACCTGCGATACAAGGAAGAGCTAAAAGAGGACTTTCTCTCGGATTTCGAAGATTTCTATCGACGGGGAATTATTCCACCGGAACGGGAAGACGATGTGGAACGGATAAAAAAGCTGTTGTCGAAATAGGCAGAGACATACATTCGATCGGGATCGCTGCGGGTGCGGATTAGGGAGTATAACGCATCATTGGATAAACGAGCCGAGTTGCTTGTATACTATACAGAAAAACAAAATTCGGATATGGAAACAAAGAAAGAAACAAAGAAAAATTCAAGACTGACTTTTTTCTCCTACTCACACCCTTCACTACGCTAAAGGGCAGAAACTCGCTTCGCTCAAACAATCTGCCCTTTTTAACGCTTCGTTACGGGTGTTCGCTTAACGGAGAAAAAAGTAGGTCGGAAAACCTTTCGGCATGTAAACCCATGCAGAATCAAAAGTACATCAATGACAAATCAAGAAATCCGGTAATTCATTAACCTATGCAGCAAACACGCCGAAAGGGGATCGGCCTCGTTTTTCCGGCGTTAAGCGCAGGCGTTTTCTCCAGCGTTAAAAAGGGCAGACTGTTTGAGCGAAGCGAGTTTCTGCCCTTTAGCCGGAGAGAACACCGGAGTAGCCGGAAAAACGCAGCCTTGAATTTTCTTTGGTTCTTTCTTTGTTTCAAGACAAAGAAAGAACGTTAGAAGGGATAACCGATAGCAAAATGTATTCCCAGATTTTTCATAAAGGATCCTGTGACATTGTAATATCCGCTTCGTTCTGTATCGTAAGGCAGATGCAAAGGAATACCGAAATCAAGACGGAACACAAGAATATCCATATCATAACGAATACCGACACCGGTGCCCAAAGCGATCTGTTTCGGGAATGTTTTCAGTTCGAGTTGTGAATTGGGACGGGCCTCATCCTTGCGCATCAACCAGACGTTTCCTGCATCCAGGAAAGTGGCTCCCCAAATGCTCTTAAAGATACGGAAACGATATTCTACATTTGCCTCAAAACGGAAAGTACCCGTCTGGTCGAGGTAAGAGTAGCGGCTTTCTGCCGGATGGTATCCGCCCGGGCCGATGCTACGTACCGTAAAAGCGCGGATGCTGTTGGCACCACCCACATAGAATTGTTCGCTGTAAGGGGCTATCGTTGCATTACCGTAGGCGAAGAGAGCACCCAAAGCTACACGGGAAGCAATCTTATTATTCTTGTCCATATTCCACAAATGGCGAAATTCCGTATTCAGTTTCACAAACTGCGCGAAAGGGACGTTCAGCAAACGTTTGTCCTCTTTGCTGAAAGACTGACCGAAAGCACGGTAAATCACCGAGGTCAGGTTACCGGCAGAGGTTACAGTCGATTGCCACCAAATCGGATTTTTAATACCGCGTGCGGAAGCATTATCATAGGTATAGGTATATTCCATAGCAGGAATAAACTGGTCTTTCAAACTGATATATAATGCAGGATTAGCATCGGCAATTTCCCTGAACTCTTCCGATTGGTGTTGCAGGACGTTGAATGTCAGTTTGAAAGGGGTGATACTATGCCGGCTTGTACGTGTCGGTTGGAAATCGTAGGTAGCATTTCCGCCGAATGACAATAGTTTATAATACCTGGCACGGTTCAACTGGTCGATGTATAAACGGAATGTAGTGGTAGCTGGGAAGTCAAACTCCCTTTTCCCCCAATGCGGGAAAACCACGCGCGGGAAAGTCAGAGAAGTAGAAACTCCCATCTCCCAGCTGTTCATTAAAGAGCTTTTTTCTCCTCCGCCGGTTTGCCATTCATAAGAGCCTTTCAGCTTCACGTTCCAGCTCTCGCCACCTCCGAATACATTGTTCCGGGTGACGCCGAATGATGCCCCGGGACCGGTTTGGTCGTTACTTTTGGTTACGACATTCAATTCCAGTTCGGCGTCCAGCGGCTTAGCAAACGTGGCCTGCATGGTTACGTTCAGCGTATCACAAACGGCTGTCGTATCTTTCGGAGCATATTGTAAATCCAGATAACTGAAGATTCCCAACTGGCTAAGTTTCTCCTGCACCTGCTCCTGTCGATACTGACTGTAAAGACGAGTGCGATTGGAAGCCCGCATCTGTGCATTCCGCACAAACTGTTGATAGTTCAACCAACGATAAAGCATATTCGGACGTACCTGCAATTTCTTATAATAATGTATATTCAGATTCTTATACATCATGCTGTCATTGGGCGCCTCACCATTCTTGCCAAACAGGTAAACAGAAGCATCTCCTACATAGTAAGGACGTTGTGCCGCAGCGGGTAATCCCGGAACGGGAATCAGACGAAGGCTGATATGTCCACCGGGAACCAATGTTGTATCTGCCTGATAAGTCATATAATCGGGACGGAAGTAAAAATATCCCCGGTTACGCAACAGCGTACTGATACGGGTACGCTCTTCATCCAGATCGACCACGTTAAACTGCTCGCCGGGACTTATATAAGACATTCGACGTCCCCGTTCCATAATGCGCAACGTTTGGGGAGTGAAACGCTGATAATAAACCGTATCTATAAAATAAGGATTCTTCATGTCTACCGTATAAAGAATACTTGCTTTCAGGCTGTCTTTCTTATCGACCAATGTTTCATAAGTCACTTTCCCATTGAAGTAACCATAATCACGGAGCAAGTTTGTAGCCACCTTGATGCGGACCTCCGGATTGACAGTGGAAATAAATACCGGAGGGTTAGCAGCCAGACGGTTGAACATCCACTTTCCAAATCCTTTTTTATATTTCACAAAGTCATTGTACATCCACATCTTAAAAGGAATAGGCAGAAGCCCTCCCAACATCTTCGTACTGGGAGTTTTATCAAGGGCCGCCTCAATCTCTGTCAGAGCTGTCCCTCCTACCGATGTTGTCGATTTATTCTGTATGACAGTTTTTCCTCCTGTATAAAGTACCTCCCCTTCGGGCAGATGCTTTGTCACCGAACAACCCGAGAATAAGATGATACCCATCAGGCAACTTATTAATATGTTACTATATATACCTTTCATGTTTACTTCTTTTTCTTAAAGATGAACAGTTCGCTAAGTTTATCCAGCTTCTTGCGAAGTACCAGACCGACTCCGGTTTCCGTAATCTCGCCTTCGAGTACACTTTCGTAATTTTTATCGTAGAACAGACGGACATAACGGGTTCCGGTTCTATCCAAACGATATTCCAGAGAGATGTTATCGATGAAAGATTCCGCGTCATTCGTCGCATTCTCACCCGTAGAAACTTTACCTCCGATTACAATCTGGAAACGGTTATTGAAGAGACGTTGTGAATAACGGAAACTGTAATCCGTACGCTTACCACCCGTATCCGACAGATCGTGGTCTTCGATACCGACAGAAACACTGGCATTTTTCAGGTTTCCCATCAATGAGTTGATTTGGCTACTTAATACGGAGTTCAATGCAGAACCCATATTCAGTTTACCCAGTCCACCACCTCCGCCACCAATCGGTCCGGTGCCAAGGTAGGTTTTCATAACCATGATATATAGAGCCTGTTTACCTCTCTCTTCCGCGCCCATAGCCGTCAATTCATTTTGTATGGTTGCGTCTTCGGGGGCAGATACGTCAAAGGCGAAAGAAAGATTATCCAGTCGGTTCTTGACGACGATAGACACATCGAAATTAACCATACGTGTTCCACCATTCTCTCCTTCGGAGACAGAAGCGCGGATACGGTCGGTTGCTTTGAAGTTCAGCATCGGGTCCATAGGATTTCCCGTCCATTCCACATAGCTGCCGTTGTCGATAGCAAATTCTTTGGCAGCGATGACAGGCAAAGCATATTTCATCAAACCGCCGCTCAACGTATAGCGTCCGGTCAATGTCAGGTCACCCTGCGGAGTATATTTCATAGAGAGGTCACCTCCTCCCTCCAGTTCAACACGATTGTCATTGCTTGCGTCCAAATCGACTTTCAAACGAACGGACGGGTCGATGTGTACCATCATCACCATATCCAGCCCGCCTAAAGAAACAGTCGGCACTTCTTGCTGAACAACCGTAGTGGTGTCACTAAATGAAGTAAAGGTTACCAAACTTCCCAAACGGTCCTGCACAGTCAACGGTGAATCGGTCAATATATAAGAAACATCTGTATTGCCCAGCAAACTCATGTTTCCACGCATATTCAATCCGTCTAACGGCCCTTTCACCGTTGCCCGGAAATCAGCATATACTTTTCCGTAAACCAGACTTTCACGGGTACGTTTGGCATCCAGAAGCGTATAGTTCTGTGCCAGCAGATTCAGATTTGCCATCGGCCGGGACATATCTCTGAAATCGACAGATCCGTCAATCGTAAATGGATTCTTTCCTGTTGTATAAATAGCGAATTTATCAAATTCCAAACGATTATTCTTTATCTGCACCGGGCGGTTATCGAACCGGAAGTTAGCACCATACTGCCGGGAAAGGACAGTAACACTATCCAATATCAGTTCGCCATTAATCAAAGGTTGTTCGGTGCTACCGGTAATGTTCAGATTACCATCCATATCACCGGCTAATGTAACCATCTGATCGGGAATGAATACGTTCGCTACACGGAGCGGGAAGTGCTCCAGAGTGGCATTTACTTCCAGACTATCCTTCCCTGTCTGGGTTGGAACCAGCTTGCCATCCGCCACCATCACTTCCACTTTGTCATGATTCAGATAAGCGTTAAGATATTGTTTCCCTTGTTCGCCCGGCAACCAGGTAGCTCCTAATGTTACATCACCAATTCGTTGACGTTCATAAGTCAGCTCGTCAATAGATGATTCAACCGAGAGTTGAAGATCTTTTTCAGTCTGCACGTAGTGTGCTTCCGCAGAGAATAAACCGGTTATTTCCGGGAAGTAAGGCAGTACTTTGCTCAATTCGGCTAAACTGATTCTTCGGATTTCGACATCAATATTCTGTAAAGAAACAGTGTCCCCCCGCACCGAATGTACACGGAATCCCATTCCTTCATCGTCCCACATATCTACATTAGCGTATACACGCATATTCTTATGCACATAAATCCAGTTGTGATTCTCATTAAAATGGAATTTCTGGAAGGCGATAATCGGTTCTTCCGGGATTAATGTGAAAGCTAATCCATCGCCTTTTCCTTGCCCTTCAAACAAAGGACGCGCATTGACACCGAGCAGTACGCCCGTTTCTCCTTTTCCATTCTTAAAATCTACCAGCAGTTCCGCATCCCGGTCACGAATCTCTCCTGTCAGTGTAGTAGAGAAGGAGAATTGCGGATTCTTCGGTCCGTTAATAACACCGGCACGCAATTTCATGAGTGTGGTATCTTGTTTGACTGTAAAGAAAATCGTGTCCAGTTGCAAGGTGTCTACTTTCAAAGCATGAATAGCGGCTTTTCCATTAATTCCCCAATTAGGAGCTGCTCCGAATTTCACAGAAGCATCATGGTAAGCTATCTTTTTAGTAGCCAGAAAATATGCCAAAGGGTTTTCTTGTCCTGCAGAGAAAGAGAAAACTGCCGTCGGTAGCGCCTTACGCAGTTCAGCGTGATTCAATGCTTTCTCATCAATCTGCTTCATCAATACATCCACAAAGTGAGTAGATTGGCGAATTAAAGGATTAACGCCGGAACGTGCGCTCAAGTCGAGTTTCATATCTCCAGAAACGAAATGTGCCGAGACTAAATCCCGACGAGCTTCGGCAGCTAAATTAAAAGTAAGCGGACGCTTCATTGGCTGCGGCATGATTCCTAATTCATGTAAATCCAGTTGAGTGACATCAACCGTTATCTTACCATCAGGATAACTGTGCGCCAAATTATATTCCGCATCGGTTGTCATTTTCAATAAAGCATTGTCACTTGTCAGATGTGCGGTGACCAGTGCGCCTTTAAGGTCTCCTGTCAAATTAAGATTGGAGAGATGATATTTTGCATAATGAAGCTGATCTAATGAAAGATTCAGTTTGGCAAAAGAATGATAAGACATGACATCCAGTCCACGACCATTAGCCGCAGCCGAAAGAGACAGTTCGTAGATAGAATCTTTCGGAAGGAAGTTATGGAGTTGCAGATTGTCTATCTTCAGATCAGCTTTGTAAACTTCGGTAGATGTATTTAATGCTGCATTCACGTCCATAGCTCCTTTCCCCTCTTTCAGACGGAGGCCTGCTTTGTATTCAGGACCTTTGATATCAACTTTCGCCACCAGATTCATGCTGTCAGGGACTACAATCGTACCATTGGGAGCCTCTCCTGACAGAGCGGTCAGGAAGTTCAAATTTTGAGTTGTCATTTTCAGCCCAATGGTTCCGGTACGAGTCAGGCTGTCAGCCAGGTTTTCTATCATACCGCCGCCTTCTAAAGCAAAAGCACCCGGCAAGTCTACCGTAAAACGGGAAATCTGCATTTGTTTCAAGTTACCGTCCGTACCGGCACGAATGACAAGCGGACGAAATGGATAGGCTTCTTTAAAGCTATCAGGCAATCCTCCTGCAAATAACATAACATCTTCTTTGCCGATATAGGCATTGAGATTGGCGGACAAACGTCCTGTAGTCGGGATGTTGACAAGTTCCCAATAAGTATGGGCAGATAAATCGATTTCAGAATGAGGGGTTTTTAGTTTTAAACCGGGAACACTAATGATTGAATCGTTAGAGTATGCTCTACCTGTCAGTGAAACAACACTTAATCCGGAACGTTCATTCATTGTAAACTCACGAATGACCGCATTCATGTCCCTGCCTTTATACAACAGGGAATCCAAAGCGATGCGAACATCACGAACGGCAATATGGGAAGCATCAAAACCTTCTATTGGTTGCGCAGTTCCTGTATCATAACTGGCGGAAGTTCCCGACAACAGAAACTTCTTCAAACCATAAAACTGATTTTTCAAATCAGCCTGTGCATCATCAATAGCAGCCTCCCCGATATGAGCTGCCATCCGCATGGAATCAACAGGAAGTTGCATACTGAATGATACATTCTTTAATTTCAACTGATGAAGATCCACTTTCCAGTTTACAGGAGCAGAGGCTGTGGTATCTTTAGGAGTGGTGGTAGTATCATTCATCAGCAACTGCACATGGGTATCAGACAGTTCGGCCTGATTGATAATCGCTATTTCATTGGACAAGTCAACACCATGGCTTTGCAGGAAGAAACGTCCTAAAACGCCTTTAATCTTCATTCCTTCCATCAAATTGGCTGAATTAACGGCTACCCGGCTCAAAGTGACTTCATCCACTTCGACTTTTCCTTTTATTAACGGCCATGCCTGCACACGGACATTCAGGCTTTCCAAAGACAAAAGAGTATCCGGCTGTTGAATAACCTCTACGCCACGAACCAACAGATTAAGCGGGAAACGAAGGTCTATCCGTTCCACCTGAATCTGCATACCGGTTGCCTTAGAGGCGTATGCAGTAACCTCCCGACGCAAAAGATTCTGAACGGGAGGAACATAAAGCAATACCATTAGTATTACAAAGAGTATTATAGGAGTAAGCAGTATCCAGCTTACCCAGCGTATCCATTTTCGTTTCATGTAAAATGTGTCAGTGTAAATAAGGTGACACAAAGTAAACAAATTATTTTGAAAAAAGGTTTGGCTAATAGTAAGAAAGATACAGATACTAGCCAAGGAGTAGAAGAAAATAGCTTATCGGGTATTTTTCATCACTATCAAATAGCGCTCTGCCTCACTTATTATTTTATGGACAGCCTCTAATATATTAAGTGTTGTTTCTTCTATTTTTTCCGAGAATTTTTCTCCACGACAAGCTTCCAGCCATTTTAATGGAGTTATGGTTTCATCCGCTCCAATCATTGTAAAGAGAGGGAGGAGCTTATGCGCCATAGCAGCTATCCCGTCCACCTCTTTATCGTTCAGCGCTTGTTGCATCCGTTCGATATTCTTACCTGTTTCTTCAATAAAAGTCTGAATAATGGAGGATGCTGCTTCCGGATCGTCTTCAGAATAAGCAGTAAGTGCAGAGAAATTTATTCCGGCTGTTGCCATATCTTCTGTGATATGCGCTTCATCAGCGGAGAGTTGCCCTTCATTTACCGTCATCAATAATTCTTTTACTGTAAACGGTTTATGCAGACAACCGGCAAAGCCATGTTCATGTAAAGCTGCCTTATCCATTTCGCTACGGGCGGTCACAGCAATGACGGGGATTGTTTTTGCTTGTGGTATATTAGAAGCCCGCAATAATTTTACCAAATCAAAACCGTTAATAGCAGGCATTTGTATATCTGTCAGCAATACATCGAAGACGGAAGAGCGAAGCTGTTCGATCAACTGCTCCAGCTGTTCACAACATACCGCATCGATACCATGTTGTTTCAACATGGCAGCAGTCAGATTCAACTGAATCTTATCGTCATCGATCAAAAGAACACGGATGACTTTCATCGGAGGAATCGCGGCCGACTCCTCTGTTATATCCACATTTTCGCTTTCGGGAGATTCACTTTCCGCAATGGATTTACCTACCGGATAAAGAGGCAGAGTTACAGTAAAACAGCTTCCTTTTCCTAATGTGCTTTGCACGTCAATGGTTCCTTCAAGCAAGGTTACCAGTTTCTTCACAATAGAGAGTCCGAGTCCGAAACCTTCCTCTCCCTGCGCACCGGAAAGACGTGTAAACTCCTGAAAGATACGTTCACGATCTTCTGATGCCATTCCTTTTCCTGTATCGGCGATAGCAATGGTTAACTTAGAAGAATCATAACCGGCTGTCAGGCTAATCTCTCCTTTTTGAGTAAACTTTACGGCATTAGACAAAAGGTTGTTCACTATTTGCCGGAGTCGCAAAGGATCACTGATATATCTTCCGTTCAGTTCCGGGGCGACGTGACATTGCAAGGCTAAACCTTTGGCAGCGGTCAAAGGTTCGAAACTGACATAAATTTCGTCGAACAGCTGGGAAGGGTTAAAGGTTACACGGTTCACTTCCGCTTTATTGAGATCGAGCCGATGGAAATCGAGCAAGTCACTGACTAGTTTCAACAAATGTTCCGAAGAGCTTTTCATATTGTCGAGGTAGAAACGTTGCCGTTCATCTTCTGTCAGCCGGGACAGAAGTTCGGTATATCCCATGATTGACCCCAGCGGCGCCTTAAAGTCATGGGTAATGGCCAGCATTAATTTCTCACGGGCAACAAGCAAATCTTCCGCGCGTTTATTCGCCACCTCCAATTGCTGACGATAACGGTTGCTGCGAGAGATATCCCGCATAATCAATATCAGGAAAAAAGCAGATAATAGTACGGCACCAACCGCGATACCGCCGATGATACGCGCCGACCGCATTCTTACCTCCTGCTGAAGCTCGGCATCCTGACGGGCACGCAGGGTCATTTCTTCCTCATATTGTTTAATCAGACTATCCATTCGTGCCGTCAACTGTGTATTCATCCGCTGGTACTTCGTACTGGTACGCCGGATGGTTTTCTTCCGTTGCAACCGTTTTTCTTCGGTAGCCATGCGGATTTTCTGCTGAAGAGAATCTTTAGAAGTAGTCGGTTGAAGAATGGTATCAGTGGCTACTTCCAGCGATGTATTAACTAATACGGCACTGTCTTGTTTAGAAGGGGAAAACACTTCGGCGAGCCGTTTGAAGAATCCCTTCTTTTTAGGAGTAGTTATTAACGAGTCACGCTTGGTAATGACCCGATGTTGTACCCGTTGCTGGGTAATGACAGAATCTTGTTCGGAAATGATTTCTTCAATCTCCGAAGCAGAGAGAAGGCTGTCGTTTGCTTCACTTAACACCCGCAACATCTGAATCGTGTTTTGATCTTTCTCGTGGAGAAGGGTCAATAGACTATCAGTTCTTAAGTTCTGCTGATCGTCGGCTGCCGACAATGCTTCCATCTCACGATGTACAAACACCAGCGAGAAAAGGAGGATCGCCAGTAACAAAGTGTAACCGGCGGTTATTTTCAACTTTGTAAAACGGAAGGAAGCCATTGGGATAAAAGTTTTAAGTATTAAGTATTAAGTATTAGGTTTTGGGGTGGGGTTCGGGGAGTTTTGTCATGTAGTGGAAACGCCACCAGAGCATTAGTCCCGCACTCGTCAGACCAAAAGGAAATGCCATCCAGACACCTACTATCCCCCATCCCATTACAAAGCCGCAGAAATATCCTACGGGAAGCGAAATAACGAAATAGGCGATAAAGGAGATAACCATCATTAGTTTTACATCTGAAATTCCACGCAAAGCATTGGCGAAAGTGATTTGAAGCCCGTCGCCAAACTGATAGACAAGGAAAGGAAAAATTAAAGATGTCACCATAGCAACCACTTCCTGGCTGTCGGTAAACCAGCTTCCCAAGTAATTCCGGCAAAGGAAGACAATCAAGGAAAGCACGACACCCAATGTCATCATCAGATGAAAACCGGCATAGGCTGAACGGCGTACATTGACGATGTCATTCTGGCCTTTGAAATTGCTGACACGAACAGCAACAGCAGCCCCCATACCGTAATACATCATAAAGGTAAACTGCGAAATAGCCAACATCACCTGATGAGAAGCCAAAGCGATCGTACCTAGCCAACCGATCATGATAGCACTCAAACTAAAGGAGGCTGTCTCCATTCCCATCTGGAAAGCAATCGGCCATCCTAGTCCATTCAAGCGTCCAAATACTGCACGTGACCATCCCAAACGGAAAAAGCCAATCTTATAACGGACGAAACGCGGACTACGCATAAAGATGATTATAAATACAATCACCATCACAATACGCGAAAACAACGTACTAATACCTGCTCCCAACAAACCTAATTCGGGCAATCCGAGTTTACCGTAAATCAGGATATAGTTTCCTATGATATTCAAGACATTTCCTCCAAGCAATATCCACATGGCGGTTTGGGTATCCGTTATTCCGTCTGTGAATTGCTTGAATCCATTGAAAAGCATGACAAACACTAATGAAGCAAGCAAAACAAGGTAATACGGTTTAATCAGAGGAATCAATTCTTCCGGCTGTCCGAGATGCTCGATATTCAGATAAAGAACAGTCATACATATAGTCAGCAGCAATGCAACCATCAGATTTGCCAACAAGCTGTTGCGCAATGCCTGTCCGGCAGGAGCATACTGATGAGTCCCATACAGCCCTCCTACAATGGGAGTCAGTCCATACGAAAACCCTGTACTGAAAATAATCGCCAGATTAAACACATTATTTACGAAGGAAGCTGCTCCCAGCTCAATCGTACTATGATGTCCGATCATTAACGTATCCGCAAATCCGAGAACGATCACTCCTATTTGCCCGATCACAATCGGTAGTCCGAGAAAAATTAGTGCTTTATAATGCTCTTTATATGTACTATAAATATGTCTCATTTACTTTTCCGTTACCTAAACGTATCTCCATTTTCAGGCAAAGGGACTTTCCCCTTTCACTGATAAATTATAAAAAAGGGAGAATTTAATTTTGTTGTTTCTTATAATATAGTATTACTCCGTTCTCCTTACGGAAAGCAGATTGAGCTACCGCCCGCAATTGTTCAGCCGTGACAGACCGATAACGATCGACCTCTTTTTCCATGTCCTCCGCCCGGCCAAGCAATTCGTACCAAGCCAGGTTGGTTGCCACATTCAAATAATTGATGTTGCCGAATATCTGGGTGGACTCAAATTTGTTCTTCACTTTTTCCAGTTCCTGTTCGTCAACCAATTCTTGCTGCAACAGTTCCAGTTCTTCCCGCACTGCCGCTTCCGCCTGTTCCAGGGTGACACCTGCCGAAGGTTTACCACTAATATGGAATAACCCCGCATCTACACTGCCGGAAATATAAGCATCTATACTCGAAAATAATTGTTTCTGTTGTACCAAACGCTGGTTCAACCGGCTGGAACGTCCGTTGCTCAACACATCCGACAAAATATCAAATGCATAATAATCCGGATGGCAATGGGCAGGCATGTGGTATGCCATAAATAAAGAATCGAGAGGAACATTTCTCTCTACCGTCAGCCGCCGTTCTTCCGTCTGTTCCTGTTCTTGTGGCAGGTTCCGTTGAGGAACTTCCCGACGAGGAATAGAGCCGAACCATTTTTCTGTCAAAGCAACCGCCTCTTCGAAAGAGATATTACCGGTCACAGCTAATATGGCATTATTAGGAGCATAAAAACGGAAAAAGAATGCCTTCACTTCTTCCAGCGTAGCATTGGCAATATGCGACAACTCTTTTCCGATAGTAGGCCATTGATAAGGATGCGTCTGATAAGCCAGAGGACGCAAAAGATGTCCGATATCCCCATAAGGCTGATTCAAACATCGCTGTTTGAATTCTTCCATTACTACTCCCCGCTGTACCTCCAGACTCCGTTCGCTAAAATCAAGACTCAACATCCGGTCGGATTCCAACCAAAAGCCGGTTTCTACATTCTGACGAGGTACAGTGAGGTAGTAATTGGTTATATCATTATTCGTCCAGGCATTATTCTCTCCACCCGCCAATTGAAGCGGCATATCATAATCGGGAATATTCACCGACCCTCCGAACATCAGGTGTTCGAACAAATGGGCAAAACCGGTATGTTCGGGATCTTCGTCGCGAGCTCCCACATTATATAATATATTAAGGGCAACCATCTGCGTACTTTCGTCCTGCGAATGTACCAGACGTAACCCATTATCAAGAATATGCCTGTTGATTTTCATATATTTCAGTCAAGTATTGTCACCTTTGTTATTTTTACATCTTCTTCGGGACGATCGCTACGGTCGGTTTTCACCTGCTGGATTTTATCCACAATATCCAGACCTTTCACTACTTCACCGAACACAGTATATTCGCCATCCAGATGCGGAGTTCCTCCCACCGTTGTATAGGCTTCAATCTGTTCCGGAGTGAAATGAAATTCCGGTTGTTTAGCTGCCATTTCCTGTACCTCTGCAAACAACTTTTCCTGCAAATCATAAAGACCGTTTTCGTCATTTGCTTTTCGCATCTTATAAATTTCCTTCATGTGTTTCTGTGCCAGCGTATTGAAAATAACATTAATCTTATTCTCATTCATCTGGCTTTCCATACCCAGCAAGGTAGAGTCATTGAACACCTTACCTGTCACGATATAGAACTGACAACCGGAAGATTCTTTCTTCGGGTTCACATTATCTCCCTGACGGGCAGCGGACAAGGCACCTTTCTTATGGAAATATTTAGGATATACAAATTCAGCGGGAACAGTATAACCTACATCTCCCGTACCCAGCATTTTTCCTTTCGGTGCATTCTTTGAGTCCGGGTCACCAGCCTGAATCATAAAATCTTTGATAACACGATGAAACAGTGTGCCTTCATAAACACCGTCCTTCACCAGTTTGATAAAATTATCACGATGTTTCGGTGTCTCATTATATAGTTTCACCTCGATATCTCCTACAGTTGTCTCAATCTTTACCAACGTTTCTTTATCCATGTCTCCTCCTTTTTTTGTTCCGGTTTTGCAGGCAGTAAGTCCGCAAAACGATATGGTTAATATTATCAATAGAATCTTTTTCATAACACTTTTATTTAATTTAAGTTTGCAAATATACCACTTTCGCCTAAATCCTCTTACCTTTGTGACTTAAAAGAATCAAAACCTGACATGATGAGCTCCATATTGATCGTTGAAGATGATATCACTTTTGGAATGATGCTAAAAACCTGGCTAGGCAAAAAGGGCTTTGAAGTATCATCAGTGAGTAATATTGCCCGCGCCCGAAAACATATCGAAAGCCAAAACGTCGATCTGATTTTATCAGACCTGCGACTACCCGACCACGAAGGTATCGATCTGCTGAAATGGATGAATGAACAAGGCATGGACATTCCTTTAATCATCATGACTGGCTATGCGGATATACAATCCGCCGTACAGGCAATGAAACTGGGAGCACGTGATTATATAGCCAAACCGGTAAATCCGGAAGAATTACTGAAGAAAATTTCTGAATGTCTACAGTCTGAAAAGAGTCCTGCTACTCATAACGTTGCTAAATCTTCTTCTAAAAAAGGTGCTTCTACTTCATCTAAAGATTCAACAGAAAATCATCGTGCTTATCTGGAAGGAGAAAGTGATGCAGCCAAACAACTCTACAATTATGTAGGTCTGGTAGCTCCGACCAATATGTCCGTACTTATCAACGGTTCCAGCGGAACAGGAAAAGAGTATGTGGCGCACCGTATTCATCAACTTAGCAAACGAAACGATAAACCGTTTATTGCCGTAGATTGTGGTTCTATCCCCAAAGAACTGGCTGCTTCCGAATTTTTCGGTCATGTGAAAGGTTCGTTTACAGGTGCTCTGACAGATAAAACGGGTGCTTTCGTTGCAGCCAACGGTGGTACTATCTTTCTGGATGAGATCGGAAACCTTAGTTATGAAGTGCAGATACAACTGCTTCGTGCCTTGCAAGAGAGAAAAATACGTCCGGTAGGTTCTACACAGGAGATATCGGTAGATATTCGTCTGGTATCTGCCACCAATGAGAATCTGGAACAAGCCATTGAAAAAGGTACTTTCCGTGAAGACCTTTATCATCGTATCAATGAATTTACCCTCCGTATGCCCGATCTGAAAGAACGGAAAGAAGATATTCTGCTCTTTGCCAATTTCTTCCTCGATCAGGCAAACAAGGAACTGGATAAACACCTGATTGGTTTCGATGCAAAAGCATCGCAAGCTTTAATGAATTATCATTGGCCGGGAAATTTGCGCCAAATGAAGAACATCGTCAAAAGAGCAACTTTATTGGCACAAAGCAGTTTCATTACTTTATTGGAATTGGGGACCGAGCTTTTAGAAACTCCTGCATCCAGCAATACGAGCATTGCATTACGCAATGAAGAGACTGAAAAAGAGCATATTTTGGAGGCGCTACGCCAAACAGGAAACAATAAGAGTAAAGCAGCGCAATTACTGAATATTGATCGAAAGACTTTATATAATAAATTGAAATTATACAATATTGATTTGTAACAAGTTACATTCTTGCATTTTCTCAAGTGTTCTCATGCCTATGAGAAAATTTTCTCAATGCAATGAGAAAAAATTCTCACTATTATGAGTATTTATTCTCATCACGGTGAGAAATGATTCCTTTTTGTAGTGCTCGAACTTATCTTTAACCGAATCTATCGCATTACCAGATATTATTAATTTTAATGCATATTCCATAGAATAAAATGCCCCCCATGAATAAAAAAACATTATTACCCCTTGCATTTGTGCCACTCGCAGCAACCAATCTGCAAGCACAAAGCAATATGCAAATAGAACACGCGGACAAACGTCCGAATATCATTCTCTTTATGGTAGACGATATGGGATGGCAGGATACTTCACTCCCATTCTGGACACAGAAGACACACTATAACGAATTGTACGAGACTCCAAATATGGAGCGGTTAGCCAAACAGGGAATGATGTTTACTCAAGCGTATGCCAACAGTATCAGTTCTCCTACCCGGTGCAGCCTCATCACCGGAACCAACGCCGCACGTCACCGAGTAACTAACTGGACGCTGCAAAAGAATACAATGACAGACCGTAAAGATAGCATTCTGGCAGTCCCTGACTGGAATTACAATGGAGTAAGTCAAGTGTCCGGCACTAATCATACTTTCGTAGGAACCTCCTTCGTGCAACTGCTAAAGAACAGCGGTTATCATACTATACATTGTGGAAAAGCCCATTTCGGAGCGATAGATACTCCAGGGGAAGATCCGCATCATTGGGGATTCGAGGTAAATATTGCCGGACATGCGGCCGGTGGACTTGCCAGTTACCTGGGAGAAGAGAACTACGGACATACCAAAGATGGGAAAGCGGTATCACTGATGTCTGTTCCCGGATTAGAGAAATATTGGGGAACGGAAACCTTTGTAACTGAAGCATTGACGTTGGAAGCCATTAAAGCACTGGATAAAGCGAAAAAGTATAATCAGCCTTTCTATTTGTATATGTCGCAATATGCCATCCACATTCCTTTGAACAAAGATATGCGCTTCTATGAGAAGTACAAGAAAAAAGGAATGACAGACCATGAAGCTGCTTATGCCACACTGATTGAAGGAATGGATAAAAGTTTAGGTGATTTAATGAACTGGCTGGAAAAGAATGGAGAAGCCAACAACACTATTATCATTTTTATGAGTGATAACGGAGGACTTGCATCCGAATCCGGATGGCGTGACGGCAAGCTGCATACACAGAATTATCCATTGAACAGTGGTAAAGGTTCTACTTATGAAGGCGGTATCCGCGAACCGATGATTATCAGCTGGCCGGGAGTAGTAGCTCCGGGAAGCAAATGCAACAACTACTTGTTGATAGAAGACTTCTACCCTACTATTCTTGAAATGGCAGGTGTCAAGAACTACCAGACAGTTCAACCGATAGACGGTATCAGTTTCATCCCTCTGCTGAAACAGACAGGCAACCCAGCTAAGGGTCGGAGTCTTTTCTGGAATATGCCTAACAACTGGGGAAATGACGGTCCCGGAATCAACTTTAATTGTGCCGTTCGAAACGGTGACTGGAAATTGATTTATTACTATGGAACAGGAAAGAAAGAGTTATTCAACATACCTGATGATATAGGAGAAAGCAACGACCTTAGTGCACAGCATCCGGACATCGTGAAGAAACTTTCTAAAGAGCTGGGCAACTTTCTAAGAAAAGTAGATGCACAACGACCGACTTTCAAAGCGACAGGTAAACCTTGTCCCTGGCCGGATGAAATTAAGTAAATAGATTACCTAAATAAAAGAACTGTGGCGGGGAGTGTGGAAT
>OHBA01000552.1_pt1 | contig 19599 bp, 9 predicted proteins | sample 1577281 | NCBI WGS metagenome assembly OHBA01 (sample SAMEA3879579, study PRJEB24766) | human gut metagenome | biome: human-associated habitat; feature: feces | place: USA | collected 1985/1987
CGGCAAATAAGCCATACTCTGCTCCTCATCCGAATTCAGACCTGAAGGGTAATAGTAGGCAGCCTCCCTTCCCGAAGGAGTGGAAATCCATGTGTCAAATTTGAATTGGTCTTCGTACAGTTCAATGATACGGGCTCCTCTCGTCAACTCTCCATACGCATCCGCACCGGTCACCCGTCCGTATCCCAATGCAATACCTTTATCTATTCCTATAAAATCGTTATCATGGTCATGTCCTACAAATACTCCCATTACATCCCTCATGTCAAGGAAGGAAGCAAACATACCGGAATTGATGTTAGCGGAGGCAACTCCACCTTCTTTGTCATTGCCATAAGTTTTCCCGTCACCTCTGATTTCGTTGTATTCAATCAGCGGAATATGGAAAAAGGCCAAAGCAGGAACGGGATTACCACCGTTCTTCTCTGCAAAGTGTTTACTTTGCTTTCTGTACCATTCTATTTGGTCGAAATGAATCCAGTCGTAAGCACCATAGATTTTATTAGGCTGATAGTCGTTGGAATCCATGCAATAGAGCAATGCCTCTACCTGGTCCTTCTTCTCCGGACTATAAATAGAAATCACACAATTACCACATCCCATAATATCTTCAGGGCCTTTTGCCCCCACATAGTAGGGAGACTTCAAGAGGAAATCATAGATTTCATTGCGCGTCAAGTATTCTGCATCATGGTTTCCCATCATCACCACAAAAGGCATCTTGGCTTCATTGAAAATATCCACTACACTTTTCCATCCATCCATAGCAGGGTCATCGGTCACCACATCCCCACTCAGTATAGCAATGTCCGGATGTTCGGCTGCCAGGACAGCACGGATAGTAGCTGCCGTTTCGGCACACTTTGCAGAACCCGGCATCCAGTGCAAATCTGTAAACTGTGCTACTACAAACCTGCCATCCTTAAAAAAGAATTGCTTCTGCGCAAAAGCCGTTACCGGCATACAGCCCAACAGTACAACTAAAAGAACAACTATTTTCTTCATAATTTCTTGAGATTAATATATTTCTATTTCATCTATTGCCAACTCACTCTGCAACCCTTCATGAAAATATCCTTTCGGGCACAAGCCACCACTCAATAATTCCAAGCGGACAAATGCAGCTTCCGTTTCGGCAAATGAAAGAGATGCCGGGAAGCGAGTGCCTTCCGTCAAGGTAAAATCATAAGTCAGCTGTTTAGTGCCCACCGGAATAAAAGTCTGACCATCCATTGAAACAGAAACACTCATCGCTCTTGCCGGCCATATCTCATTTACCGGCCGCCATAAAGAAGAAAAGGCAACTTCCTTGACTTTTTGAGGTTTCTTCAGTTCCACTACAATCTGTACAGTATCCTGGTAGAAGCTAATCCAGCGACGCATGTCGCGGGCATAGCCACGTCGTCCATCAGTCAGCCCGAAGCCTTTATTCAAGTGTTCCCATCCTGCTTCAGGATTACAAGTATAGTCACATCCGGTTGCCTTGTTTACAGCAAAACTCTTGCGGGTCACTTTCCCTAGCGGCTTACCGCTTCTGTAAACTGCCGAATAAATAGTTGCATCCTCGTCCAACGGTATCGGAGTCTTATAAAGGGAAGATGAAGTGTTGACCGTTGAATCATTTACCGCATAGTAAATATCGGCATCCGGACAGAAGGTGTTCAAAGTCACCTCATAAGTCTGCTGCGCCTTGTTCCACGCACCAGCCTGATTGACTTCATAGAAGTTGCGGCAAGCATTCACTCCGCAATAATCCAATCGTTCAAACTCCTTATCCAGCCTACGGGCAAACGACTCGAAATCCTTATGTTCCGGCTGTGTCCATTGCACCTCTGACATAGCCAGCAAACGGGGGAAAGCCATATATTCAAAATATTCGGGAGTCTGTATGTACTCTCCCCAGATATTGGCTTGTACACCTATTATATAAGCTTGTTCTTCCGGAGTCAGTTCAGCAGGAAGCGGGTCATAATTGTACACCGTATCCAACGGAAGAAAACCGCCGATAGCCAACGGGGCAAATTCCGGACTTTCCTGGTAGTAATCCAAATTACACTTTTTGCCGGGTGTCATAATGACTTTATGCCGTTGGCGAGCCGCTTCGATACCTCCTTTCTCGCCACGCCATGACATGACGGTAGCATTAGGGGCAAGCCCTCCTTCCAGAATCTCATCCCACCCGATGATGTCACGCCCTTTACTGTTCACAAATTGCTCAATCCGATGGATAAACCAACTTTGCAGAGCTTCTTCGTTGGGCAGACCTTCCCACTTCATCAAATGCTGGCAATGGGCACACTTCTTCCATGCTTTCTTGGGACACTCATCTCCACCAATGTGGATATAATGGCTGGGGAAGAGTTCCATAACTTCGGTCAGCACATTTTGTAAGAATTCAAATGTATGCTCTTTGGGACAATAGACCTCATCAAAAACATCAAAATAATCACGCACCACATAAGTCTTTCCCAGTCCGCAAGAAAGTTCCGGATAGGAAGCCAGTGCTGCGGATGCATGTCCCGGCATTTCAATTTCGGGAATGACCGTAATGAAACGGTCGGATGCATACTTCACAATTTCCTTTATTTCTTCCTGCGTATAATAGCCTCTCTTTTCTTTTCCATCGTAACGCCGTGGAAAATAATAATCAGAGTGTCCTATCTGAGTCTGTTTACGATAAGAACCTATTTCAGTCAGTTTCGGGTATTTCTTTATTTCTATTCTCCATCCTTGGTCATCTGTCAGATGAAAATGGAATTTATTCAATTTATAGAATGCCATCAAATCAAGAAACTTCAGCACTTCCTCTTTGGGCAGAAAATTACGTCCTACATCCATCATAGCCCCACGATGAGGGAAACGGGGAGCATCCGTAATGCTGACAGCAGGAATCCTAATCTTTCCTTCGTATTTCCGGTCACCATCATAAATGGCTACCGGCATGAGCTGCAGCAAAGACTGGACACCATAAAAAAATCCAGCGGCAGTTTCATTGGAAGATATATTTATCCTATCGGAAGAAACCTCCAATGTATAGGCCTCATCGGGCAAGGAATTATCTATAGATAAGCAAATATCGGCCTTTCCCGTTTCCGAAATACCCTTCAGCGTTACAGAAGTGTTTTTCAACGCATCCTCCAAATAATGAAAAACTTTCATCGCGGCTTCCCCGGAAGGGACAGCCACTGTTTTTTCCCCTTGCAGGACATACACTCCCTGCATTGGAGCAAGTTCATTCGGCATGGGTATAATACCATAGTTTGCCTCTACATCATCAGCCACTCTCCCACAAGAGAGAAAAATGAATGACATAGCCAGTAACCAATATCTTATCTTCATAGTATTTGGGATAATAAGTTGGGATATTCCTTGATTGTATTCAGTATCAGTTCACCGAACAAAGTATTTGTCCAGGCAAACCAGGAACGAGTAAAGTCCGCGGCATCCTCCGAATGGAAAGACTCATGCATAAAGCCCGTCCCTCCATCCGTATCACGAAGTTGATTCAGACAAGCACGTATTTCTTCGGAATCATCCGTTGTAAAAGCCTTCATAATGATGCTCATCGGCCAGATATAATTCAATCCCACATGAGGACCTCCTACCCCTTCACCGGCTTTTCCTTTAAAGAAATAAGGATTATTGTCACTCCATATCATTTTGCGGGTATTCTGGTAAATCGCATCTTTAAAAGAACAATAACCCAGATAAGGCGCAGCCAGCAAACTGGGTACATTGGCATCGTCCATACAAAGCGCGTTACCAAAACCGTCGACCTCAAAAGCATAAATACGTCCACAAACCGGATGATTGAAAGTACCATACCTGCGGATAGCTGCATCCACTTCATCTGCCAGCGCTATACATTTGCCGGAGAAGTCCTTGTTTCCATAAACTTTATCCTCTATCTCAGCCAATTGGCGCAATGACACAACCGCAAACATATTAGCAGGAATCAGAAAACCGTATTGTGTAGCATCATCTGACGGACGGAAAGAAGAAACGATTAAGCCGACCGGCTTTACCGGTGCTCCCCATCCGTTGTTAATCTGCGAATCTGTAGGGCGGTCGCAATCGCGCGTAAAGCTATAAGGTCCTAAGCCTTGTTTCCTCTGTTGCTCTTTAAAGGTCTTGACCACCAGCAGCATAGCTTTATGCCAATTTTCATCGAACACAGACGTGTCTTCCGTGTATTGCCAATAATGATAAGCCAGACGAATGGGATAGCACAAAGAATCTATCTCCCATTTGCGTTCATGCAGTTCCTTAACCATATGTTGTGTATGGTCGGTTTCCCAATAGCTGCCCAACGGCCCGTCGTTGAAGGCATTGGCATACGGGTCTATCAAGATACATTCAGTCTGTCTGTTGACAAGTCCTGCCACCATCAACTGCAAGTCCTTATCTTTCTTCATCAACGGCAGATAGGGCCATACTTGCGCTGAAGAGTCGCGCAGCCACATGGCATCTATATCACCTGTAATGACGAAAGTATCTGGTCTGCCATTCTTCACTCTATATCTGACAGTAGTGTCAAGCGTATTGGGAAAACAGTTCTCGAACATCCAACGCAACTTCTCGTCCTTTATTTTAGGCTTTGCTTCTTCAATAGCAGCATCTACTGCCTTCGAAATGAAGCTCCTTTTGCTTGCAGAAGGACGCAACGAAACATATCTCTGGCTGAAAGTCCCGGATGAAGATAATACGGAAGCGGGCTGAAAGGTCATTGCAGCCAAGGCAAGCCCGCCAGTCTTCAGAAATTGGCGTCTTGACATATTGTTTTTCATGATTGATTTCTTCTTTAATAGGTATGCTTACCGGATGTCACATTTATCTTTTTCTCTTTTCCACCATAGAGTACACACAGTTCAAAATCAATATTAGAATCTACTGTGATACGGGGTTCATCACTTGCAGAACGGCGTGCTTCAGCTTTTAAGGAGATAAGCCCTTCGGGACCAAAAGGATAGCGTTCTATGCCGTTAATCTCCGTCAAATTCATATCCCAGATAATCTGCTTTTTGGCATAATCTCCCCGAATACCGATAATAAATTCTATCAATTCAGCAATAGGAGGAAGTCCTGCCCAACCCACAAAATTATCCCTTGCCATAAATCCCGGCTCAGCACTTTCCGGAGCATAATATTCCCAAAAAGTTCCAGTCTTCTTATAGACCTCAAACACCTGGGCATAATGATTCAAACAAATCTCCCGTGCCAGTTTACCATAACCTTTCTGCACAAGGCCCTGCATCACCATGTAATTAGTTCCCGGCCATACGCCACCCTGCCAATAACGGCCATTCTCCTTGTACTTGGGATTATCGGCAGACAAAGAAGGAATACGGTGTTTCCGGTTGAATGTGGCAGGATTATCCAATTCCTTCACCATGCGGTCCAACTGTACAGAATCCAATACATCAGTAAACAGAGCCCAATAGGCACCTATTCCCTTGGTTGTACAGAGCGTACCGTCAGCATACTGGTCATAAAGGAAACCGGTCTTTTCATCCCAAAGATTGTCATGGATATATTTTCCCAGCATTTTGGCTTCGTCTTCAAACTCTTCTATCTCTTGCCAACGTTCCAGATAAAAGCCCATCTCAAGTAGTAAATTGGCAGTAAATAATTGCTGTAGGTTTGTATCTAACCAAATCATATGCCCGTGACTGTAGATAGGGCTGTATTCCGACGGAACACGGGGCATATTATCCATGCCGGTCCCCCATCCGCTTGACCAGTAGGTTCCATTTCTCCAAGTATGGTTCAATTTCAACCACTTATAATAAGCACAAAGTACCGGAAATATCTTGTGCAGGCGTTCCGTATCACCAAACTGATGGAAATAGACCATCTCACACCAAGGCATCAAATTCGGTCCGGTACTCACCGGATCATAGCGTTCAAAGCAATCGGCACCATCCGCCTTTATTTCACGGCAAATGAAACCGTCGGGATGCTGCTTGGCGTAAAAGTTGTTCAGCGTATTCTGGAAAGGAAAGAAACGGGTACCATAGCGGGCAAACATCAGAATGAAAGAGGAATCCCACATAAAGATATTACCATTATAAGCTGTATCCAAATAGCTTGAGACAAAACCCGAGCCTGCTTGAGGAGCACGAATATTGCCGATAGCTATTTCCCATGCCTTCCAATACATTTCAAGTTCCTTGTCATGTCCACCCCAAATGGGATTGGGAAGAATCTGCCGAGCTTCTTCGAAGCTTTTCGGCACAATCGTCTCAGGTTTTGCCACACGATACTCATTTTCAGTGACCAGCGGTTCCTTTACATATGTATTTTTATAAGGCAAATGATACTTTTCATCATTGCCACAGCTCTGAGCTTTCAGCAAAGGGAGAGTGGAAAAAGAAAGCAAGCTTACCAATAAAATGTGTTTCAACATAGGAAATAGTTATTTTTTAAATTACAAATTGAGCAGTTTTTTTATCTTGTCAAAGATAGCAGTATTTTCAAAAATCCCTGTAAATTCCTCTGCACCGGGACCAAAAGCATACACTGGTACCATTACACCGCTATGACCACCGGTAGAGAACTTACATACGATTCTGCCTTCTGCCAAATCTCCATCAACCAACGTAAGTCCACCAGTCTCATGGTCTGCAGTAACTACTACCAATGTTTCTCCATCCTTGGCAGCCCATTCATAAATGGCACCGATAGTACGGTCAAAGTCATGTGTTTCCTGCATCAGCAAATCAATGTCATTGAAGTGTCCGTAGTCATCCAGCTGCGAACCTTCTATCATCATAAAGAAACCGTTTTTATTTTGGTTCAGCAATTCGATACCTTTCAATGAAGCACGTGCCAAAAGGTCGCCACGTTCAGCAGGAAGAGGAGTATCGACGGGATAAGGTACGGCAAATACCTTACCACTCTTTATGCCAGCCAATTCATCCCAACTGCGAGGAGTCTGAAATCCTTTATCGCGTAGTTCCTTAAACAAGTCACGTCCATCTTCACGGTTTTCGAAAAGCTTGGCACCTCCACCGAATACATAATCGGCACTGCAATTAACGTAATCTGCTACGATTTCAGCTTCCGCATCCCTATCCTTGTTATGGCAACAAAAATCAGCAGGAGTGGCATCCCACAGACGGCAAGTCACCGCTATACCGGTCGATTTACCTTTAGCAGCAGCCAGGTCTACCAATGATTTCAAAGGACGTCCTTCGGTATCTACACCCACAGAATGATAGTTTGTCTTCCGCCCCGTAGCTATGGCTGTTCCACCCGCTCCCGAGTCTGTAATCAGCTTGTTGGCACAATAGGTTTTAGACAAACCCACTACCTGGCAGTTATCCAAAAACAACTTGCCTCGATTGGCTGTCCAGGCAGAATATACGTGCATAAGACTCATGCCATCACCAATCATCAAGATGACATTCTTTATCTTCTTGCCCTGGGGAGGGGTAATCTTTGTCACCTCATAAGGTTGGTCCAAAACATAGGTCTGTTCTTTATCACGGCGGCTTTGTGCCGATAACTCTACCGGCAGTAGCAAGACTGCCAAGAGCATAACGATACATATTCTTAATATCTTAGTCATAATTATTGTTTTATTATTCAACCGTTACTAAAATAGGGGCATGGTCGGAGAGGAAAGCATTATTCTCTGTTTCAGCCAATACACCATACCTCAAAACTTTCAGTCCATTACGTACAAAAACGTAATCAATCAGCGGACGTTTATCGTAAGGAATCTTTCCGAAATCATGGAAACTCCATGCCGGACCATAAACAATTGCCGATGCCTGGCGTGCATCTATCAAGTGTTCCGGATTGGAAGGGTCAGTCACGTGTTTGATGACATCCGATTCCGGACTAGCATTAAAGTCGCCCGTTACTACTACGGGTAAGTTACCACTCAACTCATTTACTTTATCCAGCATAAGGCTTATACCTTCACGACGTGCAGCAACACCTACATGATCCAAGTGGGTATTCAATGCGAAGAACTCCTTGCCACTTACTTTATCTTGCAGTTTTGCCCATGAAGCGATACGCTCACAAGCTCCATCCCAGCCCTTGGAACCGGCAACTTCAGGAGTCTCGCTCAACCAGAAATAGCCAGAATCCAGCAAGTTGAAACGATCTTTCTTATACCAGAGTGCACTATATTCACCCTTTTCCTTTCCATCTTCACGACCTACACCGATGACTCCGTATTCCGGCAATCGTTGTTTAAGGTCTTCCAACTGATTATGAAGTACTTCTTGCGTACCCAATATATCCACATCATAAAAACGGATGGCATTTGCCGCGCGGTCTTTACGGTATTGCCAGTTGTCCAAGCTATCTTCCGGATTGTCATAGCGAATATTGAAACTCATGACATTAACGGGCTCTGGTGCAGGTGCCTGCTGCTTCACCTGTCCGCATGATGCAGCGAACAAAGGTAAAAATAACAAAAATAACTTTCTCATAGCATATATATTAAACTATTATTTCACAAATAAAGCCGATGCAGGGATGGGTGCCAACTTCTCGGCAGAAGGCAGTTTCCAAGCCCAGCTCAAATACTCACCTTCATAATCTTCAAAGTAATAGAGCTTGTAAGGATGAAAACCTTTCTTCAGCGCGACCATTCCGGTAGCAGGAATTGCAGCATGGGAAGCATCATTATTGACTACCTGCTCATCGTGAATGTACAAGACACTGCCATCGTCCGAACGGGTCTGGAAAGTATAGACCCCATCTTCGGGAACATTTATCAATCCAGAAAAGATATAACCGAAATGATCCTCCTGCTTAGCACCCTTAATAGAAGGTTCGGGCATGACACCAGACTCCAGCAACGGTGACTTTTCTACATCAGCCACTTTCTGGTAAGTGCCTTCAAAGTACTTATAAGATGTACCATTCTGAGTAGGATTTACAGAAAGAGCAGCCTTTAATTCAGCTTTCGTTGCCGATATGGATAATGTTCTGCTTGAGCGGAGACCTTCCTTGAATCCTTTGGCTTTTATTAAAGTGGTCTTGTCCAGTTCAAAAGGCTGCTCGTACAATACCGATTGCTCTGTGGGCTCGCTGCCATCCAATGTATATCTGATTTCGGCATCCTTGGTTGTTGTGGCCAATGCAACCGTTACCTTATCCATAAACAAGTTCAAATCCTTATCCACATAGGGAATGGAAACGACTTCATCTTTAGTATAGGAATAAGGGGATGCTTCAGAGGAAACACCTCTCTCCATATTCGGCTTGTCGGACAAAGTAAAACGAAGTTCTCCACCTTCCATCAACTGTGCATAAGTAATAAAATTTACATCTATCGGTTGTCCGTTCAATTCTACTTTTGTGATATAGACATTCTTCTTCGGATTGTTGGCAAGGATGGTCAAAGTCTTTCTATTTGCCAGGTTGACAACCGCTTTCTCAAATAGAGGAGTAGTCAGTGCAAATTCATTGCTTCCCGGACAAACTGAATAAATACCCAAGCAGGATAATATATACCAACCGGACATCTGTCCACAATCTTCATTACCAATGATTCCTTCAGGCGTAGGAGCGTACATTTCATGGAGCAGACGGCGTGTCATTTCCTGCGTCTTCCAAGGCTGTCCGACGTAATCGTACAGATAGGCGATATGATGGCTCGGCTCATTGCCATGAACATATTGACCTATCAGTCCGGTAATATCCACTAAATCGCCATGTACACCCGACTCTACTGTAAAGATAGAATCGAGTGCGGTAATAAACTCTTTCTTACCACCAAACAGTTGTGCCATACCGCTTACATCGTGAGGTACAAAGAAGCGATACTGCCAGGCTGTGGCTTCCGTATAGGCACGACCTATCTCAATAGGATTGAAGGGAGTTTCCCAGTTCCCATCCATCCGCTTGGGGCGGAAGAATTTTGTATTACCATCAAAAACATTGATATAGTTCTGGGAACGTTGAATATACTTTTGATAAATATCATCCTTACCCATTTCCTGAGCCATACGTGCAATACACCAGTCATCATAGGCAAACTCCAGCAAACAAGAGATGGACTCTTTCTTTATATTAGAAGGAATAAAGCCATTCTGAATATAGTAATCAGCTCCCTTTTTGTTCTTTTCAGAAGAAACTACCATAGCTTCCAACGCCTTTTCCGCGTCAAATCCTCTAATACCCTTCATATAAGCATCTGCTATAACGGACACTGCATGATAACCAATCATAGTTCCCGTCTCTCCGGCAGAAAGCGGCCAGATAGGAAGTTCACCCGAAGATTCGTAAATGTCCAGAAAGGAATTTATCATATTATTGACCAAAGTTGTATCAATCAAAGTCATCAACGGATTCCATGCACGGAAAGTATCCCAAAGCGAAAATGTAGAATATTGCACTTTGCCTTTTGGCAATTGCCCAATTTCCATATTATGACGGCGGTACTCACCATTGATATCACTCACGACATTGGGTACAACCATAGAATGATACATGGCTGTATAGAAATTCTTCAAGTCGTCCGTATTGCCGCCTTTTACCGTAATAGCAGAGAGAGCTTGTTCCCAAGCGGAACGGGCAGCACTACGCACGGCATCAAAATCGAAACCTATCACCTCGGTTTCCAAATTCTCACGTGCATTCTTTTCACTGACAATGGATAATCCAACTTTGGCTATAACCGGCTCTCCATTACTATTATCGAAGGACAAGCAAGCCTGCAAATCGGTACCGTTCAACTTAACTCCTGCAGAAACCATCTTTTTATTCTGTATAAAGTCTATGGTCTGAAAAGGTTTCGAGAACTGGGCTACAAAATAAACGTACTGATTGTCCGTCCATCCCCTGGTTCTGCGCATACCTGTTATTTCGTTGGCGGCAGTCTGTTCAAGTTCAGCCTCATAAATATATTCGTTATCAAGCAAATGAGTCAAATCTATAATAATAGATGCTTCTTTGCCGGAAGGAAACGTATAGCGGTGCATACCGGCGTGTGCCGTTACCGTCAATTCAGCTTTTATTCCTTCTTCTTTCAGAACAACCGAATAATATCCGGCAGAAGCATCTTCGTCTTTATGGGAAAAAGCCGCTGGCTGGTAAATGCTTTCCGTAGTCAAATCCGGTTTCAGCGTAGTAGGACGAAACAGTATATCCCCAAGATCAATGCATCCGGTCCCACTTAAATGTGTGTGTGAAAAGCCTTTTAGAGTCGTATCATTATAATGATACCCCGAACAAGCATCCCAGTTTCCGGCACGCGTGTCAGGACTTAACTGTACCGCCCCGAACGGAACGGTTGCCCCCGGATAAGTATGCCCATGAAAGCCGGTACCTATAAAAGGGTCTACATAGTCTACGGGAGATAGTTCACCGGATGTACAAGAGCAGCAAGCCCAAAAGGCAGTAGTTGCACATATAAGAGTTTTTAATTTCATCAGACTGTATATTTGAAGAGCGCTGCAGACTGTCGGGAATGCCGTCTCTCCGTATATTAAAATGATTTTATGAATAGCCTTTGCAAATGAAAAAAAAGAAGAAATATCTGCAAGGATCAATACCCGAAAATACCAACCCCTGCAGATTAGACCAATGGCAATGAGGTCTTTTTTTATATTTTATCTCTTTCAGAGAAAATATCAATCATAATGAGGATTCTGTTTTAACTTACCATCAGATTTGGTAATCTGAACCGAAGGATAAGGGAATACGATCATGTAATCCTGATAAGCAATCTTATCCGTATAATCCTCATACTCACCTACAACGAATGTGGAAGCAGGGTCCTGGCGGTTGGCATAATGACGTACGCGCGGACGGGCATTCAATTCGGCAGCAGCCAAAGCCTTTATTTCAGTATTGCCTGAGCGATACCAGCGTTTCAAATCATATAAATGGTCTGTAAACTCAAATGCCAATTCACAACGGCGTTCATGATATAGGTCAGCCATAGTAGCAGTGCCCGTCAATAATGCAACATTGGCACGTTTACGAATGCGATTCAAATCAGCCGTAGCCAAGTCCGCTTTATTAGTCATCAAATAAGCTTCCGCACGGAAAAGTAACATTTCTGCAAAACGGATAACCGGGAAATTAATACGTACCGTCGGCCAGTCTCCGTTTGTATTGATATACCCCTTATTGGCTGCATCTTCATACTTAAAGGGATCCATGTATTTATTAATCATAAAACCGGATTCAATATCCGAGCTTGAATAAAAAGCACGGGATTCACCCAAGAATTGAAATTCCTGACCATACTCTAAAACCGTACGAACCAAACGGTCATTACCAGCTCCGTCTTTCAACATCTCTTCGTAAATATCATAAGACGGCTTGTTCTGTCCCCAGCCATTATATTGTCCCCAGCCTTTGTTCTCAAGGACAACTCCCGGAAACTCCGAACCGCCACCTTGAGAGCCACCATTTCCAGGAATAGTCCAAATATACTCTTTATTCCACCATTTAGAGAAATCAGAAGAGAACAACTCTTCATAAGTACCGGCTAAATCACGTCCGTAAGCAGTTTCCAGTTCATTGACCATACTGATTACATTTCCCCATTGTGTAGCATCCCAAGTTGCCCAATAAGCATAAACTTTAGCTTTAAAAGCTACTGCAGCCGCATCGTGCGCGCGTCCTCTATCATTATCTCCATACTCTTCAAAACGGGGCAAATACTCTATTGCCTTGTCCATATCCGAGATAATCAATTTATAATTATCGATGACCGAAGCTTGCTGAGGAGGAATAGAATTGTCATAGCCACCTTCAAAATCTTCATAACGGACAAAAGGTACCCCTTGTGTATCAAGACCGTAACGATAAGCGATCAAGAAATGAGCCCATCCACGAGTGAAGTAAGCTTCACCGAGACTTCTCTTTTCAATATCACTCAAAGTGGTGCTTTTCCCTTTCTTAAGCAACTCTTGTATTACCCAGTTGGAACGTGCCATCACTTTGTACATAGTATCAAAAATAGTACGCAAAGGGGATTCGTCTCCTGTATATTTCAATGTAGCAAGTGTTGGAAAATCACGGGTCTTTCCCCACACAACGTCGCACGCGGCACCTTGTTCCCAAAACAGTTCGCGTCCATATACAGCTTCCTGATGAAATCTTTCATACAATGCATCTACAGCATCAATAGCCTGCAGGTCATTGGTAAAATAAGTCGTTGTAGTAGCATCTCCCTCTGGTTGCACATCAAGGAAGTCACTGCAAGAACTCACAAGCAATGTGGCAGACATCGCAAAAAATAATATATTTTTTTTCATAATCATTCTTCTCTATTAATTATTAGTAAGTCAATTTTACACCAACAGATAATACGCGAGATACCGGATATTTCAAAGCATCCCAGCCACCACATTCAGGATCCATACCAGAATATCCAGTGATAGTAGCAAGATTTTCACCACTGAAGTACACAGACAAACAGCTGTTACGGTCATTCAAATGAGACCACTTGCGGAATACATCACTTAAATCATAAGAAAGGGTTACATTCTTCAAACGCAGATAAGAAGCATTCTCCAAATACCAATCAGATGCAGTCGTAAAGTTTCCATTCGGGTCATTCTTTGACAAACGAGGAATATCAGAACCGGTATTTGTAGGACTCCAAGCATTCAATATCTCGCTGGAACGGTTAAAGTTTCCTTCTACATCACTCAACAGCATGTACTTTCCTACATATAAAGCTTTTGCTCCACCTACTCCCTGGAACATGGCACTGAAAGAAAGTTTTTTCCACGTCATTCCCAATGTAAAGGCAAAAGTCGTCTTCGGAGTCGCACTACCCATATACTGACGGTCTGCATCCGTAATTTTACCATCGCCATTATGATCCACAAACTTCAAGTCACCAGCCTTGGCATTCGGCTGAATACCTACCCACTCTTTTTCACCATTATCATTGGTCACATATGTTCCATGTTTAGCATTCCACTCGGCAACTTCTGCATCACTTTGGAACAAACCATCTGTCTTAATCAAGTAGAAGGAATTCAGAGGTTCCCCTTCCGTACTCTGCATCATATAAGGGATGCTACGGAACCTTTTATCATTAGGCCACAAACCCGGATTGCCATCCGCATCCTTCACACCTATATCTGATACCCAGTTCTTTAAATACGAGAAGTTACCCGATACGAAATAAGAAAGGTTTTTGTTAATCTTATCGCTCCAATTAGCTTGAATCTCAAAGCCACGGTTACGCACTTCACCTTGATTGATTAACATGGCATCGAGTCCCATAGTAGAAGGCCACCCCATTGATTGTGTCTGAATCAAATTGAAAGTACGTTTATCAAAATAGTCTAATGATACCGACAAACGGTTTTTAAACATCTCAACATCCAAGCCCAAGTCAGTCTGTTCTGAAGTTTCCCAGGTCAAATCAGGATTTAACGCAGAGCCGTTGTAAATCAAAGTATTCCAGATATTATTTGCCTCAGGACCATATTGTGCTTGTTCTGTCCACGAGCTTTTCTTCAACAAAGCAGACTTATAATTAAGCCCTATAGAGCTCAAATTACCTACACGCCCCCAAGAAGCACGCAATTTCAGCAAACTGATAAAATCACTCTTCTTAAAGAATTTTTCATTAGATATTTTCCATCCAAGGGTCACTGCAGGGAAATCACCATAGTTATTTTCCTTAGGCAAACGTCCAGCATAATCACGACGCCAAGATGCAGTAGCAAAATAACGGTCATTATAAGAATAAGCCAAACGGGCAATCAACGACACATTGGCATCAGGTCCAGTCAAATAGTCAGATGCTGTCACTGATCCTGCATACGCCATGTATTGTAAAAATTCCGATTCATCCGCAAAATCCTTACCCGTCACTTCCAGTCCACGCGTTTCAGAATGATCTGCCGTAGTCGAGAACAAGGCACCAACCGTATGTTCACCGAATGTCTTATCATAAGTCAGGGTATTTTCCGTCTTCCAAGCATCTCTACGGTAAGTAGTTTCTTGAAGATTATTCGACAAAGCCGGTTTACCTACTTCATCACGAATAGGATTGAACTTCTTGTAATGATTAGTCTTCATATTATAAGTAAAACGACTCGTAAACTTCAATCCAGGAAGTACATTAGCTATCTCCAAGCTGGTAGTGCTCCATATGTCACTTATCTTGTCATACAAATTCTCTGCTTCCAATAGACGTACCGGATTTACAGCATCCCCGTGGATATCAGAGAAATTCGAACCATATTTTTCAATATAGGCAGGATCTTCCGTAGTCACACCACCATAACTTCCGTCCAACGGATTATAGACAGTGGCACTTGCCGGCATGTAGATAGCCGAAAGGATAGGTCCTGTATAAGCATCGTTATCCGTAGCTTTGGAACGTTGGGTAGTGTTCTGCCATACAAAATCCTCACTGACGCTCACCCACTTGTTCAGCTGCATTTTACCATTATAACGTAATGTAAGATTCTTCTTGAAAGTATTAATCAAAACACCTTCATCATTATCGTAAGCAAAAGATATACGATTTGAAAAATTATCAGAACCTACATTCAACGCTACGTTATGACGTTGGTAGAAGGCAGTGCGGAAAATCTCATCCATCCAATCAGTACGAGTCGTACCTATCCATGGATTTTTGGTAACATCCCAACCGACTGGAAGCGAAAGTCCTGCATTTTGATGAGATATCTTACGCATCTCAATCTGCTGCTCCGCATTCAGTGGTTCTATCAAATTGGTAGCCTGACGAATACCAAAAGTGCCGTCATAAGTCAACGAAGGAGCACCTTGTTTCGCTTTTTTGGTAGTTACCAACACAACACCACCTGCACCAGACTGTGCGCCATAGATAGCAGCAGAAGCAGCATCCTTCAAAACAACGATACTTTCAATATCATTCATGGATGAGATAGGTGCACCGGGAACACCGTCCACAACCCAAAGTACATTGTCTCCATCTTGTGAGCCTTGACCACGAATCACAATGTTAGGAGAAGAAGTTGGGTCGCCACCATCGGCCGTAATGGTAACACCTGCCAGCTGTCCCTGCAGCATGCCTTCGGTAGAAGTTACCGGGCGAGCAGCCAATTCTTCAGTATTACTTACTACACCCACTGAAGCAGACAAGTCCTGCTTACGTGTATTCGCACCATACCCTAATACAACAACCTCATCCAGAAGTTCTGTATCCTCTTTAAGCACAATTACCATTTGTTTTTCTGCCACTGGTACTTCCTGAGTCACATAGCCGACAAAACTGATTACCAATACGCCGTTTTTATCGGCCGAAACATTAAAGTTTCCGTCAACGTCCGTAATCACTCCATTAGTCGTCCCCTTTACTAACACATTGGCACCAATCACAGGTTCGCCAGTCTGATCCTTTACTGTTCCTTTCACAGAAATCTGCTGTGCATAAGCACCTGCCGACAAGAACAGTCCCAACAATAGGGTCAGAATCGTTCGATAGATTCTAAGATTTACTTGTTTCATGCATTCAAAATTTAAAGTTTATAATATAGAAAATTATAATTCCGCCACAAAGGTCAGAAAGCAGAATTACATAGTTATTACAAAAGGAACAATTCTCTAACAGTCCTTATTTATGCGTAAAATAATATAACTGCAAAATATTTATTATTTTCAATCAAACCGTATAGGGATTATTACTCAAGAAGAGCGGCAGCACCCAATAAACTGGAATCCTTTTGATGCGAAGCCACCACACTCACATTATCCGATATAATCTTGTAGGGAAAACTTTGCATTGTTTGTTCCATAGCATTTTTAAAGAAAGGAAAAGCCGATACAATACCGCCTCCTAAAACAATAGCCTGGGGAGCATAGGCAAAAAGAATTGCCTTTATAAGATTACCCAAATGCCTCCCAAACTCTTTCCAAATCTCCAATGCAGCTTGTTCTCCTTGCTGGGCTTTTTCAGCTACTACCGCACCGGTAGTGCCATAACGTTTAAACAAGAAACTACTGCAATAGTGTTCAAAATCAGAGTCCAAATAAGGAAATGAGCCTATCTCACCGGCTCCCATATATTGCCCACCATACAAACGACGGCCAATGACAACGCCAGCTCCAATTCCGGTCCCAATAGTAACGCCTACCATGTTGGTATAAGATTTTCCTTCGCCGTATAGGCTCTCCCCCAAAGTGAAACAGTTGGAATCATTATTAATGGCAACTGCCACCTTGAATTCGTTCTCCAAAATCTCCTTCAAGTGTATTTCTTTCCAAGAAGATATATTTGCTACATTATATACAATTCCTTTCTCCGGATCAACAATTGAAGGGACACCGATACCGATACCATCTACCTGCTCATTCATCATATTCCGAATAAGCTGGGAAAGCTGGTTTAGCACAGTAGAAGCATCTTGCTGAGCTAAACATGGAACCGACACTTTATTCAAGCAGTTCCCTTTTTCCACTTGGGCTATTCGAATATTGGTTCCTCCTAAATCTATTGACAGTTTCATAGTATATAACATTAAGGTGTTCAACATGTGCAAAATTAAGAAAATGCTTTTTTTTCAGTATTCCCAATTGCGCATATAAATCTTCATTTTGCGCAAACATTACTGTCAATCAAATATTCCACCAAATCTTTTCCTCCAGGTTCACTGACAAAATCGATAAAAACAATACCGCAATTCCGGCTATTCTTTTGTTTTAAATAGTCAGCAATAGGCTTGTTCACCTTATCAGCAAAGACTTTAGGGGTTCCCAAGGGCAGCCCCGTCGCACTTACAAAAGTAATTCCCCACCGACGTGAGGAAACCGGCTCAGCAGACATCCCTTCAATATTACGGACACAAACCCCTACCTTCTTCCCGGCCTCCTCACCCGATTCATATTGATATTCATCTTCGAGCAAAGCCACTCCTTCCTTACCATCTTTATTGCGAAGAGTGAGCAGGCAAGTACTGTCATCCTCCCAACCTACACATGCTGCTCCAGGATAATTATCCATAGCATGATCCCTATGCAGGAAAAGAATCTTTCCACGGCAATCTTTCAGCGTCAGTTCAGGGCGAAAGTCCATCACGAAATAACTTTGATACTCAGGGCTGCTTAAAGAAACGGACAGCAGAGAAGCATAATCCCGCAATTCTCCCCCTTCCTTTTTCAAGGAAACAATCAAAGTCTCAGAAGGATATGTTTGCAGAAAGTGTATAAAAGCAGGTAAAACATCATCTTCCCAATATATATCCTGAAAGGCATGACTGTGAAACACCCCCAGTTTATTACCCTTCTTTTCCAAACGGATATCGAAAGCACGGATGCCTTGCCGTAATTGAGCAGGAATATCTGTTGCTTGCGTTTTCAACATATGCCCTCCTTTGATACTACCGCTATCGTGTGAACCAGGAATAGAAATCTTACATATAGGAAGCGTATCATGGAGAATCCTCATCCACTCAAGCCGCAGTGCAACCTCATCCCGCGCCTCCGCACAAGTATCCTGCAATCTGAAAGCTGTAGCACAAACCGGAGCATTCAATAGAAATATGGTCAAAGCTAATACAACAACTGTTCTTAATCCGTTTCTCTTCATAGTATATTGCTTTTAAGTTTACTGCATGCAAATGTAGAGGGTTCATTCTTTTCCCTCATCCTAAATTGCGTATTTAGTTCTTCATTTTGCGCAAACATCGAAAGCAACATATAGTAACATCTGAGCCAAACGTAATATACCTTTTCATTACATAAATGTACCTAACGAAAAATGCCATACATTCTCCGTACTGCGTATCTCATCCCAGACGAAGCCCTCCCAAGAAAAGGATTTCAACTCCTCAGGACACTCCAGACGGTTCTTGACAATAAAACGCGTCATCTCTCCGCGACACATCTTGGCATAGATAACGACAGTCTTCGGCTGTCCGGCCTTCCAAACTTGAAACTCGGGCGTAATAACACGCACCTCTTGCTCCACCCGCTTCCAGTCGAACAAATCTTTCATTTCAGCACTTGCCAAATTAATGAGAACACCGCCACAGTTTTTAATTTCCTCTATGAAGTAATCCGTCAACAAAGGCTTCCAATAATCAAACATGGATATTCCACCTTTTTCGGGCAAACGGACATCTCCTTCCAAACGATAGGGTTTGATACCGTCCAGCGGGCGAAGCAACCCATAAAGAAAAGAAGTGATACGTAGATGTTCTTGCGCATAACGAAAATCCTCCGCTGAAAAATCTTTCGGAAGAATGCGTTTAAAAACAGCTCCCGTGTAGGCGCAAACGGCTGGCATCGAACGATTCTCCTCCGAACAGAAATCATGAAAACGCAAACGGTTCTCGGCAGCAATTTTGGTATTCACCCGAAGAAGCCTTTCCAATTCGGATACTGAATACTGCGACATTTCCAACGCATTCCGCACAGCCTCCGTTTCGAATTTCGGGACTGTGACTTCGGGCACGACAACAGAGCAGCGCGCTGCCATGGTCTTTGCACAAGAGATAAAAACAAGCATAGCGATATTTTTTAATGGATACAAAAATAAAGTTTTTTAGTGGAGAATACATATACTTATAAAGTTTTTCCGCAGAATTCACCTCCGTTTCAAGAGTTTTTCATACCTTTACACCTTGTTGGAGAAAAGTGCACGTATTGAACCCCTCTACTCCCCCAACA
>OHBA01000563.1_pt1 | contig 19318 bp, 9 predicted proteins | sample 1577281 | NCBI WGS metagenome assembly OHBA01 (sample SAMEA3879579, study PRJEB24766) | human gut metagenome | biome: human-associated habitat; feature: feces | place: USA | collected 1985/1987
GAACAAAGTGGCAATTTCATGCTGCTCCCAGAACTCGCTTTTTCGTTTATGGAAAGCCAAAAGTGCATTGAGCTCGGACAACTGTCCGCAGCATGACTTTTTGTTCATGTGCCCGCTAAGGAACACACAAAAAGCGGTAAGACGGCTCCACCTTACCCGGACACCCCGGCGCCGTACAGACCGCAGGGCATGTTGGAAAGCCTTCCGGAAAATATGTGCGGCAGTCCTTGTAAAATACGATAGGACTGATTCTGCCAACTTTGTTGTTAAGCTCATAATAAGTCAATATCGACCGAAATACAAGTCATTATCTGCCTTGAAATAAAAGTGTAAGGTAAGTATGATAGGAATATAAAGAATATAAGAAACGTAAGAGAGTTGCCGACAAAACGCGTCAATACCAAGAAGCCGTTGCAGGCAAAAACGCATCGAAACCAAGAAGCCGTTGCCGACAAAACGCATCAAAACCAAGAAGCCGCTGCCGACAAAACGTATCAAAACCAAGAAGCCGTTGCAGGCAAAAATGCATCGAAACCAAGAAGCCGTTGCCGACAAAACGCATCAATACGCTGAAAGCGCTGCATGCAAAACTCCCCAACAACCTGCATCTGTTGCGAGGGATATACAGATTTATAAGAAGGTGCTGGGGAGCCGTCGGTCCTTAGCGACCGTATTTTGGTCGCTTAGTACCGCTACGAGCGACACGCAGCGAGAGCGTGCCTTCGTTAAATCTGTGTATGCCTCACAACATTCACAGCCTAAAGAGGAGTTTTGCCCCCAACGCTCACAGCCTTCGGAAGAGTTTTGCCTCCAACGCCCACCCACCAAATATTTCAAAAAGGAGCCTACAATCATGGAAAAATGGCAAAGATCACTTTATCAACCCAACCTCCCTCTCGGAGCTGACGGCACCAAAGTCACCGCCTCAAAAGCACACATCACCCTGTCAAAAGAAGCCGCCAAAGAAGGCATGGTTCTTCTAAAGAACAATGAAAGCCTTCTCCCATTTCAGGCAGGCACCAAACTCGCCCTGTTTGGAAAAGGCAGTTTTGACTATGTCAAGGGTGGTGGCGGAAGCGGAGATGTAACCGTTGCTTATACGACAAATTTGTATGAGGGATTCAAGAAGCTGCCGGAAAAAGTAGAAGTGTATGAGGCACTCTCTGATTATTACCGTAAAGAGGTAGAAAAACAGTACGAGGCAGGAGCAGAACCGGGAATGACAGTAGAGCCTGCGTTTCCGGAAGAAACTGCAAAAAAAGCGAGAGCGTACACGGACACGGCAGTGATCTGCATCAGCCGTTTTTCCGGGGAAGGCTGGGACAGAAAGAGTTCTTATGATAAGGAGATGGATGAGTCGGTACAGACAGATCCGCTGCTGGAAAAGGCAGAGCGCATTTTTCCGGACGGAGACTTTTACCTGACGAAGGAAGAGAGCGCGATGGTGGAACAGGTGCAGCAGTTGTTCCCGAAGGTGGCAGTCGTTATGAATGTCGGCGGCATGGTCGATACGGACTGGTTTGCAGAAAATGAAAAAATTCAGGCGGTGCTGATGGCATGGCAGGGGGGTATGGAAGGCGGAAGCGCAGCAGCAGAGCTTCTGTGCGGCGTCGGCAGTCCATCCGGAAAACTTTCCGACACATTTGCAAAGAAACTGGAAGACTATCCGTCATCGGAGACATTCCATGAATCGGTAAAATATGTCGATTATAAAGAAGATATCTACGTCGGCTACCGCTATTTTGAGACAATACCGGGGGCTGATAAAGCCGTCAATTATCCGTTTGGCTACGGTCTTTCCTACACGACTTTCGAGCGTGCGTTAGTATCTGCGGAAGAAAAACAGGGTGTGATCCGCGTGCGTGTCAATGTGACCAACACCGGAAAATATCCGGGAAAAGAAGTCATGCAGTTATATGCGCAGGCACCGCAGGGCGTACTTGGAAAGGCAAAGAGAGTCCTTGCAGCATTTGAAAAAACACGACTGTTAGCACAGGGAGAAACGCAGCTTCTGACGTTAGAGGCACCGGTGGCACAGCTTGCATCCTATGATGATCTGGGAAAAATTCAGAAATCTGCCTATGTGCTGGAAAAAGGTAAGTATCAGTTTTATCTTGGCACGTCCGTGCGGGAAACAGAGCAGGTATTTTGTTTTACAATGCCAGAGGATACCGTAACAGAGCAGCTTACCGCAAAACTGGTTCCGACTTCACTTGCGGAGCGCATGCTCTCCGATGGAAGTTTTGAAAAACTGCCGCAGTCCGAACCGAATGATCCGGATTACTCCGCAATCAAACGTGTTCCGAGGGAGGAAAGCGATGGATTTTCACCGGCTGTCCGCGCACTGCCGGGACATCAGATCTGGTCACAGCCGTATAAGAAAGACGCACATATTTTTATGGAAGTTGCAGAAGGAAAGATCACGCTGGATGAATTTGTGACACAGATGACGGATGAGGAACTTGCGCATATTTTAGGCGGACAGCCGAATACCGGTGTGGCAAATACATTTGGATTTGGAAATATGCCGGAGTATGGAATCCCGAATATTATGACGGCGGACGGACCTGCCGGACTCCGCATTGAGAAAAAATGCGGCGTAGTTACGACGGCGTGGCCGTGTGCGACACTTTTAGCATGTACCTGGAACCCGGATGTGTTATATCAGGTTGGTGCAGCAGGTGCCGCTGAGGTGAAGGAAAATAACATTGCCGTCTGGCTGACGCCTGCGGTCAATATCCACAGAAGTCCGCTTTGCGGAAGAAACTTCGAGTATTATTCGGAAGACCCATATCTGACCGGAAAAATGGCTTCTGCAATGGTAAAGGGAATCCAGTCAAAACATATCGCTGCAACGGTCAAACATTTCGCCTGCAACAATAAGGAGACGAACCGTAAGGAAAGCGATTCCAGAGTGTCCGAGCGGGCAGCAAGGGAGATTTATCTAAAGGCATTTGAGATCATTGTAAAAGAGGCAGATCCGTGGTGCATCATGTCATCTTACAATATCGTAAACGGACACAGAACCTCTGAGAACCGTGAACTTTTAGAGGACATCTTAAGAGGCGAGTGGAACTATCAGGGCATGGTCACGACCGACTGGTGGACAAGCGGCGAGCATTATAAAGAAGTAAAAGCAGGAAATGACATCAAGATGGCATGTGGATTCCCGGAGAGCCTGCTCCGCGCGAAAGAGGCAGGAGTACTGACAAGAGAAGAGATGGAGATCTGCGCAAAGCGTATTTTAGGATTAATACTGAAAATTGACTGAAATCAGGCGAAAAACAATCATGGACAAAAACAATGACAGGCTGAAAAGATAACAACAGATATATAGTGTGAAAAATAAGATTTTCACACGCAAGATTTGTGCTTACGCACAAACTTGAGATGCAAATGAAAACGTTGTTTTCATTGAAAGACAGCGCAAGAATGGAGATTAAAATGGAGGATTATCATGGGTAACAGTGGAATCGGTGTTCCGCTGCCGGAACTGGCAGCATACTGTAGAGAGGCAGCAGCAGAGGGAGCCGTGCTTTTAAAGAATGAGGGGCATATGCTTCCGGTCAAAAAGGATGAGACAGTTTCTATTTTCGGGAGAAGCCAGATTGAGTATTACCGGAGTGGAACCGGTTCAGGCGGGGCGGTCAATGTGCCGTATGTCAAAAATATTTTAGACGGAATCAAAGAAAATAATGCTTTTCCTGTAAATGAGGAACTGGTAGAAACCTATAAAGAATGGTTAAAGGAGCATCCGTTTGACAATGGAGGCGGTGGATGGGCGGCAGAGCCGTGGCATCAGGAAGAGATGGAGATCACGGAAGAGATCGCATGCCGCGCAGCAGAAAAATCTAAGAAAGCTGTTTTTCTGATCGGTAGAACTGCCGGCGAGGATAAAGATTACGAGGACACGGAAGGCAGTTATCTTCTGACAAAACGGGAAAAAGAAAATCTTCGTGTTGTAACAAAATATTTTAACGAAGTGGCAGTGCTTTTAAATGTGTCTAACATCATTGATATGAGCTGGACGAAAGATGCGGCATATCAGGATCACATCAAAGCGATTCTTTACATCTGGCAGGGGGGTATGGAAGGCGCGAACGCCGTTGCAGATCTGTTATCGGGCAGAGTGACACCATCCGGAAAACTGACGGATACGATCGCGGAGAAACTTTCTGATTACCCGGCAGCAGACCATTTTGGAAGTAAGACAGAAAATATTTATGCGGAAGATATCTATGTCGGCTACCGTTATTTTGAGACATTCGCACCGGAAAAAGTAATGTATGAGTTTGGTTTCGGTTTATCTTATACGGAAATTTCCATGGAGACGGTAAAAGCGGAGAGTACAGGAAATGGAAAAGATGCAAAGATCGCACTCAGTATCCGTGTGAAAAATACCGGGGCAGCAGCCGGAAAAGAGGCTGCACAGGTTTATGTGTCCGCCCCACAGGGACAGCTTGGAAAACCGGCAAAGGTATTGTGCGGATTTGCAAAGACAAAACTGCTTGCTCCGGGCGAGGAGGAAGTACTTGAACTTACCATTCCGGTAAGCCGGTTTGCTTCCTATGACGACAGCGGTGTGACTGGTCATAAGTCCTGCTATGTCTTAGAGGAAGGTCTGTATAAGATCTATGTTGGAAACAGCGTCAGATGCACAGAAAAAGCCAATGTGGACGGAAAAGGCGGTTATGAGGTTTCTTCCTGTATCGTCACAGAGGAGTTGGAGGAGGCGCTTGCGCCGACAAAAGAATTTTTGCGTCTTAAGACAGGCAGACAAAAGGAGGACGGGGTGTTTGCCCGTGCATATGAAAAAGCACCACAGCAGATGGTTGATCTGGCAGAGCGGATCAAAAGCCGTCTGCCAAAAGAACTGCCACAGACCGGAAATAAAGGAATTACCTTACAGGCGGTTGCAGAGAATATCAAAAATGGCAGCAGTGTGGAAGAAGAATTGGACGCATTTGTAGCACAGTTTACCAACGAGGAGTTAGCCGTGATCGTCCGCGGCGAGGGAATGAGCAGCCCGAAGGTAACACCGGGTACAGCATCCGCATTTGGCGGTGTCAGCGACAGCCTGCATGGTTATGGCATCCCGATTGCCTGCGCATCCGATGGCCCGTCCGGCATCCGTATGGAGAGCGGATTAAAGGCAACACAGCTCCCGATCGGAACACTCCTTGCATGTTCCTTTAATATTCCAATGATGGAAGAATTATATCAGATGGAAGGCAGGGAATTAGTTGGAAACGAGATCGACACCCTGCTTGGACCGGGAATCAATATCCACCGCTATCCATTAAATGGACGTAACTTTGAGTATTTCAGTGAAGATCCGCTTGTGACAGGACAGTTTGCGGCGGCAATGACAAGGGGAATCCGAAGTGCCGGTTCTTCTGCGACCGTGAAACATTTTGCAGCGAATAATCAGGAGACGGAAAGACATAATGTAAACTCCGTTGTATCTGAGCGGGCACTCCGTGAAATCTATCTGAAAGGTTTTGAGATTGCCGTGAAAGAGGGAAATGCAAATTCGATCATGACCTCTTACAACCCGGTCAACGGACACTGGACGGCATCCAATTATGACTTAAATACGACGATCCTGCGTGGTGAGTGGGGATATCAGGGAATTGTTATGACAGACTGGTGGGCGAAGATGAATGATGTTGTAAACGGCGGGGAGGCAGACCGCAGATACACCTCATTCATGGTTCGTGCACAGAATGACTTATACATGGTAGTCAACAATAATGGTGCTGCCATCAACGCAGCGGGCGATGATACCGTAGAAGCGCTGGAGGCGGGAAAACTCACTGTTGGAGAGTTACAGCGCTGTGCGAAAAACATCTGCCGTTTCCTGCTTGGAACACCTGTGATGAAACGTCCGTTAAAAGATTTTGATCCACTGCTTACAGTTACTGCAAAAGAAGCAGTAAATACAGACGGAAAGCAGGTCTGTGCACTGCAGAGCGGAAGCCGTATCGAGGCAGGAAAGTTTGAAAATACAGTCCTTTATGTGGAAAAAGAAAGCATTTTAAACGTTAATGCACATTTCTGTTTCCCGGTGGAAGGATTAGCACAGGGAGCTGCCAATCTGTATCTGAATGGAGAACTGATGGCAACCGTCCAGACAGGTGGAACCGGAGAGCGTTTCCTGACACAGCGGATGTGCCGTGTGAAATTTATGCCGGGGTATTATGAACTGAAAGCAGAGTATGTGACACCGGAACTGAAGTTGGACTGGATTGAGTTAGAGTAAAATTTATTATCTGAATTTATAAAGTAAAAGTATACAATTTTAATCTCATAAAACAACTTAAAAAAGCAAAAATTAAGTAAAAACTCTGAAAATTTACAAACTAATATAAGCTTAATTGACAATGTTTTTTAAAGTAACATATAATTAAAAGACAAAGTGCATAAAGCTAATAAATGTATTGGGGGTAAGTTTATGAGAAAACGTTTTATGGGAAAACGACTTGCAGCCGCTCTTTTAGCGGCTGCAGTTGCGTTTTCAAGCGGCAATTTTGCAGGGGGATACGAGTATGTCTATGCGGCAGAAGCGAGTGTGTTTTATACCGGGACAAACACAGTAACAAAAGACAAACTGGATCTTGCAACAGAGGATTGGGATAATCCGCCAATGATCACTTATGATGAAAGTATTGCAGATTGTGTGACAACGAAAGATTTCACAATGAAGGCAGATATTACACTGGATGATGAGGCGTACGCATCATTGGGTACCGGGGAAAGTTACTTAAAGGTTCAGGGTATCGTGAAGCTGGGAAGTGAGTGGACATGGACAGACAGTCAGGATATCCCGTATTTACAGCAGAGCAGTTTTTCAGAAGATACACATAAAACAACGATTACAATCAAGTTTGAGGATAAGGATGCAGATGATTTAAAAGGTGTATATTTCCGACTGATTGGTCAGGGCTTTTCAGGAACATGTACATTTTCCAATGTTACATTAAGCGGTGTGGCAGAAGCGCAGCCGGAACTGCCTGCAAAAGATCCGAGTGTGATCGATGATTTTGAATCTGCAGAGACAGGAAGCAGTGCAGGCTGGGAGCAGGAAGGCGGCTGGCAGTACGACAATGCGGTAGGAATCAGTGTAGCTGAATTTCAGGGAAGCAAAATGTTAAAGGCAGACCTCGATTATACCGGTTGTGAAGGATTTACATGGAGTGAGGCTAAGATCAAAAAATCATTTGCAGAAGGACTCGATGTATCGGCTTATAATGTTTTAAGCTATGAAATGATCTATCCGGAAGCTTTTGACGGTTCTTTTAAGGCAAAGATTTTTGCAAAAAACGGAGCAGATGATGTGGAGATCATCAACAAAGAAGCAAAGATCGAAACGTCAGATCTCGGTGACGGATATAAGAAAGCAGTGGTCACTGTCAAATTCTCACCAAACACTGCAAAGATCACGGATCTGATGATTGGAACAGTTGGTGTGAGCACTGCCTTTTTGGGGAGCGTATATCTGGATAACCTGACTTTATCCCAGTATAATGCAGCGGGCGATTATACGGAGATCACAGAGATGGCAGGAGAGGCTGTGCTTGCAGATACGTCCAGTATGCCGGAAGAAGTAACACTTTCGGATGTGAATGCATCAGGTTCAGCAAAAGCGTTATATGCATATTTAAAAGGACTGGATGCTGCTGACCAGGTATTATTCGGACATCAGAATGACACAAGCAAGCATGTTTCAACCAGAGACGGTGTCTATTCGGATACAAAGGATGTGACCGGAAGTATTAGTGGTCTGGTCGGAATCGATTCGCTGGCACTGACAGGCGTGGAACTTGGAATTGATAACGTAGATGATGCAGTTCAGAAATCTATCGAGATCAGCAAGGCAGCAGCTGCAGAGGGTGCAATCATTACATTATCCACCCATATGCCGAATATGAGCAATGAAAAAATCATTGCAACACCGGATGCGGCGAGAAAATATGATTTTTCACAGTGTGATTTTTCGGAGGCAAAAGACCTGAGCAATAACTGCTCCGCAGAAGTACTTCCGGGTGGAAAATACAATGCGCAGTTTACAACCTATCTTGATATCATTGCAGATTACGCAAACGGACTTGGCGATATTCCTGTTTTATTCCGTCCATTCCATGAAAATACAGGCGGATGGTTCTGGTGGGGTGCTGCGACAACCGATAAAGAGACATACCGTGCGCTGTTCCAGTACACACAGGATTATCTGGCATCAAAGGGAGTACACAACTTTATTTATGTATATTCCCCAAATGGTCCGTTAACTTCAGAGGAAGAGTATATGGACCGCTATCCGGGCGATGACTGTGTGGATATCGTTGCATTTGATTACTATGATGATTACAATACTTATCCGGCAGAATATTCCGGCGAGTTTGTGGACAATTTAAAGAAAACCTGTCAGGTGGTAAAGAATATTGCAGACGCAAAAGGAAAAGTAGCTGCAATTTCCGAAACCGGTGTAAGGGTGATGAAGGCCGATGGATCGGATAATGAAGGAATTTTAGTAAAAGGAAATCCGATCGCAGGACACAACTGGTACAAACAGGTTAATCAGGTGGCAGTTGACACCGGAATGCCGTACTTCTTACTGTGGGCAAATTTTGGAGACACCAACTTTTATGTCCCATATAAATATGATGATACCCACGGACAGGAACTGATCAACGAGTTTATTGAATTCTACAATGAAAAATCTTCTGTTTTTGCGAATGGAACAAACTTTTACGGAAATGCAGACCAGAAAGAAGTAAGAAATGTAAATCAGGGAAATGCAGCAGGTTATTTTGCCAATGTTTTCTCTAAGATGGCAATCACAAGTGCATTTACTTTAAAAGCAAATGTGAGAAATGCACAGAGTGTAAGTTTTGTGCTGACAAACCCGGATACAAATACAGAAAAAACGATCACGGCAGAGAAAACGGAAGAATCCGGTGCTTACGAAGGTGTGCTGTCTGCGGATATTCTGAGTGCACTTGGAACAACGGATACCGGTAAGATCAGCCTTGTGGCAGATGGCAAAACACTTGTGACTGTTTCCTATATCAGTTTTGGAAAAGAAAAGGAAACACTTGCAAAGAATGTCATTGAAAATTTTGAATTATACTATGATGACAATGACTACCTGAATGGAACTTTTACAGAAAATTCAGCAGCAAACTGCAGTTCTTCCTTTGTATTAGATAAGGATCATAAAGCAGAAGGTGTTTACGGAGGTGCATTTACTTATCAGCTTAAGACGAGCGGACCGGAAGTATGGACCGGACGTATGAAAGGTTTAAGCACAAATGATTACAGCGAATACAATGCGGTCAGCATGTGGGTAAAACCGGATGGAAAAGGACAGAAACTGGTAGTTCAGCTTGTTTCCGGCGGAGAGGATTTCGAAGTATTTCTGACTGACTTTGTAAAGACGACAGAGGCAAAATATGTTACGATCCCATTTAACAAATTAAAGGGTAAACAGAATGGAACTTTTGATCCAAAGAATGTTACGAAGTTTGCAATCTGGTGTAACAGCATTTCAGAAGACGGAAATGGGGTTGATATCCAGTCGAAAATTGTTTTTGATGATATCCGCTTTGTAAATGTGGATGAATCAAAGTTAAATGTGACAGAAGGTGGATATGTACTGACAGATCAGTCACTCGTGTCCGGAGGACAGAAACCGGGAGATACGGAGAAACCGGGAGATACAGAGAAACCGGGAGATACAGAGAAACCGGGTAATACAGATAAAACGACAGTTGCACAGGTTTCCGGCTTCAAACAGTCCAGGGCAACGAAGACTTCCATCCGCTTAACATGGAAAAAAGTAAAGAAAGCAGATGGTTATCAGGTATACCGTTATAACAAATCAACGAAAAAATATCAGAAGGTTGCAACGGTAAAAACTAATACCTATACGGATAAAAAGCTCAAAACAGCAACGGTTTATCAGTATAAAGTGCGTGCATACAGGAAAAGCGGTAAAAAGACGGTAACCGGAAAGTACTCCAATGTGATCAAGGCTGCGACCAGCCCGCAGAAGGTGACTGCGGTTAAGGCAAAACGTGTGAAGTCCAAGGTAAAATTAACCTGGAAGAAGGTAAAAGGTGCAGATGGATACGAGATCTACCGTGCAACATCCAAAAAAGGAAAATATCAAAAGATAAAGACGCTGAAAAAGGGCACTATTGTTTCTTACACAGACGGTAAAGCGAAGAAAGGAAAAACATATTACTATAAAGTAAGAGCCGTAAAAAATGCCGGAAAAACATCGGTGAAAGGAACTGCTTCAAATGCAGTGCGCTGTGGAAAATAAAAAGATTTATCATAATAATGATTATCTGGAGCGTAGATAAGGCTGACAGCAAAAAATCCGTGCGGATCAAAACTGATCCTGCACGGATTTTTTACTTATTCATGACAACAGGTTTCCTGTGAGGCGGTCTATTGTTTAGTTCAACATATTTAAGAACTGTGTGATCCTTGGAATGTTACTCTGCTCAAGTTCGGTGTAAGTTCCCTCTTTTAAGATTTTTCCCTCATCGAAGAAAACAACTTTATCTGCCACTTCTCTTGCGAAAGACATCTTGTGTGTAATGATCACGATGGTCTGTTTCTCGTCAACCAGTCTGCGGATGATATTTAAAACTTCCACTTCAAGTTCCGGGTCTAAGGCGCTGGTAGGCTCATCAAAAAGAAGTAGTTCCGGTTTCATGGCGAGTGCTCTTGCGATGGCGATTCTCTGCTGCTGGCCGCCGGAGAGCTGTCCCGGATAAGCGTCGCGCTTATCGGATAAACCGACTTTCTCTAAAAGAGATAACGCTTCTTTTTCGCATTCACTTCGGTCTTTTTTTAAGACAGTGATAGGACCTTCCATAATATTTTCCAGCACAGTTTTGTGAGGAAAAAGCTGAAAGTTCTGGAATACCATACCGGTTTTCATGCGGATATTCCGGATCTCGTTGCCGCTGTACTTTACTTTCTGTCCCTCTTGAAAGGACATGGAAGAACCGTTTAAAGTAACGGTTCCGCTATCCGGGATCTCAAGCAGATTAATACAGCGCAGCAATGTTGTCTTGCCGGAACCGGATGGTCCGATCAGAACGGTGGTTTTATTTTTGGGGATCTCTAGGGAGACACCTTTTAAGATCTGGTTATTGTCAAATGATTTATAAATGTTATCTAAAGAATACATATGATACCTCTACTTTCCGACACGCAGTTTTTTCTCGATCCATTTCTGCAGTCCGGTCAACAGCGTACAGAAAAGAAGGTAAATGAGTGCAACTTCGATATAGATCCAAAGGTATTCGAGTGAGCTTGCTGCGGCTTCCTGTGCTTTACGGAACATCTCACCGATCATGATCGTAGATGCAAGGGAAGTATCCTTGACAAGACCGATAAAGGTGTTAAAAAGCGGTGGTATGGATACGGTAGCAGCCTGCGGAATGATGATACGGCGGAATGTCTGCTGATAACTCATTCCGAGGGAATAGCCTGCCTCCCACTGACCTTTATTGATGGAAAGGATTGCCGCGCGGATCGTCTCTGCGGAGTAGGCACCTACATTTAAGGAGAGTGCCGAGATACAGGCAACCCACTTGTTGATGCCAAGGGGATTACAGATACCCCAGTACATGATAAATAACTGTACCAGCAGAGGGGTTCCGCGGAATACCCAGATATAGATTCCGGCGATCTGTTTTAATACCGGTATTTTGTTGATAATAAAAAGTGCACACAGCACGGCAATGATGACGCCGATCGCAAAGGATACGAGCGTCAGGGGAATCGTGTAAAGCAGGCCCTGTCTTAGCATTGGCCAGAATGCATTTTTCATCAGTTCCGCTTGTCTTGCTGTAATAATACCCGCTGTCAGGTATGCATATGATCCCATGATTTTTCTCCTGTAACAAAATTATGGCTGTGATACGTCCATGCCAAAATATTTTTCGGAAATTTCTTTGACGGTTCCGTCCGCTAATAATTCATCAATGGCAGAATTGAGTTTTTCAATCAGCTCGTCATTGCCTTTTTTCACCATAATGGCACTGGAATTGACATTATCAGATTCAGCAACGATCTTGGTGGAGTCCTCGCCGCCTTTCTGCTGTTTCCAGTATGCGTAAGTTAATTCGTCGTTGATCGCACAATCGGCTTCCCCACTTAATACACATTCCATGGCAAGTGCAAATTTATCCTGTCCGACGATCTCTGCGCCGTAGCTTCTTGCAATATCGCTGAAGTTTGAGGTAAGACCTTCTGCAGCTTTTTTACCATTGATGTCTTCGAAGGAATTGATATCAGTATTGTCAGCAGCTACGATCAGCACTGGTTTGGAATAAATGTAAGGGGTGGAAAAATCGAATTTTTCTTTTCTCTCATCTGTGATCGTAACCTGGTTCATGACAACGTCAAAGTTGCCGGCATCAAGTGCAGCAGTGATGGAATCCCACTCTGTCTCAACAAACTGGACATCATAGCCCATTTTTTCACCGATCGCATTTGCCATATCAACCTCAAAACCGGTTAAAGTACCGTTTTCATCATGGTATGTATATGGAGCATAAGTTCCTTCCATGCCGACGGTCAGTACAGGTTTTGTGGCAGAATCATCAGAACCTGTGGATTCGGTTGAAGTTTCAGCTGTGTTCTGTGTATTGTCAGCTGTATTATTTGCAGAATTATCAGCTGTATTGCTGTTAGAACCGCATGCTGCCATTCCTGTTGCTAAAACGGCTGTCAGTAAAATTGAAATCACTTTTTTCTTCATAAAACTTGTCCCTTTCCTTTTTTCATAATCTCCATCTTGTTTTCTTAATTCATACTATTCTGATATGATTTAGAAAAGATTATACTTTTATCAGATAATGATGTCAAGTGATTTGCAAAGAAAACATTTTGGTTTGTAAAAAAATACGGTAACAACCTTGCTATACAGGAGAAATGAAGTTATTCCTGTATCGGAGAAAGAAAGTTTTTCAGTTCTTCAATCGGGATTGGTTTTGAAAATTTGAATCCCTGCAGATAGTCCGCGTGACTGTTCACACAGATGGTCTCCTGCTCATCGGTTTCTACACCCTCATAGAGTACTTTGTACCCGAGTTTTTTAAAAGCAGTGGAAAAGTAGTTCAGGATAAACTGGGAATTTTCATCCTTATTTGCCATCAGAAGAAGGCTGCGGTCAAATTTTACAACATCCAGTTTTAAGCTAAGAATCCGGTCAAAATTAGAATATCCGGTTCCAAAATCGTCGAGGTAAGTACATACACCGAGGGATTTAAACTGCATTACACGGTCAAGAACGAGTTCGTATTCGGTATCGTTGCGGCTCTCGGTCAGTTCCACTGCGATGGTATGAAAATCAACACCGTTTCTTTCTACGATCTGCCGGAACTCTTCCATAAAATTTTTGCTGGAGAGCTCTGAAATGGAAAAATTTACGGAAACACGGGAGAGCTGGTAACCTTCATCCTGAAATTCCCGGATCGCACGGCAGGTCTTATTTAAAATGATCATGCTTAATTTGTGGATATAGCCATTCTTTTCAGCGAGCGGAATAAACCGGTTTGGATATACCATGCCGGTGTCCTTTAGTTTCAGACGCATCAGTGCTTCTGCGGTGTCATAATTGCCGGCATTTACGTTGCGGACCGGCTGGCAGTATACAAGAACTCTTTTGTCATCAAGGGAACCGTTTTCTGCAATATCTTTTAACTGCGCCGAGAGATATTTCATATCATGAAAACTTTTATAATCGGCGGTGTCGCAGGAGCGGAAATTATTTAGTTCCATCGGTTCTGCAAAGAAGTTAAAAAGTTCGTAAAACTGCTCTAAGTTTTCACAGAAATCCAGATGATTGAACATAACGATCTTATAAGGCAGTTTATAAGTTTCAAAATGGCGTTTAAAGTCATTCTGGATCATATCCTGTGCGATTTTATCTGCATTCCGGATGTCACTGACATCAATTGCAAGAACAAAAAAATCTGTAGATGGGTGGAAGAGGAGTCCGTTTTTAAAGTAGCCGTTCCAGAAGTTGAAAAAAAGTTTGCCAAGCTCATCCGGCATCACATATTCGGAATCAGTGTCGAAACGGAGACACATATAATAAGTAGAAATTTGAATTGACGCCTGCTGGTTTAAATATTCGTTTAGGGAATCAGCATTCAGGGCCCCTGTCTTGATACTGTAAGAACTGCCATGTACCATATAAAGGATTACCATGATCGGCAGGAGAAAGGTGATGGCAAGGAAGGTATTGCTGCCAAAATGGTTTTCTGCACAGACGAGAAAAACACAGATGAACTGTACGATCACGAGCATATGGAATAAACTTGTTGGAATGCGTTTATGATAGTAAAGTAACAGGAAAAAAATAAACGCCATATAAATCCCGTAAGCAATCGTAAACGGTTTTAAATAAAGGTTATCATGCCATGCACCTGAGCTGTCGCGGTAGAAACTGTAACCCAATACAGGTGACAGTGCATCCACAATGGCAAAAATGATATATAAGGAATATAGGAAAATATTCATGATATGTCCTGTTTTTCCCGGAATACCAATCAAAATCTTTAAATAAGCCGCATACAGACAAAAAATGAGCAGCAGGCTTGAATGATATATTGTACGCAGAATACATAAAGTGGTATCACTGTCGAAATACAGTACAGTATAGTAAAAGCAGGAATTGCTGAAGGCTGCAATCAGCAAAAGCGCGATGCAGGTGCGAAAAAGCAGAAAAAGTCTGCTGCGGCGGATAAATGTCTCCCGGAGAAGCAGTAAAAGTAATATACATAAGATCACGAGAATCATATCTACAGCGGGAGTGTACCCGTTGATCAAAAAAGCGTTGGATAATATTTTTGGTTGCAGATTCATAATTTCATTCCCCTGTAATCAGATTAAAAGTAATTTAGCCGAACAAAAATTATACCATAATATGGGAAAAATGTCACAAAAATGCATGCTCAGGTTGACGTTAAGACAGCAAAGTTATAAAATAAAAAGCGCAACCGATTGCGCTATATTGGAGAGGAAGAATGTTGCTGAAGCAGTCAGCCGCAGGTACCTTAAGAATATAGAGAAATCGTGGAAAAAAGAGCAAATTTATGGAGGGGAGTGTGAAAAAATTTTTTCACACACAGAAAAGGTGAACATTATGAAAAAACAGGTTTACAGAAAACTACTGGCGGCATGTGTCAGCGTAAGTCTTGGAACTGTTCTTCTGGCAGGATGTGGGGATTCTGCCGGAACGACAGGGACAAAGACAGAAGACGTTTTTTTAACAACAGAAGCACAGACTGAAGCCCGGACAGCGGATGTATCAGAGGCACAGCAGGAATCAGAAACACAGACAGAAGTACAGGAGAACAATACATCGGAAGATGTGGTTGAGCCGGTGGGAGAAGTTACAACATTCACGCTGCCGGACGGACCGGAGGAGTCTGATATTTTTGTGCAACCGGTTGCGGATATTTCAGATGACTTTATCCGAGGCATGGATGCATCCGCAGTTCTTTCTGTGGAAAACAGCGGGGCTGTGTATTATGGCTACGATGGAAAAGAGCAGGATGTGTTTGAGACACTTGCACAGTCCGGAGTCAATTATATCCGCCTGCGTGTATGGAATGATCCGTATGACGAGAACGGTAATGGCTATGGCGGCGGAAACAATGATCTGACGACTGCCATGAAACTTGGCGTGCGTGCAGCCAGATACGGAATGAAGGTCTGCATTGATTTTCACTATTCAGATTTCTGGGCAGATCCGAAAAGACAGCATGCACCGAAGGCATGGGAAGGTATGACAGTCGATGAAAAGAGTGATGCACTCTATGATTATACGACAGAGAGCCTTGGAAAGCTGTTAGATGCCGGTGTGGATGTCGGGATGGTGCAGATCGGAAATGAGATCAATAACGGTATGTCCGGGGAAACAGATGTGGATGCCGTGATGCAGCTTTTAAATTCCGGAAGTAAGGCAGTGAGAGAAGTGGCAGAGTCTTATGGAAAAGACATTAAAGTTGCCGTACATTATACGAACATTGAGGATAATGACCAGATCGATACGATGGCAGCAAATTTAAAAGATGCCGGTGTGGACTATGATATGTTTGGTCTTTCCTTTTATCCGTTCTGGGACGGAACCAATGAAAATATGCAGAACGCAGCAAAACTGATCGAGGATAAGTACGGAAAAGAAGTATATATTGCAGAGACTTCTTACTGTTATACATCTGAGGATGGAGACGGTTTTAGCAACAGCCTGAAAGGAACCGATGACCTGACAGACGGTTACGGTGCAACGGTACAGAGTCAGGCAACAGTGATCCGTGATATCTGTGCAGCCGCAAATGAGGCCGGAGTGGAAGGTGTCTTTTACTGGGAAGGCACATGGATCCCTGTCGGATCAGCCGATGCGGATAATTCCGCTCTGTGGGAGAAATACGGAAGCGGTTGGGCAAGCAGTTATTCGGCTGAGTATGACCCGGATGATGCAGGGTTATACTATGGAGGCTGTTCCTGGGACAATCAGGCAATGTTTGATTTTACCGGACACCCACTGGCTTCTTTGAATGTATTTAAGTATTTAAAATATGGCGCAACAGCGCCGCTTGCAGTTGACTATATCCCGGATGTTTACGTCTCCTGCAATGTAGGCGAAGATCTGGTTCTGCCGGAGAGTATTGATGTTGTATACAATGACCGTTCACAGAATAAAAAACAATCTGTAAGCTGGAATGAGACACAGATGAAGGCAATCGATACCACGAAAGCCGGCAGTTATGAGATCGAAGGGGCATTGGAAGATGGAACCACTGTTACCGCGCATGTGGAAGTGGAAATGGTAAATTATGCGGTCAATCCAAGTTTTGAAGATAAAAACCGTTCAATGTGGAAAGTCTCTTATGAAGGGGAAGCCGATCCGACTGATTATCAGGTAAAAGCGGATGATGCACATTCCGGTGAGACCGCATTTCACTTCTGGTCCGGGGATTCGGATATGGAATTTTCCATTGAGCAGGAAGTGACCGGTCTGGAGAATGGGACGTATCAGTTGTCTGTATTTTCACAGGGCGGTGATATGTCATCGGATGCGTCCATGGAACTGTATGCAGTGACAGCAGATGGCGGGCAGACGGCTCCGTTTATGCTGACCACCTACAATGACTGGCAGAATCCGACGATTAAGGAGATTAAGGTTACGGATGGAACGGTTAAGATCGGGGTACGGTTCCAGTGTAACGTGGGCAGCTGGGGAACAGTGGATGATTTCACGCTGAACAGGATTTCGGACTGATGATTATGAATAAAAAGCATGTTTGTTTCAGGATGAATATTCTGTGGCAGGCGTGCTTTTTATTTAGGAGCGCTTAATATGATACAGTGGTGGCAGCAGATTTTGCCGATTTGGAATGCGAAGCATCGGCAAAATCCGTTACTGGAACGAGGTACGAGTGAACAGTAACACGTTAAAATCAGGTCCGGACAGATTTCTAGCATAATTTCTAGCTATTCCCCTTTATTTGTGATACACTGGAACAAGAGTGTATCGTGAATTTTTACAGAGAGGATAAAAAGCTATGCAGGATTATGATGAGAGTTTTTTTATTGCGAAAGCAAACAAGAGGGCGAGTATCACGTGGTTTGTACTTTTGCTGATAGCGTCCGTGTTTTACGGAATAAAAGTCGGCAGGGGACAGTTAAAGGAAGCGTATTTTGCAGGCTTTTTTGTTGCAGGCTGGCTGTCGTATCTTGGCGGCAGGATCTTACTGAGATTTAAGCATGCTGACAGTCTGCGGTATAAATGGGTGGTAGGACTTGGCTACCTGATATTTTATGCGGTAATTGCGTGGACATCTTTAGATGAAGTTTCTTATGTATTTATTTTACCGTTAGTATGCATTCTGATCCTTTATAAAGATCCGAAGTTTATCCGGACAATGATGGGTATCACGTTATTTGTACTGATTTCGAGTAATCTGTATAAAGGTCTGGCAAAAGGAATGATGGATTTCGTCGCAAGCGAGGAATGTGTCCTGCAGTTTGCCATTGTTATCTGCTGTTATGCCTGTACCAATATGGCAATCGCCCATCTGGTACAATCGGATGGTGCACTGACGGCATCCATTAAATCCAATCTTGCGCGCGTCGTAAAGACCGTAGAGCAGGTTAAGGGCGCGAGCAATGAGATCGTGGATGGTGTGACGGTTGTGAGAGAGCTTGCAGACGAGAACCGTACCGGTGCCAATGATGTAATGAAAGATATGAAAAATCTTGCAGAGGGAAATCCTGTTTCCTTGTTGGGAAAATGGCTGCCATCTGTCAATGCATCCAATCAGAAAACGGTACATCAGGCAAAAAAGATTGCCAGAGCCTTTGGCTTGCATGACGCAAGTTACAGAAAAGCTTTAACAGCCCTCAGAGCACAAATCCGTATTATTGAGAATTATCTGAGAGAGAAAGATTATACTTTCGATTATGAACAGCAGCCTTCCAGAGCCTTGTTCAAATATAAACAGGCTTTTTGGCGCAACGACAGGGAAAGATATGCGGCTTTTCTTTCCAAAGCAGCTGCCGGCAAGGCAAAGCTTCATGCAGATCATGTGGCGCCATATGAATTGATACAGCCTTATTTGGGGTGGAGCAACAACGGAAGCTTTTTGCAGGATATTTCTTCGGAAGAAAAGGCTGTCATGAATGCCACATGGGCTTCCATGCCAGATTTTGGTGGAGATGAAAACGCCCTTGCTGTTATCGACACTTCCGGGTCTATGTATTTTGAAGGAAATCCTGTTCCTGCGGCAGTGGCACTGTCCTTGGGACTGTACTTTGCAGAACGGAATAAAGGGATTTTCCATAATCATTTTATTGAATTTTCTGGAAAACCACAGTTGATTGAAATCAAAGGAGAAACCTTTGCTGACAAACTGCGCTATGTGGCAACATTTAATAAAATTGCGGATACCAATTTGGAAGCAGTCTTTGACTTGATTCTGCGGACGGCGGTGAAAAATCACGTGCCTCAGGAAGAACTTCCTGCAAAACTGATCATCATTTCGGATATGGAATTTAATGTCTGCGTGAATAATGCGTCAAAAACAGTTTTCAAAAATGCCAAGAGAAGATACACGGAAAAAGGATACCGCCTGCCGGAAGTTGTCTTTTGGAATGTTGCCAGCAGGAATCGTCAGCAGCCTGTAACGAAGAATGAAAGAGGGGTTGTATTGATTTCCGGTGCGACACCAAGGATTTTTTCCATGGTTGCAGGAGGAAATCTTTCGCCCTATACATTTATGAT
>OHBA01000624.1_pt1 | contig 17663 bp, 14 predicted proteins | sample 1577281 | NCBI WGS metagenome assembly OHBA01 (sample SAMEA3879579, study PRJEB24766) | human gut metagenome | biome: human-associated habitat; feature: feces | place: USA | collected 1985/1987
GTATAGATTAGCAAAGGTGTATGCATAAAGGGAAATTAACAAATGTTAATCCCCCCCCCAAGAATTACAACTGAGCCGTTTCGAAAAGCGGGGGATAGACAGATCATTTGTTTGATTACCGCCTGTGTATTATTTGCATGATAGGCAGATATAATTTTTATTTCCGTGTCAGACAATGATATGGCAAAATCAATGGCATATTGCCACATCTTTGTACAGATGATAAACAGATACAATGTACAGACAATATAAATTTTTAGATGCAGTTCATGATGATGCTGACCATCATCTCTTTTTCTTCCGTCCGTGATTCGGCAATCATAATGGTAAGTGCCACAAGGGTATGGTCGGCAATACGTTTGCTGCCGTCTTCATGATAGAGAATACCGTTCTTGTCAAGGAAATAGAGAAATACAGTAGCTGCAATACGCTTGTTTCCGTCACTGAAGCTATGATTTTTGGTGACGAAATAAAGAAGATTGGCCGCTTTTTCTTCAAGGGTAGGGTAAACATCCTTACCGCCGAAACTTTGGTAGATATTGCCGATGCTGCCTTTGAAGGAATCGTCTTTTTCATGTCCGAACAGGTCGGAATCTGCGCCAAAGCGCATTTGGTCTATCAGACCACGGCATTCTTCGTAATTTAGAACGTATGTTGCTTTACTTCCCTGCGGTCGTTTCATACATTGATGGTCGTAATCATCGAGCAGGGTAAGAGCGGTGTTGTAATTTTCAATCACACTAAGCACCTGTTTGGCATCAAGCTCGTTTTGGGTACGTTTCATGATGCGTATCACCTCTCCAAACTGTTGCAGACGTTGGTCGTTGATGGCGTAGCCTTTGATGATATATTCCGTCAAGATAGAATTTGCCCATTTACGGAAAGCCACACCTCTTTTAGATTTAACCCTGTAACCTACGGAAATAATCACATCGAGATTGTAATATTCTGTTTGTTTGGTTTGCGTTTTACCTTCCATAGCACCGTGCCGGGTGGTGGTCGCAAATTTTGCGACTACCACTTGCCCTTCCAGTTCTTCACGCATGGCATTGTTGATATGCTTACCAATGGTCTTTACATCCCTGTCGAACAGAACGGACATTTGTTGTCGGTTAAGCCATACTGTTTTTTCTTCGGTTGATACCGGAACTTCCAATATGGTTTCTGCATCTTTGAAAATAGCTATCTTGTTTTCCATATCATTTTTCTATTACATTCAGTTGTTTATATGCCGCACACATGAATATAAAGCGGTCTTTCAATATCAAGGATGAGTTGTGTTTTACTGCGCTACTACCTTCCTTGTGATGTCCGGAAACATACATATTGACTTGTACTTTAGTCAGCATATCCAAGTGAGTCTTACGACAAAGTTTGCTGCTTCCCATTGTGTAAAGGGGGTTATAAATATTATCGAAACTATCTTTATCAAAAACTTTCACTTCTCTATCTATTTGGTCAAGTAACTTTCTGATTTTTACATTATAGCCACTCTTACCGGTCACGTATTTTAGAATAGGGAAGTTGAACTGCCACTTTTTAATAATATCTAAAGCATATCGCATGATAGGTATTTCCACTTCGTCTTTATGCTCATTACTTTTCAATGTTTTCTGAGGCAGATAGCGTAAGTAAGGAATCCCCTCGGCACTGACAAAACTTTATCCATATTCAGTGACTTAAAATCATCAATATGGCTTCCGAAAGTGCATTGCAGAAGAAATGCTTCCTTGGCTTCCTGTAATAAATAGACAGGTGCATCGTAACTCTCTTTCATTACAACTTTTCTCCGGTTCTTATCTAGTTTTCTGAAAGGCGACACATCTATTTCATCACGGTCTTCCAATTCTGTATAGAATGCCTGCAACATTCTAAGTTTGATGGCAACAGTATTCTGTGCACGTTCTTTGGATGGAATACAACGCTCCTTGATTTCGCTATATAAAGCTGGGTATTTCTCAACATATTTATATTCTTCAAATAAGAAAAGCCGTAGTTCCATTAAGTCATCTGCCGAAAAACTCTTTGGAAGTACATTTAACTGGTTACGGATGGTCAAATATCGTTTCAACTCATTATATAATCCATTGTATTGAAGCATCCTCTTTTCTGCAAAAGTACCGTCTCTATATCCCTCCTTGATGAATCGGGTATATCTTTCCAATAGAGTTTCTTCTTTGGTTACGGCAATATAATTTTGGGGATGAAGATGCCTGCAGATTGTTTCTTCAAACAATGTAGCTGTAATGAGGCTTTTATCCATTTTAGCACAAAGTTCAATATAGGCGGTTTCAATGGCTGACATTTCCCGGTCTATCTTTTCTTTCAGTTCGTGATTGTAGATAGATACTTTAGGACGAAGTTCTCCATCGTCTTCAAGCTTTGCTAAGTCTTTAATATCAGCCTTGATTTCACTCTTGTGATATAAGTCCACCTCACGACCGTCTTTCAGGCGGAATCGCAATTTAATCATTCCCTCTGATTTGATAGTCCTTCTGAATAGTGTTAATCCTTTTATTGATATTACCGTTTTTATCGTGGTGTAAATATACGGTTTTTGCACCACTGAATAACAATTCTGCACCATTTGTTTGCAATGCCTCGCAATAAATTATAATAATGTAATTATTTGAGCCTTTATATTATTTTTGTCTAGCATGCCACCACCCTATACACATTCCCCTTGGCGGTATGCACTCGCTCGCCCAACTGGGGCAGGATGCGGCTCAGGCTGTAGGCGGTCATGCCCCTCATGACCGAAGGATGGGCGGACTTCATTCGCTCGAATAATTGGGTGGCGGAAAGGGTCAGCACTTCCTGCGGATGGTCCGCTTCCGTGGCAAAGCGGAAACAGAGGCGGAACACCTCTTCTTCGGGTATGTGTTTGTAGAACAGGGCGTTGTGCTGCTGGATAGCCTGCTCTTCTTCCTTGTTGAACCAGCTGCGTTCACCGGACAGCAGTTCCGCTTTGAGTTGGGCGTACAGTTGCTCATACTCTACGGGAGTGATGCAGTCTATGGCGTGTTCCAAGCTGACACAGAGGAAGCGGCGCGAGCCGGTGCGGTCCACCAGCAGGTCCTCCCGGTTGCTGGTGCCGATGAACGAGGCGATGCGGGGCAGTGCCGACGCACTGCGTTTGTAGGCCTTGCGGATGTTCAACGCGGAGGCTTGCATCAGGTTCTTCAGCAGGGGCATTTTGGACGCGCTGAGTTTGTCGAATTCATCCAGATTAATCAGCCCGCAGGCAGCGAGTTTGGCTTCGGCGGATGCCGGAGAGCTGAGGTCGTAACTTTCTGTGTAATAAGCTTTCAGCGCATCGGGCATCAGCAGGCGGCAGAACGTACTTTTCCCCAGTCCTTGGCGACTGCTCACCAGCAGGGGAGCCACGCTGTTGGCGCGGTTGATATCCGGTCGGAACTGCATCCATTGGGCGGAGAGTCCCAGCATCCAGCGGTGGAAACCGTTCACCCATACCGGGTCGTCGGACACCCGGCGGGCAAGTGCGGATACGCGGTCCTTGCCGTCCCATTCGGGAAGTTGTTCAAAGTAGGCGGTAAAGGGATGGTATTCGCTGATGCGGCGCGAGCGCACAAAGCGTTGGATATCCCTGTCCCAACAGTCTATGCCTGTTTCGATGGCTTCCATGCTGAGCGAGTTCATCCATCGTTCGTCCACTTTGGCGTAACGCAGGTGGGTGTCGGGGATGTTGTTTACTATGTTTGTTATGTTTGCCGCGTCTGCTACTTCGGTTTCCTCGGTCAGCACGTTGAAGCGGAAACGATAGCGCGAGGTGAGGAAAGCGGTCACTTCCTGCATCAGGGAGCATGATTTCGCTTTCTTGACTGCCTCTTTCGAGGATACCGGCGCGGCTTCCTTTTCAATGTTTTTCGAGAATACCGGCCCTGCTTCCTTTCGAGTGCCTTCCGAAGATATCACTCCGATTTTCTTTTCAATATCTTTCGAGTGTACCGGTGCGGCTTCCTTCTCCGTTTTTTCAATTAAGGTTGTCGGGTGCTTGGAAGTTTCGTTTTTGCTTTCCGGCAAATTGCCCATGCCGTTTTCAGCCGGAAGAACCTGTGACTTGCTCACTTCCTTCACTCCGTCTTCATCGGACACAATGTAATGGTAAACGCCCGCCAGCGCATTCCCGTCGGTACGCGGAGTCCAGTCCACCACCAAAGCCACCCGGCCTTCGCGGATATCCACTGCCAGGTGCACACCGGGGATGGTCCGACAAAGCGGCATCAGTCCGTTGAGGGCGGATACGAAGTCACGGCGCGGCGTTCCGTCGGAAGGAACAGGAGCTGACAGGAATTTGCTTCCGAAGAAGACTGTTTTGAGGGTGGCGAATACATTCATGAGGCACTTTTTTAGATTTGACGAACTACAAATATACAACATGAAAAAGCGTTTGTCAAGAGGGGAGACAAATTAATCAACCCCGGGTACAGGATATGACGGAGCCTGACACAATGACATATATACGTGCAGGTTCATGCGTACGTACGTGTAGCTCGATGTGTATATACGTGTGGCCTGATGCGTATATACGTGTAGACTTATGCCACCGTATGTGTAGCCCGATGCGTAGGCAAAAAGACCTTGATGTTTTCCAAAAAGATGGTGATGTTTCTTAAAAACATCACCATCTTTTTTAAAAAGCTCGGTATGTTTTTATGTAAGGGAAGATGGAACCACCCTCACCCAGTCGGTCATTCCTTCTTTTCCGTTCATCCTTACATATTAGCCAAAACACATTAGCAATCAATAGGTTAAGAATGACAGCACATCCCCTCATTCTCCTTTCAGCCGTGCTTCCCGAGTCCCTTCACAAGCTGTCTTCAGCAATTCCCTTGTGTACTTTCTACACCTCTTTTTAGACTACCGTAAATGAAAGCGTTAACGAAACAGTTCAAAAGCCGGAAGAAGTATTACAAATAAAAGGAGGCTGAAAGGGTGGTGACAGGATGTCCATTCATAGCCAAAACGCCTATCAGCAGGACGTTTCAGCGGTAGATGAAAGGAGGAAGGAAGAAAACGGCATAATCATTGGTGGATGTCAGAATTCAGGACGATGTACTTTAGAATAGTTAAAAAGCTATCCGGGTACTAACCTTTTGTTGTATCTTAAAAATATTTTATTCATCTTTGTCTAAACTTAAATACTATTTTTTATGAGAAACACCATATTGATATTGTGTATACTTGCATTGTCAGGCTGCACAAGCCAGTCGAAAAAGCAAAGTGATGAAAGTGAAGAGACAGCCTTTGTCTTGGATTCCACCATCAGAATCGGAGATGCCATTGAAAAGGCACTGCCCTCCATGAAATTATCCGAAGTGGTGGACAGTATCGTATATGTACCTTTGGAAACAAAAGTATATTTGACCAACGGGTTACTACAGTATGTAAAGCCCTATTGGTGTGCATTTCCCGGACGCTTATTCGATGCTAAAGGAAAATATGTCAAGCAAATAGGAAAACTGGGAGGCGGACCGGGAGAAGATACCAGTCCATGGGGCTATATGGTTACTTATGACGAAAAACGCGGCTTATTCTATACACAGGGAAACAAAATCATACAATATGACAAGAACGGGAAGTTTACAGGAGCAGAAAAGACGATACAATATACAAGCGGAGGCATGATCAGTGGCGGTTCTTTGACAGGCCTGGCAGGTATGGCAACAGCTGACAGCCTATATATGCTTGTCAATTATCCCGATTCTGCATATTGGATGAATACGAATCTCGATATTGTGTATAGCGAACGTATTCCGCTAGACAGCAGCCTGCATCAGCCGGCCAATGTTTATGCTCAAGGTATCCAATATGAGTTTTCGGACTACGACGGACATACCTTATTCTATAATTTCTTTACCGATTGCATGTACACAGTAACCGATAATGGACTAAAAGTGAGATGGAAATTTGATATGAAAGATTTAGGGCCGGACAAACGTGCTTTCCTCAATGACTATATGACACATATCACAGGAATAGTGAAGATATCACGCCAGGCAAAGGGGGATGAAAAGACTAAAAAACTTCTTGCTGAAAACAGTGAATATGCCAAACTGGTAGACAATAAAAAAAGGATACTCAATGCATACGAATCCGAACGCTATGTGGTGATGCAATGGATGAACATTATTGCCTATGAAGGTATACGAAAAAAACATTCCCCTTATTTATTAGCCTTCCTTGATAAGACCAACGGAAATACTTTTGCCATATCACAACATCTGACTGATGACATTGACGGTGGAAAACCTTTTGAGTTAAGACTGGGAGTACACAATGGCGCCATGGTCAGCTGGATATGGCCTTATGAACTGAAAGATTATATTGCCCAACAGAAGGAAAAGGGCGAATGGGTAAGCGAGAGACTGGTAGCGTTAGCTGATGGATTGAAAGAAGACGACAACCCTGTATTAATTATGGCTTATTTAAAGAAGAAATAATAATAGATTTTATCATAAAAACTACCTTTAATACAATGAAACTAAAATTTATACCCTATATCCTCTTCTTTTTATTGGCGGCTTCGTGCCAAGAAAAAGGGAGTAAACCTGACACTATACAGCAGGAATACAAACCGCACATCATTGATTTAAGTGAAGCGGAGTATTCGGAAGAGCCACAACTGTTGTCTGATTTTGTAGAAAGCATAGAATATATAAAATTTTCGGAAGAACCATTGATTCCCGATTTAGTCTTTACATATCCGGTTGAGGATAATGAAGGAAATTTGTATTTGGATAGCAGTAATGGTATTCATAAATATACCCCAAGTGGTCAATATGTGAAATCACTCTTCAAGAAAGGACAAGGGCCGGGAGAACTTGCCTCCAAAATCGGACGATCTATCTTTAATATAGAGAAAAACTATGTATTGGTTACAGATTATGGTAAAATGGATTATCAGAAATTCTCATTAAACGGTGATTTTCTAGGAACTGAGCCATACCAACTAGAGACTGTATCAAAAGCCATATTTGCCTTTTGGAAAAATACCGAGCTTTATAGTTATATAAGAAATGCTCCTTATGAACAACATTCTAAAGTTAATCCAGACAGTCTGTATTTTTTCACAGTTCGAAACTTGGATACGGATTCTGTCATTTTCAGGCTAAAGAACCACCATTTTGACATTAAGGGAGAAGTAATTGGTCCCCGCATTGCTATTCAAGCTGCTCCGGCCTATAGGGGCATTATAAGTGATTCATTATTATGGGTAAAACCGGTACATGTGGATACGGTCTTTTGCACAACAAACTGGAAAGATTTGCGTCCATTCTATATCATAAAACAGTCTCCAGACGCAGCAGACTATGAATGGTTTACAATATGTTGGGCAGGAGTAAACAATTACTCCACGAGTGAACTTCTTAATAAGAAGCAGTTATCAGGTGTATGGGCATTAAAGAACGGCTTATTGTATGCCTATTTTCAAGGTGAAGAAAAAAGCGGACACGGTTTTTGTCCTGCTGATGGAAAAGCCAAAACCTATTCCAAATTGTTCAAGAATGATGTAGATAAATATTGTCCTTCCATTGATTTCAGTATACCGATGAACATAAGCTCTCTCTTTTGCAAAAACGGTTATCTCTATATGTTGGTAGATGCTTTCAAATTCTTTGAAGAAGGTGCGAAGCCTCCTTTTCCTGATTTGAAAGAAGACAGTAACCCGGTATTGGTGAAACTTAAATTGAAAAACGGGAAAAGGAGATATGTTTGACAACACGAAAAAAATATCCTCACTACCTCCGGTTGGATACCATGCACTGTGATCTCCACTTACCTGTGGATGATAGCCAAAGTTTTCCTGCTTCTTCCTTGTGGCTCTACCATATTTTTGATAACTTGCCACTGTTTTTCAGTCTGGTTAGTTGGATAGTAGCTCATAACTTATTCGAGCAGAGATTTTCAAGTTACAAAATACTATTAACTAACTGATTGACAAATGGATATTGATTATTTCATAAAAACAGTTTCTTATTAAATCTATGAAGAAAAACCTGCTTGCTATTGCAGCATTTGCTTTGTTACTGACCTCGTGTGAAACCAAATTGGTAGAAAAGGTAGACCTTATTCCGCTGGCGGAAAATGTAGAAATCCATAAAGGTGCTTTTCCATTAAGTAATTTACAAAGCATACAAGTACCCGATGAGTGGAAACTCACCGCAGACAATTTTGTGAAAGACTTGCAAAAAACAGCCTCGTTAACCGTATCGTTAACTGATTCGGAGGGTAGTTTGGTAATCGTTAAAGACGAGTCACTTTCTGCCGAAGCTTATCGGCTAAATATAGAGAAAAACCGGATTAAAATAGAAGCCGGCGATATACAAGGTGCCAATCATGGTTTGGCCAGTTTACTCCAACTGATTATGACTGCAAAAGATGCTCAATTACCGGTGCTCACCATACAGGACAAGCCTGCATTCGGTTACAGAGGATTGATGCTGGATTGTGCCCGTCACTTCTGGACAGTAGATGAATTGAAGGAAACACTTGACCACATGGCCTTTTTCAAACTCAACACCCTTCATATGCATCTCACTGATAATCAAGCCTGGCGATTATCTATGGATAAATATCCCGATTTAGTAAAAGAAGGTACCTATTATTATGACTTTCCCGAATTGTCCGGAAAATATTATAGCAAAGAGGACTTGAAGGAAATCGTAACCTATGCCGGAACACGGGGAATTGAGATTATCCCGGAAGTGGATTTGCCCGGGCATAGCATTGCATTGCTTGCCGCATTGCCTGAGCTATCTTGTCGGGGAGGAAAATTCGAAGCTACTCCCGAGGAACGTGACTGGAACAAACGCAAACGTGGCAATGAAAATATGATTTGTATCGGCAATCCTCAGTCATTCGCTTTTGCGGAAGATGTAATAGATGCACTTATCGAAATTTTCCCTTCGCAATATATACATTTCGGAGGGGATGAAGTTCCTACTGATATTTGGGAAGAATGTCCCAAATGTATGGCACTTTACAAACGCGAAGGAATGAAATCTCCGGGGGAAATTCAGGATTACTTCACTCGTAAAATGAGTGACTTGATTCGTTCTAAGGGTAAAATAATGATAGGCTGGGGTGAAATCAATGACAGACATGCAGCCGGTCCGAATGATGTATTGACTATTTGGAGGGACAATGGTGTGGAAAAGCAGAAGATTGCCTTGGAACATGGCATATCTGTTATCATGTGTCCTCAACACGGTTGCTATTTCGACTGGGGGTATGCAGGAAACTCTACCCGTAAAGTCTATGAGTGGAGTCCCGTATCAGAAGGAGTCACTGCTGAACAACAAGCGTTGATAAAAGGAGGACAGGCTGCCTTGTGGACTGAACGCATCACTACTATGGACCGTGTGGAATGGATGCTTTATCCGCGTATCTGTGCCTTGTCGGAGGTGCTATGGAGTGAGCCTTCTGCCAGAAATTGGGATGATTTTTATCAACGTATTACTACGTTTTATCCTGTTATGAAGAAACTGGGTATCAATTATTATGAAGATGATGCCATGAATGAAAAGGAGTTTGTTCCGTCAAACGAAAAGCCTGCTTTGGTTCGTAATGCACATATCGACACCAATATTCCGGGAAATCCTCCTTACCATGCAGAATATGCTTTTGATGGTAAATCGAATACTTTCTTCTGGGGTGGAACGTCCGTGGGACCGGAGCATTATTTTACAATCGTTTTAGGTGAACCGATGAAAGTAAATGAAGTGAAAGTCATAACAGGCGATTCCAAAGATTATATCACCATGGCCGATCTTTTGATTAGTGAAGATGGTGAGAACTTTGTGAAAGTAGGTAAATTTGATGATCTGGGACAAGCATCGGCTACACCGGATGCTGCCAAAACAATAAAAGCAGTCAAGATTCAAATAACCGGCCAACATACTTGCTGGCCAATCATCAAAGAAATTATCTTGAAATAGAAGTGCTGTTACTGCTACCACCCATCCTTTCAAAACCGACGATAAACCGAACGTTTTGTGAGGTGGTGGTAGCCAAGCACTACCAAAAGTACTATTTGTATATCAAAAATATGCAAGGAATCTTAGACAAGTCGGGCAGTTTTCCCTGCCACTCTTTTACTGTCTTGGTCTTGATATATTCTCCTTCACAAGTGATATTGGCAGCAATGCACAACTTGGTTTGAGGACGACAGTTTTTCAGAATATCTTCCGCCATCTTATTGTTTCGGTAAGGAGTTTCGATAAAGAGCTGCGTTTGGTCTTCTGAGTAAACGCGCTGTTCTAATACCTTAATCCGCTTGGCTCTTTCGCCCGGTTCAATAGGAAGGTAACCATGGAAAGCAAAGCTCTGACCGTTAAAGCCCGAACCCATGACAGACATAATAATGGAAGAAGGCCCTACTAACGGAACCACTTTCAGATTCTTGCGCTGGGCAATGGCTACCACATCGGCTCCCGGGTCGGCAACGGCAGGACAGCCGGCTTCAGAAATAACTCCCATAGACTCGCCCGATATTAACGGTTTCAAATAGCCGGAAATGTCTTCGGGTGAAGTATGCTTGTTTAATGGATAGAATGTAAGTGAATCAATATCAATGCTACGCTCCACTTTCTTCAGAAAACGACGGGCAGAACGCACATCCTCAACTATAAAATGCTTGATACCAAGGATTATTTCCTTGTTGTATACCGGTAATACATTCTCAACGGGGGTGTCGCCCAAGGTAACGGGCAACAGGTATAATGCTGTTTCCATAATTCTGTTCTTATCAGGGCTTGAAATCAACTTCACTCAATATGCGGCGATAATCGGTATCGTTCAATAAATCATTTATGGTTACGTCGTCATGAGTCTTCATATATTCGTCTATCAGCAAAATGCCCATCCATACACCGATACTTGCCGGGGTTCGCTCACCTGTCATAATCGGTATAAAGGGATCTTTACGAATATAGCTGCGCACAATCAATGGATCGGTAGCATCCAGATGTCCGTTGTCCAGCATACCTTGCCATAAGGCTGATTTGTTCTTCCTGCACCATTCCGCCTCTTTCTCGTCATATCCCATCTCTTTCTCAAATGATTCATAACCCAATATACGGGCTACTACCCAATTGATTTTTCCCCTGTGCAAGATCATATCGAGCAAGGTACGTCCGGGTCCCCAAGGCATGGGATATTCACTCAATAAATAAAAGGTGAAACAATCCGGAACAATGCGGTCGGGCTCCATGCTGCGACATTGGTAATCGTAGTAAAAACGTTTATAGAGGGGATAGTCGGCCCCCATATATTTATCTATGCTGAACCCTACGATACTGTCTCCTACCACTACCGACTGGTTGAGAGCAGAAAGTTGGGCATAGAAATGAGGAACGGGCAAAGAGGGAACTTCTTTCTTCAACTGCTTGAAGCCTTTGGTGAGTTTCTTCTCTATCCAGCCCATATCCTTGAATTTTTCTTCGGCATCCTGTATCAATACCAATAAAGTGGTATCGGCATAATACTCCATCAGACGGTCGTTTATCTTATTGTCATCCACTTCGCCAATGGCCAGCACATCTTCTATCAGGAGCTTGGTGGCTTGCGGAAAATCAGTATTCATCTTTTGCAGTGCCGAAAGGTTGTTCATAGTCACATACTCAAACAACAAACGGTCATAACGGGCTACTTTTATATTCAATTCAGCAGAATCGCTACTCTTTCCTCCGTTCCAATGGCAAGAAGAAAGAGCAACGAGACATACTAATATGAATATAACTTTGCGTATCATCGGTGATTATCCGTAAATGATATTTCCGTTTTCGTCTTTATATTCATCCAATCCCTTTTCGTAAGTTGCCATGGCACGAAGGCTCATACCCACACTGGAGAAACCTCCGTCGTGGAAAAGGTTCTGCATGGTCACTTTGCGGGTGAGGTCGGAGAACATTACGATACAATAATCCGCGCATTCATCGGCAGAAGCATTGCCCAGCGGAGACATACGATTGGCAAAATCGAACAGTTTGTCCATGCCTTTCACGCCCGAACCGGCAGTGGTCATGGTCGGTGACTGAGAAATAGTGTTCACACGCACATGATGTTCACGTCCGTAGATATATCCGAAGCTGCGTGCAATAGATTCCAATAATGCTTTTGCATCAGCCATGTCATTGTATCCGTAGAATGTACGCTGTGCAGCTACGTAGCTCAAAGCCAAGATAGAACCGTATTCTGCAATAGCATCCAGTTTCTTGGCTGCCTGAATCATTTTGTGGAATGATATGGCAGAAATATCTAAAGTCTTGCCCAGCATATCATAATCGAGGTCATCGTAAGTACGTTTTTTACGAACATTGGGAGACATACCGATAGAATGCAAAACAAAATCTATCTTGCCACCCAGCACTTCCATTGAACGCTTGAATACATTTTCCAAATCTTCTACACTCGTAGCATCAGCAGGAATCACTTCGCAATGCAGCTTGTCCGCCAAAGCCGAAACTTCACCCATACGAACTGCCACCGGAGTATTGGATAATGTAATGACAGCACCTTCCTCAACAGCTTTTTCTGCTACTTTCCATGCAATGGACTGTTCATTTAATGCACCAAAAATAATACCTCTTTTTCCTTTCAACAAATTGTAACTCATACCTATATTAGTGTTAAATTAGTTTGCAAAGATACAAACAATAAATGAATTATGCCTCATTTTTGCACACAAATGCAAAAAGAATGCAGTTTTAAAACAGTTTTTCGCCTCCAAATGTTTTAAAATAGTGAATATACAAAAAAGATACGGATTATGCAGACTTCATTGTTCTTTTACCCCTAAAGAACCGATATTCTCTACACATCCGTATCTTTATATTTCTATATATACCGCTTATCCCAAGAACGAAATCAATACACCGGCAGCTACTGCCGAACCGATTACTCCAGAGATATTACTAGCCATACAATACTGAAGTACATGATTCTTCGGGTCATACTTCAATGCTATTTCATTGGCCACACGGCTTGCCATCGGCACAGCACTCAGGCCACATGCACCAATCAACGGATTTATCTTTTTCTTGGTAAACAGATTGAATATCTTCACAAAAAGAATACCACCGGAAATAGACAGGGCAAATGCCAGGAAACCGCCAATCACGATGCCGATGGTTGTCCAGTTGAGGAATGCTTCGGTAGTCATAGTAGCGCCCACCGAAAGTCCCAGAAAAATGGTGGCGGCATTCATGATGCTGTTTGATGCCGCATCGAACAAACGCGAGGTATCGCTGCCAATCTCTTTCACCAAATTACCAAACATCAGCATACCAATCAAAGGCACTGCACTCGGTACGAACAAGGCCACGACTGTAGTAACGACAATCGGGAAAAGAATCTTCAGCACACGCAGGTTTTTGATTTCTGTCTTTGAAGGATATTTCTTTTCTTGCTCTTTCATATTGATACTCAATTCCTTCTTGGTACACCACAGTTTGACCACCAAAGGAATGATAACCGGAACCAAAGCCATATAAGAATAAGCTGCAATGGCAATGGGACCTAACAGATGAGGAGCCAGCTTGATGGTGGTAAAGATAGCTGTCGGACCGTCAGCACCACCGATAATACCCAGTGAAGCAGCTTCCTTCGGTGTAAAGCCCATCAAAATGGCTACCAGCAATACGGTGAAAATGCCCAACTGTGCAGCTGCACCGAAAATAGAGAGCCGCAGGTTACGAAGCATCGGACCAAAATCCGTCAGAGCACCCACACCCATAAAAATAATAGGAGGCAGGAAGCCTGTCTTTATCAACATATAGTAGATGAAGTTCATCAAACCGAGATCATGGGCAATTTCATGCAACGGCATCTCCCAAATATTCTTCATCACGCCATTCACCATTACCATGCCGTTTTCATCGGCTTGGACTACGCCCATTTCACCTCCGGGGAAGTTGGCCAGCAATACTCCGAAAGCAATCGGAATCAGCAATAACGGCTCATACTTTTTCTTAATGCCCAGATAAAGCAAGATGAACGCAATGGCATACATTATCAGGAACTGCGGTTCGGCAATAATATTGCTGAAAGCAGTCATTTCATATAGTCTTGCAAATATATCTTCCATTATAATATCTTCATTAATACGTCATCTTCCGACACAGAATCACCCGAATTTACACAAATGGCAGTGATGGTTCCGTCATATTCGGCACGAATCGCATTATATGTCTTCATAGCCTCTACATAACAGATAACTTCGCCTTTTGCCACTTTATCACCTACCTTCTTCGGGGTTTCCTGTGCATTCTTTACCAAGAAGAATTTTCCTTCCAACGGAGAAAGGATATCTTTTCCTTCGCCCACCGGAGCAACAGTTTGAGCCGCCGGAGTACCTCCTGCAGCAGCATTGAGGGTAGCAGGGTCTACGGCACCGTAAGCTACTGTGACACGATAAGGTTGACCGTTTACATCTACCGTCAATACCTTTGTTTTGTTCTCTGCTTCGACAGGAGCCGTTGCATTGGCTTTTTCTTCCCGGCGTTTCTTCACATCCGCCAAGAAGTCTTCCTTTGCCTTTCCACTCTTATAAGCCTCATACTGAGCCGGATGCATGGCATATTCAAAGAGTTCTTCATCGTCCTGACCCTTATCCCATTGCTTTTCGAGCATCATCTTACGATATTTATCCAATTGGTCGGGATAATTATCCTGTGGATTACCATCAAAGAACTTACGACCTTCGCGTTCTGCCTTTTCTATGATTTCAGGAGCCAATTTGCCCGGCAGACGGCCGGCTTTGCCCAAAATCATATCCCAAATATCATCGGCAATCATGCCCCAACGTTCTTTACCCTTTTCCATGGCCATTACGTTCATCATGGCAAGGTTTTTCACATACTGGCTGAACGGAGTCACCAAAGGAGGATAACCGACACGTGGCCATACATAAGCCACTTCATTGAAGAGTTTTATCAATAACTCGTCCTGAGTCATAAACGGCAAATTGCGTTTCGCCTTATACTTGTTGATCGATTCAAGATTTGTTTCGAGATCGGCCATCAAGCTTCCCATCATACCTCCCGGAAGTCCCGGAGCAATCAGCAAGGAGTTCATCAGACGGTTCTTCGGGCTGATATATAGTCCGAGGAAGTCATCCATAAATTCCTGAATAAGAGAACGCACTTTCATATACGCCTCCATATTGATTTCGGGCACTTTGAAACCGGCATCCTTCAGCATGGCCTGCACACTGATAAGATCGGCATGTCCCGTGCCCCATGACAACGGCTCCATGCCGACATCGATATAGTCGCAACCCGCCTGACATACTTCCAATATAGAAGCCATGTTGAAACCGGGTCCTGCGTGAGAGTGATATTGGATGGGGATATTTTTTATTTTCTTTATTCCTGCTACTATTTTACCCAGTGAAACAGGACGTCCGATACCTGCCATATCCTTGATACAGATTTCATCCGCTCCGGCCTCGATAAGCTGTTGGGCCATGTTTACATAATATTCCACGGTATGTACCGGAGAAAAAGTGATGCATAGGGAGCATTGTGAAATCATGCCGGCATCATGGGCATAACCGATAGAGGGGATAATATTGCGAACATCATTCAAACCGCAAAAAGTACGGGTAATATCTGTTCCTTGCGCGTGTTTTACTTTATAGAATAACTTGCGGACATCTGCCGGAACGGGACTCATTCGAAGACCATTCAAAGCACGGTCCAACATGTGTGTCTGAATACCTGCCTCGTGGAAGGGTTTGGTCCACTCGCGCACTGCTTTATTCGGATTCTCGCCAAACAATAAATTTACCTGTTCAAAACCACCGCCATTTGTTTCTACACGTGCAAAACAACCCATTTCAATAATGGCCGGGGCAACTTTTACCAACTGGTCTACGCGGGGCACATACTTGCCTGCGCTCTGCCACATATCGCGGAAGACCAGACTAAATTTCACTTCTCTTTCCATTTTCCTTAAATGTGTTTTTCTTTTGGATTATAGCTTCTCAATTTTTATCACCTGACCTTTACCTGCTGTCAAAATCTCTACTGCCACCTTAATAGCATCCATAGCTCCTGCATCGGTTGTAGGAGCTACAGTAGGCACTTTCCTGGGAGCTTCTTCGGGAGCTACCTTGTTGACAATAGTAATGAGGTACTTGCTCAGATAGATAACAATGAGTAGTATGACAAAGACAGTAGCCATTCCAACTACCATCAGCATCAATCCGACTCCTATGTTCTCCATAAATCTAGTGTTATTAATAGTACTTACTGCACTTATAGGTTATTCAAAGCCTAAAAAGTGCTCAAATTTAGGCATTTCGGTTTTATTTTTATAATAAAGGGGTTGAAAAATATGCAAAATTAGTAGAAAAGAAGAAGATACACGAAGAAAGAAAGCGTTCCAAAAACCTAAAACAGCCATCAACTCAGGAAAAAACAACACTTTGGTCTGCTGTAAGGGCAGATTGAATCTGCCCGATGACATTACGAAATCCTTAAAAAAGAATTTCATTCAGCATCTTGCGCTTTTTTTCAACAGGTTCGTCTTCAGCGTATCCTACAGGAATCAACACAGCCGGCTCTATATATTCGGGCAATCCCAAAACAGTGCTGCACTGAGAAGCATCGAAATTACAAACCCAGCAAGTACCCAAACCCTGCTCGGTAGCAGCCAGACAGAGGTGTTCCACCGCAATAGCTATATCAATATCTGCATGATCTTTGTTGTCGGCACGACGATGCCAAGACTCTTCATGGTTTGTGCAAGCCACAATGATACAGGGAGCTGTGGCAAGCCACTCACGCTTATAGCATTGCTGCAACGCCTTTAATGTAGGTTCATCTGTGACTATTTTAAACCGCCACGGTTGGAAATTAACTGCCGAGGGAGCCAAGCGTACACACTCCATGATATACTCCAATTTTTCTATCTCAACCGAACGACCGGCATATTTGCGGGCAGAATAGCGCGCTTTTACTAATTCTAGAAAGTTCATAAGCATTATTATTAGTTTGCAGACAAAAATACTAACTTTGCTAATATATCCCAAGCTTTTTGCAATGAGTATCATTTATCAATTGCTTACGAACTATTTATATTCTCATTTTGTAATTTTCAATCCTATTATTATCAAATTACTATTGTGATTTGCTTTCAAATTAGTATCTTTAAACCATTGAAAACAACCTATCTTTTCAAACTTAGATGTTGCAGGGTGTTGTGATTTGCTTTCAAATTAGTATCTTTGAACCATTGAAAACAACTGTCCGGGTTCTTGGTATCCTCGTCCGTAGTTGTGATTTGCTTTCAAATTAGTATCTTTGAACCATTGAAAACAACGCCATTTTTTCGCTAAGATGTTCCTGAAAGTTGTGATTTGCTTTCGAATTAGTATCTTTGAACCATTGAAAACAACTTTTTATGGTTGCAAGACTATGTAAAGCCTGTTGTGATTTGCTTTCGAATTAGTATCTTTGAACCATTGAAAACAACGCAAAAAATTGATACCATAAAACATTAGGGGTTGTGATTTGCTTTCGAATTAGTATCTTTGAACCATTGAAAACAACCAAGGTTAAGTTCTTTGGTAGCAAAAACCGTTGTGATTTGCTTTCGAATTAGTATCTTTGAACCATTGAAAACAACGCAAAAAA
>OHBA01000645.1_pt1 | contig 17167 bp, 20 predicted proteins | sample 1577281 | NCBI WGS metagenome assembly OHBA01 (sample SAMEA3879579, study PRJEB24766) | human gut metagenome | biome: human-associated habitat; feature: feces | place: USA | collected 1985/1987
CAGATTATGTATCCATGCACGGCACATGAACAAAGGCAGTCAAGGTACTGCCGAATTATACGATAGTACACCGCCAGGACTGGTTTCTGAAAGAAAATTACAAGGCCGACACGCAGAAAGACGGGATGAGTTTTTTGGACCGTTCTTTCGAACTTCATTTTAATGAACGGCCTTTCCTAAATCATTTCTCTTACCTGTTTATCACCAAGACGACTAAGGAACGCAGCCGCAGCCAGAGCAATTTCTCCATCCTCTGCCGGGGGAATATAATTCCGAAGGAAGTCCGGGACAAAGAAACGGTCAGCCTGTTTTTGGAGAGTGTCGACCAGTTCGAGCGCATCCTGAATGACTCGGCCTTTATCCGTCTGGAGCGGTTGACCACCGATGAGATAGTCGGCACACCGCAGCAGGCCGGATTGATTGAAAAGTATTTTTCTCTTTCGCAGCAGGACACGACCACACTGAAGGATATACAGATGAGCGCGTCGGAGATGCGCATCGGGGATGATATCCTCTGCGTACATACGCTTTCCGATGTGGATGATCTTCCCGGTTCCGTCCAGACGGATACCCGGTATGAGAAATACTCCACCGACCGCAGCGACTGCCGTCTAAGTTTTGCCGCTCCGGTGGGGCTAATGCTCTCCTGTAACCATATTTACAACCAGTTCCTGTTCATCGATGATTCGGCAGAAATCCTGCAACGCTTTGAGAAGACGGCACGCAACATGCACTCGCTTTCCAAATACAGCCGAGCCAACCAACTTAACAAGCAGTGGATTGATGCCTACCTGGACGAGGCGCATTCCTTCGGGCTGACCGCCATCCGTTGCCATTGCAATGTCATGGCATGGTCGGACAGCCGGGAGAAGCTCAAGGTGATAAAGAACGATACCGGTTCTGCTCTGGCCCTGATGGGATGCAAGCCCCGTTATAATACCATTGACGCACCTGCCTTGTATTGGGCAGGTATTCCGGGAGGCGAGGGCGATTTCCCTTCCGAGGAGTCCTTTTTCACTTTCGTCGAACAGGGAGTCTGCTTCTTTACGGAAGAGACGAACTATGCGGATTCCCTGTCGCCATTCGGTATCAAGATGGCAGACCGGACAAACGGGAAGCCCCTGCATCTGGATATTTCGGACGAACCGATGCGTCGTGGTATTACAACCAACCGTAACAAGCTGGTCATCGGGCCTTCCGGTTCGGGCAAGTCATTTTTTATGAACCATCTTGTGAGACAGTATTGGGAACAGAATACCCACATTATATTGATCGACATCGGTAACAGTTACAAGGGATTATGTGACCTGATTCACCAGCGCACAAACGGTGGGGATGGCATATATTATACGTATAGTGAAAAACATCCGATAGCTTTTAATCCATTTTTCACCGAAGACAAGGTCTTTGACCTGGAAAAGAAAGAGTCCATTAAAACGCTGATCATGTCGCTCTGGAAAAGGGATACGGAAGTCATTACCCGTGCCGAGGAAGTAGCACTCTCAATGGCGGTTAACCTGTTCCTTGAAAAGATAAAGGAGGACAATGAGCTGGTTCCTTCCTTTAATACTTTCTACGAGTTCGTACAGGGAGAGTTCCGTGGAATACTGGAGGAGAAGCATTACCGCGAGAAGGATTTCGATCTCACTAACTTTCTGAATGTATTGGCTCCATACTACCGTGGTGGAGAATATGATTATCTGCTGAATTCGGATGAGCAGCTCGACCTGTTGAACAAGCGTTTTGTGGTATTTGAAATTGACGAAATTAAGGAGCACAAAATCCTTTTCCCGGTCGTGACTGTCATCATCATGGAGGCGTTTATTAACAAAATGAGACGTTTGCATGGGGTTCGGAAGATGATAGTTGTGGAAGAAGCTTGGTTGTGACATGTAAGTCTTGTATATGATTGTTCAACTTTCATTCCACGAGTTGGAATTAGAATGATTGAACCTGTTGTTCCGTCAACAGTAGCCTATGGGAACGTGCGGTATTAAGCAATGAACCCGTGCGGTAACAGAACCAACAATGAAGCCCTTCCGAAAGGAGAAGTTTGAACCGTGAGGGGATTACAACTGCCGTTAGTATCGAATGGCAAGGGAGCTAGGCTGAATGGTATGAATAACGTAATGTGAACCGTTGATAAACGTCGTAACTTCGAATGAGCCGCTAATGATACTGGGCTCTAACCCAAAAGGGACGCAGTCGGATAACCTTCTTCATGCTAAGGTTACACGAACATGATGACTGCCGGCGGATAGACGGATTCTAACCCATTCGTTTGTCATATACAAGAAACATGGTAAACCCGTACTTCTCCTGTGTAACAACAGGTAAGCAGACCGTAAGTGAAGCCGAATGGAGTGCGGGCAGAGGAATGCGGAGAAAGCGAATGCCGTCCTGTAATGGGACGGATAGAGGTTGAAACATCACCTCACACGAAAGTGGGCAGACTTCCGCATGGTGGATGTTTTACAAGAAACTTATAGAACTTATTAAAGAAGAAAAGCAAATGAACGAAATTAAAACATCGTGTGCATCTACTGACCGGAAATGGAACACTTGGGAAAGCATAGACTGGAACAAGTGCAAGATAGCGGTTAATAAGCTACAAGCACGTATTGTAAAAGCTCAAAAGGCGGGCAAACACGGCAGGGTGAAATCCTTGCAGTGGGTGCTGACGCATTCGTTTTACGCTAAGGCTTTAGCCGTAAAGCGAGTTACATCAAACAGTGGCAGTGACACCGCAGGCGTTGACAAGGTGAAATGGTCAACTTCCAATGCCAAATTCAAGGCTATCGGTGAACTGAAAAGAAGAGGTTACAAACCCCAGCCATTAAAAAGGGTCAATATCAAAAAGAGTAACGGGAAACTACGTCCATTGGGAATCCCAACAATGAAAGACAGGGCTATGCAGGCATTATATCTGCTTGCGTTGGAACCTGTATCTGAAACAACCGCTGACAGTAATTCTTACGGTTTCCGCAAAGAAAGAAGTACTGGAGATGCAAGGGAACAGTGCTTTTGCGTCCTTGCAAAGAAAGCTTCCCCTGAGTGGATTATGGAGGGTGACATCAAAGGCTGTTTCGACCACATCAGCCACGACTGGTTGCTGAACAATATCCCTATGGATAAAGTGATGCTGCGGAAATGGCTCAAATGCGGTTTCGTCTTCAACAAGGAGCTATTCCCCACGGAAGAGGGCACTCCACAGGGCGGTATCATTTCACCAACTCTTGCGAACATGACACTGGACGGACTGCAAACTATGCTTGCAGAGAAGTATCACAAGAAATGTATAAACAGGAAAACGACCTACTATCCCAAAGTACATCTTGTACGCTATGCGGATGATTTTATCATCACAGGCAGAAGCAAGGAAGCTTTGGAAGAAATCAAACCGTTAGTGGTGGATTTTCTTAAAGAAAGGGGGCTGACCCTGTCGGAAGAGAAAACAAAGATTACACACATTGATGATGGTTTTGATTTTCTTGGGTACAATATCCGAAAATACAAAGGAGTGCTTCTAATCAAACCGTCCAAAAAGAGCCTGAAGAAATTCATGCAGAAAATCCGGGGAATCATTGATTCCAATAAAGGAAGCAAACAGGAATCACTCATAAGGTTCTTGAATCCTGTGATAACAGGCTGGGTAAACTACTATAAGAATTGTGTGGCTTCTGACACATTCAGAAAAGCTGACTACCTGATATTTGAAAAGTTATGGCAATGGGCTAAGAGACGACACCCCAAGAAAGGCAAATATTGGATTGCCGAACGATACTTTACACGGGTAAAAAACCGTAACTGGTGCTTCGTGGCAAACTTCAAGAAAGGTAAGACTGATGACAGGATTGCACTAAAGAGGCTGTATGACACAAAGATTACCCGATATGTCAAGGTAAAAGGTGAAGCAAATCCCTTTGACCCCGAATGGACAGAGTATTTTGAAAAGCGCAAGACTTACAAGATGCTACAGTCGCTCAACGGTAGGAAATCGTTGCTGTACATGTGGGAAAGACAGAACCATTTATGTCCCGTATGTGGTAAACCCATAGACAAGGAACATCCTTGGGGAACTTCCCAACAAATAGTCAACGGCAAGAAAGTAAATTTCCTGTTGCATGACAGTTGTAGAAGAAAAGTCATTCAAACTAATAAGATGTAACTATGAGCTGGTTTCTATTAAATAGAAATTTAACACCGCTTGAGCCGTATGATTGGAAACTTTCACGTACGGTTCTGAGGGGGGAAAGGGGCAGTAATGCCCCTGACCTACCCGGCAAGGCTATCGCACGGGAAGGCATGGCCGATTATATAAAGTTTTTGTGTGCGCCCGTAAAGGTTGCATCGTAAATATCTCTTTGGCAAGAGATTAGGAAAGTGTTCTTTGAAAATGACCTATCATCAGCCGACTTATCTGTTTAGGGAAAACTTAACCGAGCAGGGAGTGTAGCATGTCGGAAAAGTCATAAGTCAGTTAGTTACCAAACTGCGACTGAATGGCGAGATGAAAAGATAGATATGAGGATAAAGTCCGAATTGATTGAACGATAGTCCGAATGGTCCCCCTTGAGGCTATGGCGTAAGGTAACTATCAATCGCCATATCGTGATACTACTTCAGTGTATAGGAATGAAGGTAGCAAGAACTTATCACGACACAACCGCAGTAAGCGAGTAAAGGACGGAAGTCGTATCCGACAATCTATCATGCCAACAGTTACGATGTAATAAACGGGGATTACCTATCCCGAAGTGCCGAAAGGCTATTAGGTTCGACCTATGAAAATTCGGAGTGGTAACGGAGCTTCCATAGTAGTTTGAGCAAGGTAACGCCTTGTACATGGCGAAGGGAAGCAGCTAATTATTAATACAATTAACGGAAAATGTGAGAGACATTATGAGAAGTCCAGAAAGAGTATTAAACAGTCTATCAGAACACAGTAAGGATGCAAGCTATAAGTTTGAACGTCTTTACAGAATTTTGTTCAATGAGGAAATGTTCTACGTTGCCTATCAGCGTATCTACGCTAAAGAGGGTAACATGACTAAAGGTTCAGACGGTCAGACCATTGACAACATGAGCCTGAAACGAATTGAAAAGTTGATTGATACGTTAAAAGATGAAACGTACCAGCCCCAACCGTCAAAGAGGGTGTACATACCGAAGAAAAACGGTAAGAAAAGACCTCTTGGCGTGCCGACTTTCAATGACAAGTTGATACAAGAAGTAGTAAGAATGGTACTGGAAGCCATATACGAGGGAAATTTTGAATACACCTCGCATGGTTTCCGTCCCAATCGAAGCTGCCATACTGCATTAACTCATATCCAAAAGGAGTTTAATGGTGCAAAATGGTTTGTGGAGGGAGACATAAAAGGCTTCTTTGATAATATAAACCATGATGTATTGATAAACATTCTCTTGGAGCGTATTGCGGATGAACGCTTCATCCGATTGATACGCAAGTTTATGAAAGCGGGATATATCGAAGACTGGCAATTCCACAATACTTACAGTGGCACACCGCAAGGGGGTATCATCAGCCCGATATTGGCTAATATATACCTTGACAAGCTGGATAAGTATATAAAGGAATACACAGCCAAATTCGACAAAGGGAAGAAACGAAAATTCAGTAGAGAAAGTATGGACTTTGGCAATGCAAGAAAACGTATTGTGCGAAGATTGAAGTTCGTAAAAGACGAAAGGCAAAGGACAAAGCTAATCCTTGAACTGAAAGCAATAGAACAAGGACGGGCTAAATATCCCAACGGCGAAGAAATGGATGCCGATTACAGAAGAATGAAATATGCAAGATATGCAGATGATTTTCTTGTGGGAATTATCGGAAGCAAGCAGGATGCGCAACAGATAAAAGAAGATATTAAAAACTTCCTTGCTGACAGACTGGCATTGGAGCTGTCCGATGAAAAGACACTTGTCACTCACACGGAAAGACCGGCCAAGTTTCTCGGATATGAAATCACTGTAAGAAAGTCCAATGACCAAAGACGGGATAAACGGGGTAGATTGAGAAGAACCTATGGTAAAAGGGTCTGCTTGAATGTCAGTACGGAAACAGTCCGTAAAAAACTTTTCGATTGGGGAGTATTGGAACTGACAAACCGTAACGGAAAGGAAATATGGAAACCGAAATGTAAATCGGGACTGATATTCAATGACGACCTTGAAATCCTTGATAGTTATAATCGGGAAATCGTGGGGTTCTATAATTACTACTCCATAGCCAACAACTGCGCCCATGCCTTGAATAATTTCAAGTACATCATGGAATACAGCATGTACAAAACGTTTGCAGGCAAATATAAGTGCCGAACACGTAAGGTAAACAAGAAATATCGTAAGAACGGTAGGTTTATCGTAACGCACATGACTAAAACTGGTGTAAAGGAAAGATACTTTTACGACGGTGGCTTCAAACGAAAGAAGCCCACCTATAAATCGGAATGTGACATTATGCCACGAACAATTTATACTGCGGGGCGGACAAGCCTTGTTGAAAGGCTGAAAGCCCGTGAGTGTGAATTATGTGGAGCGACAGACGACCTTGTTATGCACCATGTAAGGAAACTAAAGAACTTGCAGGGAAAGGAAAGCTGGGAACGACACATGATTGCCCGTAAACGCAAGACGATTGCCGTGTGCAGGAGTTGTCACAAGAAGATACATGACGGAAAGATAGACTGAAATTAGTGGAGAGCCGGATACGCTGAGAGGTGTAAGTCCGGTTCGGGGGCGAGCATTTGGAAACCTACCATAGAAATATGATAAGGCGCTGGGTGCTTAGCCTACACAAAACGGTTAGAAAGTATTTTGGTGAGGCCGTTGTCGTCACTCAAGAACTGGACGATATTGTATCAAGTCCCATTATCAAAGACACCATTATCAACAATGCCGATTGTAAGATTCTGCTGGATCAGCGAAAGTATATTAACAAGTTTGACTCCGTACAGTCCCTGCTCGGATTGACCGACAAAGAGAAAGGGCAGATATTGTCTATCAATCAGTCCAACGATCCGGCACGGAAGTATAAGGAGGTTTGAATAGGCTTGGGAGGTGTCCGGTCCGCTGTCTATGCCACAGAAACCTCTGTCGAGGAGTATCTCACCTATACCACGGAAGAAACCGAAAAACTGGAAGTCACACAAATGACAGAGAAGCTGGGCGGCAATATGGAGCAGGCTATCCGAATGTTGGCAAGTGAGAAGAAAAAGAAAAAATAAACGATTAAAATAAAGAAGCAATGAGAAAGAGAATTATAAGCATGTTGTTTGTCCTGTCGGCCTTTATAGTACCGGCAAGCGTACAGGCACAGTGGGTGGTGTCCGATCCGGGCAACCTCGTCCAGGGTATCGTGAACAGTGTCAACGAAATAGTGGAGACCTCGGAAACGGCGCAGAATGCCCTCTCCACATGGAAGGAGACCTCAAAGATTTTCGAGCAGGGGCGTGAGTATTACGACAAGCTGCGCAAAGTGAACGACCTGATCAGCGGCAGCGAGAAAGTCAAGGAGTCCGTCCTGATGCTCGGTGATATCTCCGAGATTTACGTGAACAATTTCGGCAAGATGCTAACCGACAAGAATTTCAGCCAGCGGGAGCTGAATGCGATAGCTGCCGGTTATAACACCATCATGAAGAAGAGCAGCCGCAGCATTACCGAGCTGAAGAATATCATCAATCCCACCGGCATGTCCATGAACGACAAGGAACGCATTGACCTGGTGAACCGGGTATACAGGGAAATGACACATTACAAGGAATTGGCCAACTACTACACCCGCAAGAACCTGCATGTATCCTACCTGCGTGCCAAGGAGAAGAACGAGCAGCAACAGGTATTTGACCTGTACGGCAAGGATGAGCGTTATTGGTAGTCTACAATTTTAAAAGAATCAATTATGGTATTATTATCCATTTCATTTGAAAATATGCACCAGATTCTTCGGAATCTCTATGATACGATGACCAAACTCTGCCACCCGATGATGGACATGGCGATGGCACTCGCTGCATTAGGAGCTTTGTTCTATATCGCTTACCGTGTCTGGCAGTCGCTCTCCCGTGCGGAGCCCATCGATGTCTTTTCGATGTTACGGCCTTTTGTCCTGGGCATGTGTATCCTTTTCTTTGACGTGATGGTGCTGGGAACTCTCAACGGTATCTTTAGCCCCATCGTTCAGGGAACCGGAATGCTGCTCCGTGACCAGACCTTCGACTTGCAGAAGTACCAGCAGGAGAAGGACAAGCTCCGTGCGGACATGATGGCTAAGACGATGATGACCGGACGTGTCTTTGCTTCCAATGAGGAGCTGGATGCGGAACTGGATAACATGGGCTGGAGTGAGGAGGAACATACGGCCTTGCAGACCATGTATGAGGTTTCGTATGCCTTCTCCCTGCAAGGTATTGTCCAGATGGTCATGCGCAAATTGCTGGAGATTCTCTTCCAGTCTGCCTCGCTGGTCATCGACACGATCCGTACCTTCTTTTTGATAGTCTTGAGCATTTTGGGGCCGATAGCCTTTGCCCTGAGTGTTTTTGACGGGCTGCAGAACACGCTCATCCAATGGCTGGCACGCTATATCAGTGTCTATCTCTGGCTACCGGTGGCTGATCTCTTCGGGGCGATGCTTGCCAAGATACAGACGCTAATCCTGCAGGAAGAGATGAACCTGATGGCCGATCCGATGAGTGTCATTGACGTGGACGGTTCCTCGGCCATCTATCTGATATTCATGGTCATCGGCATTATCGGATATTTTTGTGTGCCCACTGTTTCGAACTGGATTGTCCAAGCGGGAGGTATGAGTGCCTATAACCGGAATGTCAACAATACGACATCCAAGGTGACCAATGTAGCCGGTGCTGCGGCGGGTGCTTCGACGGGAAATGTCGGTGCCGTATTATTGAAAAAGTAGAAATTGAAAAAACATAAAATTATGGAATTTAAAAGTTTTAAAAACATCGAATCCTCGTTCAGGCAGATCCGCCTGTTCACGTTGGTCTTTCTGGGTATTTGTGCCTCACTGACTACGTATGCCATCTGAAAGTCCTACCTCTTTGCTAACCAGCAACGGGAGAAAGTATATGTATTGGATCAGGGCAAGTCACTCATAGTGGCGTTATCCCAAGATGCGGCATTGAACCGTCCGGTGGAGGCCCGCGAGCATGTGCGCCGCATGCATGAACTGTTCTTTACGCTGGCTCCCGATAAGGCCGCTATCGAATCCAATATCAACCGGGCCATGTATCTGGCGGACAAGAGTCTTTATAGTTATTACCGGGATTGGAACGAGAAAGGCTATTATAACCGTCTGATCAGCGGCAATATCAACCAGACTGTCCTGGTGGACAGCATGCAGTGTGATTTCGATAACTATCCGTACCGGATCACCACCTTTGCCCGGCAGATGATTATCCGAAACAGCAATATCACCGAGCGTTCCCTGGTCACCCGTTGCTTCCTGCAGAGTACGGTCAGGTCGGATAATAATCCGCAAGGCTTCATGGCGGAACGCTTTGAGATTTTGGAAAACAGGGATATAAGGACCGTTGAACGCTAATATATTAAGGTAATGAAAAGCAGGAAGATAAAGACAGAGATCAGCGAAAAACTGAAGAACGTTTGCGAGGAGCTGTCCGAAAAAGAGCGTAAGGGAGTGCTTGTGGGCATGCTGGTTACCAGTACCGTTCTATGTGGTATCACCGTAGCACGCGCTTTCGGGCGTTTTCTCTCTCACGGCACACAAAAGGAGTTGCCGTTTGTCCATCCGGTGGACTCCCTCCACCGGGCGGATAAAGACAGTATAATGTATCACCCTAAAACCAACGAGTAATGGAAGATAAAGATTTGGAAAAGCCCGAAGCGGCAGAAGAAACGGCGGTACAGCCGGAAAACGGCAGAGCCTTGAAGGAAGAACCTGAAAAAGAGAAGAAGGTGCTCACACCGGAAGAGATGGAAAAAAGAAGGAAGTTCATTGTGATTCCGGCCTTTGTGCTGGTCTTCCTGGGAGTCATGTACTGAATATTTGCCCCCTCCGGCAAGGAAAACGAGACGGAAGCCCCCGGAAATTCAGGATTCAATGTGAACGTACCCGAACCTACCACTGCCAAACTGGTGGATAAGAAGACCGCTGCCTATGAGAAGCAACAGGCGGAAGTGGAGGAAGAAAGCCGGATGAAGTCGTTGGAGCAGCTTGCCGGGACATTAATGAACGAAGGAAAGGGGGCATCCGATACCGGTGAAAAAGAAAAGGACGGAGACCGGTTGCAACAGTCCGTTAATACCTACGAGCAAATCTCCGGGCAGTTGAATGACTTCTATGAGACTCCCAAAGAGACGGCAAACAGCGATTTGGAAAGAAAAGTAGATGAACTGAACAAAAAGCTGGAAGAGGCGGAAAAGGAGAAGAACAAGGCGGCTACCCGAGAAGAACTGATGGAGCGGTCCTACAAGATGGCGGCAAAGTATCTGAACCCTGACAAGGATACGGTTCGGGAGAAAGCTGTCGGAGAAGAACCCACGGAAGTTGTTCCGGTTCAGCGGGCGGAGTATCAGACGACCTCCGGCCTTTCACAACCTGTTACGGATTCCGCCTATATCGCTTCGCTTACTGTCGAGAGGAATTACGGTTTTAATACTGCTGTCGGGAACAGCTACCAAATGGGGACGAATACCATCGCCGCCTGCATTTCGGAGAACCAGACCATTGAGCAGGGAGGCAGGGTAAGACTCCGGTTGCTGCAACCTCTGCAGGCAGGAAGTATTACCGTTCCGGAGAACAGTCTGGTAACGGGTGCGGCGGTCATACAGGGAGAGCGTCTGGATATCCTGATCAGCAGCATCGAGTATGCCGGGAATATCATTCCTGTTCAGTTGGCGACTTACGATATAGACGGGCAAAAAGGGATTTTCGTTCCCGGATCGGAAACCCGCAATGCGGCAAAGGATGCGGCTGGGACGGTCAGCGAGAGCATGGGAAACAGCGTATCATTCGCACGTTCTGCCGGACAGCAGGTGGTCATGGACCTGACGCGCGGAGTCATGCAGGGCGGCACGCGGTTGATCGCCGGACGGGTTCGCGCGGTCAAGGTGACACTGAAAGCCGGATATAAGGTGCTGCTGGTCACAAAGAGACAATAACGGATTATTCACTTTAATAAAAAAGACAAGACAATGAAAATAGTTATAGCATTCTTGATGGCTGTTCTGGCCTCGGTATCCGGTTTTTCACAGGAGGAAAGGCCGGTAAATCCCGTCAGGATTCTGACGGCGGGCCAGCATATCATCCCTTATAAAATAGAGGTCACTTTTGGGAAGACGGTGCATATCCTCTTCCCTTCGGAAGTGCGCTACGTGGATTTGGGCAGTAACAATATCATCGCAGGCAAGGCTGACGGAGTCGAGAACGTGGTACGTGTCAAAGCGGCGGTGAAGGAGTTTCCGGGAGAGACGAACTTCTCCGTGATTACGGGAGACGGTTCTTTCTTTTCTTTCAATGTGGTTTATAAGGAGGAGCCTTCCACGCTGAATATCAATATGGACCAGTGGATGAACCCGGACGAGGGAGAAAAGAAAGGAGGCAGCTCCATCCGTGTCACGGAACTGGGCGAGGAAGATCCGACGGTCATTGCCAGCGTGATGTACACCATCCACCGGCTGGACCGCAGGGACGTGAAGCATATCGGGTGCAGGCAGTTCGGGATGCAGGCTCTTTTGAAGGGCATTTATGTGCATAAGGACCTGATATTCTTCCATGTTTCCCTGACGAACAATTCCAATGTGCCTTTCGATGTGGATTTCGTGCGATTTAAGATAGTGGATAAGAAGATAGCCAAAAGGACGGCCCGGCAGGAAACTTATATTGAACCGGTACGCACGCTCAATGCCCTGACACGCATCGAAGGAAAGAGCACGGGACGGATCGTGTATGCCTTTCCGAAAATTGTCATTCCTGACGACAAGTTGCTGGAAGTGGAAATTTACGAGAAAGGGGGAGGCCGTCACCAGCGGTTCTATATGGAGAACAGTGATCTGGTGGATGCGCGTATTGTGAATGAATTAATCGGTGAGTAATCATGAAAAGAGTTTTATTTATTTTGTTATGCATTTGTCTGCCCTTTGTGGCAGGCAAATCTTTTGCCCAGCGTTACCTGCCGGGACAGAAAGGTATCCAGCTCATGTTAGGCGGTGTGGACGACTTCGGTTCGAATGTGAAGCATCTGCGTGGTAACTTTCAGCTCGGAGTGGCTCTGAGCCGGTATAACCGGAACCATTCCCGCTGGCTGTTCGGGGCGGATTATGTGAAGAAGCACTATTCCTACAAGGACATTGCGATTCCCAAAGCGCAGTTTACCGGAGAGGTAGGCTATTTCGTGCCGTTCTTCTCGGACCGTGGCAGGAACGTGTTCTTCTCTGCCGGTCTTTCCGCTCTGGCGGGTTATGAGACGACCAACTGGAACTGCAAGCTGCTCTATGACGGGGCGACTTTAAAGAATGACGGATGCTTCATTTATGGTTTTGCCCCGGCTTTCGAGATGGAGGCGTTCCTTTCCGACAGGCTGGTTTTTCTTTTCAATGTCCGCCAGAGGATATTCTTCGGATCATCCGTGGGGAATTTCCACACGGCGGTAGTTGTCGGTGTCAAGTACATTTTTAATTAGCGGCAATAGTATGGAACAAGGCAATTGGAACGTGGATGAGATGCTTCATTGGCTGGATATGAAAATAAACCGGGAAGACCGGGACATACGTGAACAAAGCAAGAAGATGAATGGGAATTTCCTGCACTTTTTCGAATGGAATGCGGAGAGCCTGTATAAGTCTCATTTTATGTCCGGGTGTTATAAGATACTCCGGCAGGCGGTGGACGGGGCAAAGGACATGGATACGGTTCGGAATATTGTTGAGGACAACATTGCTTACTGTGAGAACAAACTGTTGAACGGTCAGGTGGATTGTAACAGTTCCAGCCGGACAACGAATGTTGCCCATTTCCTGAAGTTGGAGTGTATGCAGCAGTTAGTTAGGGATTACCGGGAATTCGCGAATATCCTTGCGCAAACGCCTCCCGAAGAGAATTTGCAACAGACGGCTAATAAAACAGAAAAGAAGAGAGAAGAGCCGCCTGAAAGAAAGATAAAAACGGGCATCAGGCGTTAGCCGACAACGGACTCAATCAAGTAAATTATTCATTTAGTAATACGTAAAATCATGAAGATGAAATTAATAATAAGTGGTATCATGCTCACATTGCTTTGCCTGCTGGGTGGCTGTGATGATAAATTGGAAGTACAGCAGGCTTATGATTTCTCGCTAACGTCCTGGTATCTCCAGAAGACCATTTCCCCGGATGAGACCGTGGAGATTCGTCTGACACTCAATCGTAGCGGAAACTATGAGGAAGCCGGCTATCAAATCGGTTATATACAGATGGAGGGTAGCGGCGAGGTGTACGACAAGAAGAAGGTCTATCTGGTGAACCGGGAGATGCAACCGTTGGATTCGATAGCGGAGTTGGATGACAGCGATCCCTGCCGCCAGGTATTCACGCTCTTCTATCATAACCGAAGCAGCAAGAATGCGGAAATTAAATTCGTGATAGCGGATAATTTCCATCAGGAAAGAGAACTGGATATATCCTTTCAGAGCAAAACTGAAACGGACATGGAACTATAAATCGGACAACAATGGATAAAAGTGATTTAAGGATCGAACAATTGCAGCAATATCTTGACAAGAAGAAAGGGGTTGTGGAAAGCGATATAAAAGAGTATAACCAGCAACTGGGAAAAAACTATCTTCATTTCTTTGACTGGCATGCCGATGACTTGTATAAGGCCTGTTATATGGATAAGAATTATAAGGCCATTCAGGAGGCGATTGATACCGCTGAAACGCCGAAGGACATTGAAGGCTATTTGAAGCGTTGTACCCTGTATGTAGAAGAAGATCTCCTGAACGGTCCGCTTGTCAAGAAAAGTACCAACCCGATGTCGAATATGGCCCATTCCCTGGAGATGGAATGCAAACAGGAGTTACTGAAGGACCTCCGGTATTTAAACAGGCTTCTTCAGAGTGAGACTGTAAGTGAAAGGATAAGGCCGCAAGAAGCACCCCGACAAGAGATTGTGCCTGTGAAAGAAAAGAAGAAAACGGGACCACGGTTGAGATAGTATCAATTGAAAGCAATAAAAAAGCTACTGAATTTTTGTTTCAGTAGCTTTTTTATTTATCCCGGTCTTATATTCCGGCTATACCAGATAAGCCTCAAAAAGATAATGTATGAATAACCGGCCCTTTTCCGTCCAGACCGTCAACATGGCCGTGCCTGTTTCTCCTGTGCGGCTTTCCCATACATGGGTCCGGGTTGCTGTATAGCCTTGATTCTGGTAAGGAGCTTTGAGCAGCCACTGACCGGATTGACGGAACTGGATGCCTGCCCATCGGAGCCGCTTGTTCAACATTCCGGCAGTCATTCCCAATTCTTTCGCTATCTGTGTGGTCGTGTAGGTGCTTTGGGATTGCAGGACTTTGTCGTAATACTGAACTTTTGGGGCCTGTAGCTTGAGTTTCAGGATAGCATAGTTGTTCTCCTTCTCCAATGCTGAAATACGGCTGTCTCGCTCTTTTATACGGTTCTGTGCGAGCAATATGGCACGCGCAAGCAGTTCATTATCCGTTTCGCCATTCTTCTTAAGAAGATAGCCACCGTTCTTTAGTGTTTCGGGAACCAGTTCATCAAATATCCAGCTTTCGAATTTCTCAGCGGAAGGCAGCTTGCTACCGGCAATCAGCCGGTATACGTTTCCTTCGCTGATGTACTTGATTTTCTGGACGGCACTGCGTGTAGGGGTGTCGTAAACCACGACACCCATTGGTTTACAATGTCTTACGACGGCATCTCTCGGATTGGAGTAGCCAAGTGCGGCGGCAACATCTGAGGCGCAGAACCATATTTTCCCGTCAATTTCCAGTGTCCGGATGCGTCCGAACTCAGGATGTTCAAATATTGATACTTTATTCATGACTGTTTAATTTATAGGTTTCTTCTATTGCTTTAAATATCTCGTAGACTACCTGGGGGACGATAGCGTTCCCGTATCCTTTAATGGATGCCTGTCTTCACCGAGAAAAGGAGATACCGTCCAATCGGGTGGAAAGCCCATCATCTCGGCTACAAACAGGGGATTGAGTTGGAAACTCTTTCCAGTCCGGGCGAAGAAATCCGGAAGGCTGTTCTTCTGTGGTATCTTTCCCCGTTTCTTCAGGTTCTCCAGTGAAGGTGCGCCTTTCCAATCCCGCGCTGTCGGTGTCGGCATCACTTGTCCTTCTGCCAGCCATTGTAGGATCGATTCTTCCAGATTGTTCCCGTCCGTGTTTTCCAGCTCAGTATTGTCCGGTATCGGTTCCGGTAGTATCCCGTAAAAGTCCAGAAAATCCGTCAGGCCGTTGGGATTCTTCTCTCCGGCTATCTGGGCATGGGGTGAGGATAAATTCATCGATTTCCATTTCCTGACTCTTTCGGCATGGTGTATCTCTGTTGCCACTGGCGTTGGCAGAAGCATTCCATGGATTATCTCCGGTAGTCCCTGCTGCCTGCTGCCCGGCCCCCTGCGCTTGTAGTCCTGTGCCGTCACGGTGGGCAACAAGATATGTAATTTTATAACATATTGGTTTACTGTAACTTATAATGTATATCAAAGAGCAGTTTTAAATTTAGTATCATTTTGGTATCACTATATCACTTTTGTGATAATTTCCTTAAACTTTATCTCATACATTTTTCTGCTGTACTTTTAACCATCATAAAATCTGATTTCTTTTCATCAGCACATTAAAAACGTTTTTTTAGCGGTACAATGAAAATAATTCGCTAATTTTGCAAAAACATTTGAGTGTTGTAGGCTTGATTCGCCTCAGACACATTCAGTAAAACGCCACTTTAAAATTTAATAATAGTGGAGTTCAATGCTAAATTAAATATGCAAATGTATAATTGAGACTATAATATATGATATATGTACACTCCAACGAAATTGACAGAGTATCTTGATAAGTATGGTGTATCTTGGGCTAAAACACTTCCCGAGAACACTCCTCCTGAAGATATTGTAGTGGCATATAATAAGGAACCATTGTTTCGTCTTATACAAAAGGAGGAAATAATGACAGAAAACGACCTAAAAACTCATTCAGAATTATATCCTAATAGAAATTTTGGGAATAATTTGTGGAAAGCTTCTGGGTTGTCTTCACTTTGCACATTAGAAGATGCCCGTTCTATGGCTAAGCTGCCATATTTAAAACACCTACATGGCATAGCAGAAATAACAATGAGTCCTGAATATGGTGTGATGCTCAAAACTCCGAGTAATAATTGTGCAAATCATTATACTTGGTGGCATACTACATTGTTTGATTTAAACAATGCAGAAATCCAATATAGAGAAATAACCCTTCAACCGAAAGCAATATGATTCGATTAAATTTTATAGAGGTTATTGTTTTCTATGAAGTACCACAAATCTTCATAGCGACAGATATTTTTGACACAAAATATTTGTGTCTGTTATATCCGCATGATGATGAATTATGTTACAAGTATCTTGCTGTTAGGATTAGCGAGAAACGTTTAAACTTATTCAAGGGTCAAATCATTGATTTATTGTCCATATATCAAGATCCTGAGGATGGTTGCTATTTTGATGTAGTGGTAAAAGATGCAAATGATATTATTGCTACGCCTCTACCTGCAAATCAGATTCAACCTTTTATGCTGCCAGATGATGGATTCTATTGTAATTATGATGCAATTGATAATGAAGAACTCATATCACGCTCTTTACAAAGTGGTAAAATAATGTCTTGTATTGCATTCAGTGATATTGAAAACTCTCATAATATAGATGTTAACGTTTTAACAAATGCTTTAGATAGATACCAAGCCATGGTACGTAATTGTCATATTAAAAGGTTTGGCAAACAATATGCTTCAGAAGCAAATATGAGAGCTTGTGCATTACAGGCAGCGTCTTTTGATGTGCATTTTATTTTAAATGAAACATTTGATATGTTTGGAGAAGCATCAAGGATTTCATCTACCCTACAGAAAATAGACGAAATTTTCTCAATAGAC
>OHBA01000648.1_pt1 | contig 17098 bp, 15 predicted proteins | sample 1577281 | NCBI WGS metagenome assembly OHBA01 (sample SAMEA3879579, study PRJEB24766) | human gut metagenome | biome: human-associated habitat; feature: feces | place: USA | collected 1985/1987
ATAAGGGAAAGATTTGTAAATTATATATAAAATTAAAAATATCAATTAGAAATTCTGATGGATATGAATCGCAAATCCGAATTGGTAAAATACATAGAAAATTTCGTATAATCCTTATGGGAGGATAAGTATTGGCCTTATTGCTTGGGATTTCCTACAATGGAACCAAAAGGCCGCGTGGCCGTTATGGAACCAAAAAGGAGAGACCAGCATGAACCGTGAAGAAATGATTGAACGCGCTAAGCAAGCTTTTGGGAAACTCATTGAAGAGGATTAGGAAAGAGCCGCCCCGTAAGGATTTTCTCCATTTATCCCACGTAAAGGTGGGCATTATGCCCGGCGACGGCATTGGTCCCTATATCATGAAAGCAGCCCTTTTGGTGGCACGGAAATTGCTGAAAAAGGAAATCGCAGATCAACGCGTGGAATTTGTTCCAATTAAAGGAATGACCATTGAGGAACGGGCCCGTCAGAATAAGAGTCTGCCGCCTGCCGTTCTTGAGGCCTGCAAGGCCTGTGACATCCTTGTAAAGGGACCTTTCGTGACTCCCCGTGCGGGCGACAGGTGGCCCAATCTCCTGAGTGCCAACAGTTTGCTGCGCCGCCAGCTGCAGCTTTATGCAGCGGTCCGTCCCATTCGAATTCCTGAAAAGGGCATAGATTGGACCTTTTTCAGAGAAAATATTGAAGGCGAATACATTTGGGGCAACAAAGGGATTTGCGTCGGCGATGACCTTGCCATTGACTTCAAGATCCTTTCCAAGCCAGGAGCCGAACGGCTGTTCCGAAATGCATTTGAGTACGCTAAAAGTAGTGGGAAGACCAACATTACGGTGGCAACAAAAGCCAATATTGTCAAACTCGTCGACGGAAATTTCCTGAAGGTGGCCCATGCTATGGAAAAAGAATATCCCGGCATCCATGTGCGGGAAGAACTGATTGATTCCCTGTCTGCTAAATTGATGGACCCGGAATTCAATGCTGGTATGCAGGTCTTTGTGCTGCCCAACCTATACGGCGACATCCTCACTGATATTGCTGCCGAATACCAAGGAGGCCTTGGAACGGCCAGCTCTTCCAATATTGGCGATCAGTATGCCATGTTTGAAGCCATCCATGGGGTGGGGGTCTATCTTGTTGAGCACAATCGTGCCCAGTATGCCGATCCTTCCAGCCTGATTCGGGCGATGGGGGAAATGATGGCATTCATTGGTTACCCTGAAAAACGGGACCGTCTTTTTAAAGCCCTTGATTTTTGTACCAAAGTGGAACGCAAGGCCGTCATTACGACGGATAAAGACGGGGCGACAGCAGAAGAATTTGCTGAATATGTTGTAGAAACCCTCCATAAGATGGAGGTGCAAGAATAACCCAAAAGAGCCAGGTAACAAAGAGAGGAGAGTTATCATGATCAAGTTGTTTGATAAGGGTGCCTATTTGCTGAATGGTACGGAACTTGTTCCGGAAGAACAGGCAGGGACGCTGAAAAGCCGTCTTGGCCGCGAAGTAACAGCAGAAGAAGCCAAAAAAGGCACGATTGCCTATGGTATCTTGAAGGAACACAATAAAAGCGCGAATATGGAGCAGCTGAACATCAAATTTGATGCCCTGACGAGCCACGATATTACCTATGTTGGCATTATCCAAACCGCCCGCGCTTCTGGTATGGACCATTTTCCCATGCCTTATATCCTCACGTGCTGTCACAATTCCCTCTGTGCTGTCGGTGGGACTATCAATGAAGATGACCACATGTTTGGTCTTTCGGCAGCCAAGAAATATGGCGGTATCTTCGTCCCTCCCCATTTCGCGGTCATCCATCAGTATATGCGAGAAATGTACGCTGGTTGCGGCAAGATGATCCTTGGCAGTGACAGTCATACCCGTTATGGTGCTCTCGGGACCATTGCAGTTGGTGAAGGCGGCGGGGAGCTTGATAAACAGATCTTGGGGGATACCTGGGATAACCCTTATCCCGGTGTTGTCGCCATCTACTTGACGGGGAAACCGGCTCCTTGGGTTGGACCGCATGATATTGCCCTTGCTATTTGCCGTGCCGTCTATGAAAAGGGCTATGTGAAAAATAAGATCATGGAATTTGTCGGACCGGGCGTTTCTTCCATGACAACGGACTATCGCAATGGTGTTGACGTCATGACGACGGAAACGACGTGCCTGTCTTCCATTTGGAGAACAGACAGCGATACGAAGGACTTTCTCAAGGAACACGGCCGCGAAAGTGATTATAAGGAACTGAATCCTGCAGATGTGGCATACTATGATGGCTGCGTCTATGTTGATCTTTCTACCATCAAGCCGATGATTGCCCTTCCATTCCATCCGTCGAATGCTTACGAAATTGATGAACTGAATGCCAATCTGATGGATATCCTTCGTGAGACGGAAAAAAAGGCCGAAAAAGTAGCCCAAGGCCGTGCCCAATATACCTTGACCGATAAAGTCAAGGACGGAAAGTTCATGGTCCAGCAGGGCGTCATTGGCGGCTGCGCCGGCGGTAACTACACAAACGTTGTAGAAGCGGCCAACCTTCTGCGTGGCAAGAGCATCGGTGCTGGGGAATTTACCCTCAATATCTATCCTTCGTCCATGCCGGTCTATATGGACCTTGCCAAAAAAGGATTCCTCACGGACCTCATGGCGTCCGGTGCCGTAATCAAGACGGCTTTCTGCGGGCCTTGCTTTGGCGCAGGCGACACGCCAAACAACAATGGGTTTTCCATCCGTCACAATACGCGCAACTTCCCGAACCGGGAAGGGAGCAAGCCCGGTCAGGGGCAGATGTCGGCAGTGGCCCTCATGGATTCCCGCAGCATTGCCGCAACAGCTGCAAATGGCGGCGCCCTGACAAGTGCGGAAACCTTTGCCGACACTTTTGGACATGTGCCTAGTTACCACTTCGATGACAGTGCCTACAAGGCCCGTGTCTACGAAGGTTTTGGTAAGGCGGAACCGAAAGAAAAACTTTATGAGGGACCGAATATCAAAGCTTGGCCTGAACTGCCCGCTTTAGGGGACAATATTCTCCTGCGCGTCTGTTCCAAGATTGAAGACCCTGTAACGACGACGGATGAACTTATTCCTTCCGGGGAAACATCCTCCTATCGTTCCAATCCATTGGGGCTTGCCGAATTTACCCTGTCGCGCCGTGATCCGCAGTATGTGGGGCGGACCAAAGCGGTCAAGGAACTGGAACTTGCCCGTGAAAAAGGCGAAGACCTCCTGCAAAAGGATGCCGATGTGGCAGCTGCTTTTACCGCCATCCACACCATTTCTGGCAGTGAAGATGTTACTCTTACCAATACGGAAATCGGTTCTGTCATTTACGCCAATAAACCGGGTGATGGCAGTGCTCGTGAACAGGCAGCCAGCTGTCAGCGCGTCATCGGCGGCCTTGCCAACATCACTCGTGAATATGCGACCAAACGGTATCGCAGCAACGTCATCAACTGGGGGATGCTGCCCTTTCATTTGAAAGATGAGACGATTGCCTTTGATGTCAACGATTTCATTTTTGTTCCTTCCATCAAGAAAATCCTCGCAGGGTCCATGGATGAGATTCCCGCCTATGTCCTGAAAGATGGCATGGCAAAAGCCATTACCCTTTATATCCTGCCCCTTAACGAGGAAGAAAAGGAAATCATCAAAGCCGGCTGCCTCATTAATTTCAATCGCAGCAAAAGAAAATAACAACCTCACTAAAAGAGCCTTCCCTCAGGGAGGGCTTTTTTAGACACTAGCAGTCTGCCTGTCGAATTGCTACTGGCATGGGTTGTGGAAGCGTGCTAAAATACAACTAAGTGCATCCAATTCACGGACTGCCTTTGATGCAGAAAGTAGGGATAACCTGATGGTCAATGAAAAAATGTATGAACTTGGATCGAAAAAATCGACGATCCGTGAAATCTTTGAGTATGGAAGGAAAAGGGCACAGGAGGTCGGAGAGGAAAATATCTACGATTTCAGCTTGGGAAATCCGAACGTACCGGCTCCCTCTTACATCAAGGAGGCTGTCCTTGATATCTTTGATACCGTGCCGACCCAAAAGATCCACAGCTATACGGTGGCTCCGGGTAATCCAGAGGTCCGGGAGATCCTTGCAAAGGATATCAACCGTCGTTTTGGCACGCATTTTACAAAGGACAATCTGTTCATGACCGCTGGCGCGGCGGCTTCCATTTCCATTACCTTCAAGGCCCTTGCCGAACCTGGCGATGAATTTGTCATTGTTGCCCCGTTTTTCCCGGAATACCGGCCTTTTGTTGAGGCAACCGGGGCCCGTCTCGTGGTTGTTCCCGCTCAGGTTGAAGATTTCCAAATCAATATGGACCTTTTTGAAAGGGCCCTGACACGCCATACTAAAGGGGTCATTGTCAATTCCCCCAATAATCCGAGCGGGGCCATCTACTCGGAGGAAACCATCCGAGCCCTTAGCGCGCTTTTACTGCGCAAGGAAAAGGAATACGGTCATCCCATTTATATCATCTCCGATGAACCTTATCGGGAAATTGCCTACCATGGCTATGAAGTGCCTTATATTCCACTATATTATAAGGATACCATCGTCTGCTACTCCTATAGTAAATCATTCTCCCTTCCAGGGGAGCGAATTGGCTATATCGTTATTCCCAGTGAAGTGACAGGCTTTGAAAAAGTATATCCTGCAATTTGCGGAGCGGCTCGGGTCCTCACCCATGTCAATGCTCCCAGCCTCTGGCAGCTTGTCGTGGCCCGCTGTGCAGGCAAACCAACGGATGCGGAACCGTATCGCATCAACGGGGAACTGCTTTATCAGGGTCTTATTGGTGTCGGTTTTACCTGTCTACGTCCGCAGGGGGCTTTTTATCTTTTCCCGAAGTGCCTGGAAGAAGATGATCATGCCTTCTGTAAACGGGCCATGAAGTATGATCTGCTCTTAGTACCGGGAACAGATTTTGGCGTGCCAGGCTATTTCCGTGCGTCATACTGCATCAATCGGGATACCATTAAACGGTCCCTGCCGCTTTTTAGGAAATTGGCCGAGGAATATGGCGTCAAACCGGGCGGTGTTTGACACGTATCTGTAAATTTTATATACTTAAGGAATGCCTCATCGGCATGTTAAGCTTGCAAAACGAACTGAACCGAGGGAGATACTTGCATGAAATATTTAACTGGTAATGAAATCCGTCAAAAATATTTGGATTTTTTCAAGGCACACGGTCATTTGGTTCTTCCCAGTGCCTCGCTCATTCCGCATGATGATCCGACCCTGCTGCTGATTGGGGCTGGAATGGCACCGTTCAAACCGTTTTTTACAGGGAAGATGAAACCGCCTTCTCCGCGCATTACGACCTGCCAAAAATGTGTTCGTACGGACGATATTGAAAACGTCGGCCGCACAGCTCGTCACCATACTTATTTTGAAATGCTGGGCAACTTCTCTTTTGGCGATTATTTCAAAAAGGAAGTCATTCCCTGGGCTTGGGAATTTTTGACCAAAGAGTTGGAATTGCCTGCGGATAAGCTTTGGATCACCATTTATCCCAAAGATGACGAAGCCTATCATATCTGGCACGATGTCGTAGGCGTCCCTGATGAACGTATTGTTCGTCTGGAAGATAACTTCTGGCAAATCGGCAGCGGTCCCTGCGGTCCGGACTCGGAAATCCATATCGACCTTGGCGCCGATAAAGGCTGTGGGGAACCAACCTGTGGTCCTGGCTGTGACTGCGGTCGATTCCTTGAATTGTGGAATCTTGTCTTTACTCAGTTCAACCAGAACGCTGACGGGACCTACACGCCGCTCAAACATAAGAATATCGATACCGGTGCCGGCCTTGAACGCCTTGCTTCCGTTATCCAAGGCAAGCCGTCAAACTTTGAGACCGATCTTATTTTCCCCATCATCGAACTTGCTTGCGAACTCTCCCATAAGAAATATAATGCAGATGCCAAAACCGATATTTCGCTTAAGGTTGTTGCTGATCATGCTCGCAGCTTGACCTTCATGATTGGGGACGGAATCCTTCCTTCCAATGAAGGAAGAGGCTATGTCCTGCGCCGCGTTTTGCGCCGTGCCATCCGTCATGGACGTCTCCTTGGCATTCGGGGCAAGTTCCTTGCCGCCCTTGCCGATAAGGTCATTTCCATGTATGGTGAGCATTACACGGAGCTCGTGGAAAAGAAGGAATTCATTGACAAGGTCATCGATATGGAGGAAACAAGCTTCCTCCAGACCCTTTCCCAGGGTACGGATCTGCTGAATGAAAAGATTGCCGCCATGAAAAAAGAAAACAAGACGGTCCTTAGCGGTGACGATGCCTTTAAACTTTATGATACCTTTGGTTTTCCTTGGGAAGTGACGGATGAAATCCTTCAGGAACAGGGCATGACCATGGATAAGGAAGGGTTCGACAAGGCCATGGCATCCCAGAAGGAGCGGGCCCGTAAGGCTCGCAACGATAAGGAAGGCCGCCCTGTTATGTATGATACGCGAAGCCTTCATTTGGAAGGACTCACGGTGGATGAAGCTTCTAAGGAAGGCGTGGTCGCCGCCCTGTATCAAGAAGGTGAAACCACGCCAATCAAAGAAGGCCATACAGGGGACAGCCTTGCGATCATCCTGACCAATACTGCCTTCCACGCCGAAGGGGGCGGGCAGCTTGGTGATACGGGCCGCCTGATTTCTGACGCGGGAATCTTTGATGTGGAAAATACAAAGAAACTCCCTGATGGCACGACTATCCACCTAGGAACGGTAGAATCGGGTGCTTTCTCGGTGGGTCAAGCGGTCACCTTTGAAGTCAACCTTGACCGCAAGGCTGACATTGCCCGCAATCATACGGCAACCCACCTTCTGCATGCTGCCCTCAAGAAAGTCCTGGGCGGTCATGTAAACCAAGCCGGCAGTTATGTTGGACCGGACCGGCTCCGGTTTGACTTCTCTCATTTTTCGCCGCTTACGGCTGAGGAAGTAAGCCGTGTGGAAGACCTTGTGAATGAAGCTATCCTTGATGCGGTCGACGTCCAGATTTCCGAAGAGGATATTGATAAGGCCAAGGAAATGGGGGCTATGGCACTTTTTGGTGAAAAATACGGCAAGATTGTCCGCGTCGTCAATGTGCCAGGTCACAGCATGGAACTTTGCGGCGGCGTCCATGTCTCCAATACGTCCCGCATTGGTCTTTTCAAGATCCTTGGCGAATCAAGCGTCGGTGCTGGGCTGCGCCGTATCGAAGCGGTTACAGGACATGGAGCACTTCTTTACACCCGGGAACTAGAAGCCCTCCTCGAGGACGCTTCCCAGAAGGTGAAGGGTCGTCCCAACACCCTACTGAGCCGGATCGAAGCGCTTCAGGATGAACTGAAAGCAGAAAAGCATCACGCGGCTGAACTTGAACAAAAACTGGTTGCCGCTGCCGCGCAGTCCGCCGGAGATAAAGTAAAGGATGTCAAGGGGATTCCTGTCCTCATTGATGAAGTAAAGGTCGATGATGTATCGGCCCTTCGCAGCATGGGAGACCAGCTCCGTGACAAGACGGGCAGCATTGTTGTCCTCTTTGCAGCTATGGCACCGCAGAAGGTGAACATTCTGACCATGGCATCCAAAGAAGCCGTTGCGAAAGGGGCCCACGCCGGCAAGATTGTCAAAGCCGCTGCCCAGGTCTTGGGCGGTAACGGCGGCGGCCGTCCCGATATGGCCCAAGCTGGCGGCAAGAACAGTGGAAAGATTGCCGAGGCCATGGCGGAAACCCTGAAAGTTATTGAAAATATGATTCAATAAAGAAGGTGTCGTTACATGGATGCTAAAAGACGGATGGGAGAGGCCATGGGTCGGCTCCTTACGAAGAAACCGCTAAAATGCATCAGTGTTGAAGAGCTTGTTCGGGAATCCGGTGTCACTCGGGACGCATATGATAGGACCTTTGCGTCTATGACGGAACTGGCCCATTATGAGCCGCGATATCCTGGGCAGCAAAAGTTGGTCCGAAGCTCTTTATAAGAAATTCCTTATGTATAAAAAATATGAGGGATTCTTCCGCCATCTGTATGAGAGTGATGATAATGAGCACTTTCGCCGGACCAACCGGCGCTTTGTCCGTGATGCCTATACCATGATGCTGAGGCACTATGGGGTGGACGTCCACGACCCCCATATTCAGTTTGCCGTGGAAATGGTTGTTTATGGCGGGGAAGAAATGACCATGCGCTGGATGATGGATGGAATGAAGGTTCCTATTGAGGTCATGTTGGTCCTCTTCCAGGAATCGATTCCTGTTTCCATCAGTCAGTATTTTTACTAATGGCCGAGATACTTTATGCTGTGCAGCTCGTTTCGGAAGCGGGCTGCTTGTTTTTCCCAAAAGGAGGGACTGTTCATGTCACGTACGACTCAAGAAACCACGATGTTTAAACCCGTTTCCAAGACGGAAACGGTTTCCCGGACCATCCACGAAGTCGTGGAAGCCCTCCAGGAAAAAGGTTATAATCCCATTGACCAATTGGCTGGCTACCTCTTGAGTGGGGACCCAGCCTATGTGACGAGCTATAAGGATGCCCGTCTGAAGATCCGCCAATTCAATCGCTATGAACTCATTGAAGCCCTTCTTCAATCCTATTTGAAGGAATTGCCCCAAAAATGAGGATCATGGGTCTTGACCTCGGAACACGCACCATCGGTGTCGCTGTAAGCGATGAGATGGGACTGATTGCGCGCGGCATCGAAACCATTCGGCGCAGCGGAACCAAGAATGATTTGGCACGCCTTCATGAATTGGTCCAAAAGGAAGAAGTGGGGGCTTTTGTCCTGGGCTACCCCAAAAATATGAATGGAACCATTGGTGAGCGCGGAAAAGCGAGTGAGGCTTTTTCCAAATTGCTGCAAACCGAATTCCCCGATGCAAAGATTACCCTTTGGGATGAACGGCTTTCCACGGTGGCGGCGGAAAAGGTTCTTATCGATGCAGATCTGACACGTAAAAAACGCAAGAAAGTCATTGATATGATGGCGGCCGTCGTCATCTTACAAAATTATCTGGACAGCCTAAGGAGGTAATGCCATGACAAAAGATCAAGATATGCTCCAAACCGAAGATCAAGAGGCTTTGGTTGTTGTTACTGACGATAAGGGGAATAAGACCTACTATGCAGAAGAAATGGTCATCCCTATTGATAACAAGAGTTTTGCCCTTCTTGTCCGTGAACCTATGGATGAAGAGGAAGCAGAAGCCTTGGAAGAAGATGACGCGGTCATGATTGCCCGCATTGAGTTCGATACTGACGGCGAACCTGTCTATGTGGATCCGACGGATGAAGAATTTGAGGCCGTTAAAAAGGCCTATGAAGAAATCACCCAGGAGATGGATGAAGAGTAAGGAGCAAAGGACATGGCCAAAAAGCTTGTATGTGTCCTTCTGGTTCTTTTGGCAGCCTTTAGTGGCGCTGTCTACTGGTACCTCCACGGATTCAACAGCAATGCTAACCTTGCAACAGGGGCATTGGTCCATTTTACCATCAAGGATGGCATGACAACACGGGATATAGCTGCTTTGCTTCATGAGGAGAAGGCCGTACGCAGTCCGGAATTGTTTCTCCTGACGGCAAAGCTGACCCATAAGGAAAGTATGCTGAAAGCGGGAAATTATGAAATCACGGCAGGCATGAGTGATGCCGAAATCATTGACATCATTGCGTCGGGAAAGACGCGCTACAACAAGTTTACTGTGCCTGAAGCTTCGAGCATCCCTCAGATTGCGGCCAAACTGGAAAAAGGAAAGTTGGGTTCGGCCGAAGCTTTCCAACAAGCGGCCATTGATTATGCACCGTATCCTTATATGGAGACGCCCAATCCCCATGTAATCTATAAGGCGGAAGGCTTTGCCTATCCGGCTACATATGATTTGCCGGAAGGCGCCACGGAAAAGGAAATCCTTGCCACCATGGTCAAGGAATTTAACCGTCGTCTGGATGAGGAGCTAAAGAATCAGATCAAAGCAAGCGGCATGAGTATTCGTGATGTGGTGAACCTTGCTGCCATGGTGGAAAAGGAAGCCGTTCATGAAGATGAGATGCCTCTTATTGCTGGTGTATTTCTGAACCGCCTTCATAAGAATATGCCCATCCAATCCGATACGACCATCCAATATCTTTTAGGGCATCAAAAGGGTGACCTTCGCTATGATGACCTTAAAGTGGATTCTCCGTATAATACGTACTTGTATCCTGGGCTTCCGCCAGGACCGATTGCAAGTCCCAGCGAGCAGGCAATCAAAGCTGTCCTCAATCCCCAAAAATCGGATTACCTCTATTTTGTAGCAGATAAGGATGGCTATCATCGTTTTACCAAGACCTATGAGGAACATAAGGCGATGATCCGAGCCATCCATGGAGATGTAGACATATGAATCAAATTGAACTTCTTGCACCTGCCGGAAGCCTCGATAAGTGTAAAATGGCGCTCCGCTATGGTGCCGATGCAGTCTATTTAGGCGGCAAGGCTTTCGGACTGAGGGCTTTTGCCGCAAATTTTTCAATGGAAGAAATCAGGGAGGCCTGCACGTTTGCCCATAACTTGGATAAAAAAGTCTATGTGACTGTGAACGTTGTTCCTCATAATGGTGATCTTCCCCAGCTTCCCTCGTATCTAAAGGACCTAGAGGACGCCGGTGTGGATGCGCTCCTTGTTTCTGATCTCGGGGTATGGATGATGGCCCGAAAAATCGTACCGAATCTGGCCCTTCATGTCAGTACCCAGGCTAACGTGACAAACTATGAGGCCGCCAAGGCTTGGGAGGCGCTCGGTGCTGAACGGGTGGTCCTTGCGAGGGAACTGTCCCTTGGGGAGATTTCCGAAATCGTGCGGAACATCCATGCAGAGGTTGAGGTCTTTGTCCATGGTGCAATGTGTATTTCCTATTCAGGCCGCTGCCTTTTGAGCAACTACTTTACGGGTCGGGACAGCAACCGAGGCGCTTGTGCACAAGTCTGCCGCTGGGAGTTTTCCTTAAAAGAGAAAAACCGTCCTGATGAAGCCTTTGATATTGCCGAAGATGAGCAAGGCACGTACATCATGAATTCAAAGGACCTTTGTCTCTTGGATCATCTGCCGGACCTCATCAAAAGCGGCGTAAAAAGTCTCAAAATTGAAGGTCGCATGAAGAGTGTCCATTATGTCGCAACAGTGGTGAGCGTTTATCGCAAGGCCATTGATGCCTATCTGAGGGATCCGGAACACTTTTCCGTGCTGCCTGAATGGCAGGAAGAACTGCTCAAAATTTCCCATCGTCCCTATACGACGGGCTTTTTTGAACACAGACCGGAAGCAGACGGTCAGGTCTATACAACAAGTTCCTATGAACAGACAGCGGATTTTGTAGGCCTTGTGAACGACTACGACGCTGCTTCGGGGCGGGTGACGCTGGAGCAGCGAAACAATGTGAAGGAAGGGGAAACCCTTGAAATCTTGACGCCTGGGGGAACGGTCTTTCCCTGGACCTTGTCGGACATGGAGGATGAAACGGGCACGCCCATTGCTGCCGCACCTCATGCACAGATGATCTTTACGGCCGTTGGGGACGCCCGCATGGAACCCTATTCCCTCGTAAGGCGCCTCAAAAAAGCCTAGAAAAAGGTTTTTCTATAAAATTCCGTATGATTTTGTACACTTTCCCTAAAATTTTCCCGTTTCAATATAGGCAAATTGCAGGGAATATGCTAATATAGTAGGGTACTTTTGTGGGAGGTCGCTTATGAAACCATTACCTACGCTCAGAACCTTCCTCCAAGAGGAAGGCGTACAGGGAATCTTCATCAAGGGGGATTCATCCATTCGCTATTTCACGGGCTTTACGGGCGGAGAAAGTCTTCTTTATGTAGACGCTTTACGGGCCGTTCTTATTACGGACTCGCGCTACATCCTGCAGGCGCAGCAGCAGGCTCCTGAATGTGAAATCCTGGAACACCAGCATGGCCTTTTTTCCGTCGTGGATCAGGTAAGACCAGCATGGCGTTTGGCCCTTGATGGTGACTATTTTTCCTATACGGAAGCCACGGCCTTGCAAAAGGCCCTTCCTAAAGCAAGTTTCAAGAATGTGAATCTCGTCTTTTTGAGGGCAGTCAAATCCCCAGAGGAACAGCGTAAAATGTTCAAAGCTGCCGCCATTGCTGACGACGCTTTTCATGAACTCATTCCCCATATCAAAGTGGGGCGGAGGGAATCTGAACTTGCTGCAGAACTTGAGTATAATATGCGAAAAAGAGGGGCCCAGAAAACCTCTTTTGATACGATTGTTGCTTCCGGCGTGCGCAGCGCCCTGCCTCATGGAGTGGCCTCAAATAAGGTCATTGAGGAAGGTGACTTCGTCACTTTTGATTTTGGTTGCATCTATGACGGTTACTGCAGTGATATGACTCGCACGGTCGTCATGGGAAAAGCGGCTCCTTGGCAAAAGGAAATCTACGAGATTGTCCTTGCCGCCAATGAACTGGGGGAAGAAGTCCTGTTCCCTGGCAAGACGGGCATTGAAGTGGATCAGGCCGTTCGTGATTTTATCGCGTCCAAGGGGTATGGTGCCTACTTCGGTCATGGACTGGGTCATGGTGTGGGTCTTGATATCCACGAAAAGCCGAACCTCAATAAAGGCAAACCGGATCCGATTCCTGTGGGTGCCATTGTAACGGTGGAACCGGGCATCTATTTGCCGGGCAAGGGCGGTGTCCGCATTGAAGATACCGTCATTGTAACGGAATGGGGTTGTGAGCGGCTGACGCTGGTTGAAAAGGAACTTATGGAAATCCTATAAGCTTAACAAGAAAATTTTTGGAGGGTGTTTCAATGATTTCTACGAACGATTTTAAAACAGGTGTAACAGTTGAAATTGACGGCGATGCTTGGCAGGTAGTTGAATTCCAGCACGTCAAACCGGGGAAAGGGGCAGCCTTTGTCCGTGCCAAGATGCGCAACCTCTGTACGGGTGCTGTTGTTGAACGTACGTTCAACGCCGCTGAACGTCTCCCGAATGCTGAGGTCGTTCGCCGTGAAATGCAGTACCTCTATGAAAATGATGGCATGTATGTCTTCATGGACAATGAAACCTACGAACAGATTGAGCTTAACAAAGATCAACTGGGCAGCGCTATGAATTTCCTGAAGGAAAATATGAACGTCAAGATTTCTTCTTTTGATAACCGGATCCTCGGGGTCGAACTGCCGAATACGGTTGAACTGACCGTTGTTGAAACGGAACCGGGCATCAAAGGGGATACCGCTACGGGCGGCAACAAGAATGCAACCATGGACACGGGCTATGTGGTAAAAGTCCCTCTGTTCATCAACGAAGGCGATGTGCTTCGTATCGATACCCGTACGGGCGAATACATCGAAAGAGCATAAGGGACTTCCTGCCCAAGGCAGGATTTTCCAATCGAAAACGAGCCTCGGAAATAGGCTCGTTTTTCTATATGACGGCAACCAGCCCTTTTGTACAGAAAGGAAAGCGACATGAAAACCATTTACCTCGTCCGTCATGGACGAACAAGGTCCAATGAAGAAGGCCGTTTCCAGGGCTGGGAGGACCATCCGCTCAGTCCAGTTGGACAGGAGCAGGCCCTTTCCCTAAAAAAACGAGCCCGTGACCTTATGGTTACGGCCCTTTATACATCCGATCTTATGAGGACCAAGGAAACAGCTCGGCCTCTTGCTGAGGAAAAACAACTTGTCCCACAGGCCCTTGCTGCATTCCGGGAAATTTCCTTTGGGGAGTGGGAAGGCTGCCGGATCAGAGACTTAAGAAAAACGGACTCGAAGCGCCTGCAGACGCTCTGGCTGACACCGACTCAAGTGACACTCTCCGGTGCTGAAGACCTTCAAGAGGCCCAGGCACGGGGAATGAAAGGACTTAATGAAGTCAAGGATGCCATGGAAGATGGCACGGCAGTGATGGTCGTAAGCCATGGCGGGATGATTCGCCTGTTATTATGCTGCATTCTTCAAGCCCCTATTGACTGCATGTGGCACTTGACATTGGATAATACAAGTGTGACCAAACTGACCTATGATGATTTGATGGGGTATCGCTTAATTTACCTGAATCAAATGGGATCCTTGACCTAAGTCGGAGGCACTCTCCTTTTGCGGTCATTTTCCCCTCTTGATGATATCTGGTATAATGGTATCATCCAAAAAAGTTAGGAGAGATTTTTATTTTAGAATTTAAACATGTCGATATATCGGATAAACCTATTTTTGATGACTACTATAATGAAGCGGATTATCGCGGCTCAGAATGCTGCTTTGGATCGACCTTCATTTGGCGTGGCTGCTATGACACATTCTGGGCAATCAGCCATGGTGCCCTTATTCTCAAGGTCACCGTTAATGGGGTTACCTTCGTCCTGCCTCCTTTCGGCGGCAAGGATGAGGATATGCCCCTTATCGTGAACGCACTGAAAGAATATTTTGGCGGGCCTTTTGAATTTCATGGAATTTATGAATCAACGATGGAACGATTCAAACGAACCATGCCGGAAATTACGGAGTACACAGAGGACCGGGATAACTGGGATTACGTCTATGACCGGGAGAAACTTGCGACCTTATCGGGACGAAAGTATCACAGCAAGAAGAACCATTACAATGCATTCATCAAGGAACACCCCGATTACGTCTATGAAGAAATCAATGCGGCAAACAAAGATGAATGTATTGCCTTTGGCAAGGCGTGGTGTGCCCAGCGGGCTGAGACCGATCCAACGATCAAATGCGAAGCCTGCGCCATTGAAGAAGGACTGAATAATATGGAATTCCTGAAGATCCGTGGCGGCCTCATCCGTTTGGATGGTCAGGTAAAAGCCTTTACCTTTGGGGAAAAGGTCAGTGAACACACGGCTGTTGTCCATGTCGAAAAAGCAGATCCCAATGTCCGCGGACTTTTTACAGCCATCAATAAGGACTTTGTCCAAAATGCCTGGCCAGATGTGCAGTTTATCAACCGAGAAGAGGATATGGGTAAGGAAGGACTTCGAAAAGCCAAGGAATCCTATAACCCCATCTTCATGGTCAAGAAATACAATACAATCATTCGTTAAGGGAGGTGGAGCATGGATTTTCGTCTCATCAATGAAAAGACGCTGCCCCAAGTGGCGGCGCTCTGGGATGAATGTTTCGAAAAAAAAGGGACCCCATTTTACGAATGGTATTTTTCCGAGTATGCATTGAAGCAGAATAAGATGTTAGGCGGTTTTGAGGATCATCGGCTGATGACAATGGTGCACCTGAACCCCTACACGATCCATGTAAGGAACAAGGATTTCCGCGTGCCTTATTTGGTTGGCGTCGCCACAGCTCCAGAAGCCCGAGGACGCCACGTAATGGGCGAACTCATGGATAAGACGTTTACCATGCTGCGGGCCATGAAGGTTCCCTTTGTCGTCCTGATGCCAATCCATGCCGGGATTTACCTGCCTTATGGCTTTAGTTTTACGGCCCTTCGCACCCAGTATGAATTGCCCCTGCGGGAGATTGACCTTGTAGGCGAGAGCCTTACGGGGTATACTTTTCATAGGATTTCTACCAAAGAGGCCGAGGCGCTGCTGGCGCCGGTTTATGATGACGCCATGGCGGCTTATACAGGATATGTCAAAAGAAACCACCAGGAGTGGGAAAATCTTCTTGGGTCAGGATCCCGGGAAGGCCTCGAAACTGTTGTGCTCAAAAACGGAGAAAAAACCTGTGGTTATGCCCTCTATCAGAAAGGGGAAGGAATCATAACCATCCAGGAACTGATGGCGCTTGCCCCGGCTGCCAAGCTGGAGCTTCTGCGTTATTTCAAGGGATTTTACGGAACCTTTGAGAAGCTTTCCTATCTTGGTCCCTGTGATGACCTGCTGTACCTGAGGCTCTCCAGTCAGCAGCTGGCGCCCCGGATGGTCCCTTTTATGATGGGAAGGATTGTGAACGCGGCCCAGGTCCTGCAAAGTCTTTCCGTTCCGGATTGCCTTGTAGGTAGGGAACTCGTCATTGGAATCCGGGACGAGCAGGTGCCCCTCAATACGATGCTCGTGAAGATGCATTTTGATGAAAAAGGGATAACCCTTTTCAATACGCTTGATGATCCAACGGTTCTCATGGATATTTCCAGTCTGACCCAGCTCTTTTTCGGGACGTACGGGGCCCGGGAGCTGAAAGACGCGGGCTTTATCCACGTGGAAGAAGAATCATCCCTGTGGACGCTTGAAACGTTGTTCCCCAAAAAAGTAAACTTTATCAATGAATATTTTTAAGGGAGGCTGTCATGAGCGAATCGATGAGAAGGATTTATGTGGAAAAAAAGAAGGAGTATGCTGTTGAAGCAGCAGGACTCCTGGCAGATCTTGTGGGAACCTTGGGCATGACCCAGCTGACGGGGCTGCGTATCGTCAATCGCTACGATATTGCAGGATTGTCCGATGAGGACTATGAAGCTGCTAAACGGGTTGTCCTGTCTGAACCGCCGGTAGATACGGTTCATGATGAGACGCTGGAAATCCCAGAAGGCGTGAAGAGCTTTGCCATTGAACTCCTGCCTGGCCAGTATGACCAGCGGGAAGACTTTGCCGCTCAGTGTGTACAGCTCATTAGTCAGGGTAAACGGCCCGCAGTTGCTGCTGCAAAGGTCATCCTTCTGGAAGGCAATCTGACCGATGCTGACGTTGAAAAAATCAAAAAGTACACCATCAACCCTGTAGAAGCCCAGGAAGCCTCCACACAAAAACCTGACAGCCTGGAAATGAGCTGGGAAGCTCCGAAACCAGTTGCCATCATCAAGGGCTTCACGCAGTTTTCCAAGGAAGAACTCCATCAGTTCCTTACGGAACAGGAACTGGCCATGAGTGAAGCAGACCTTGCTTTTATCCAGGAATATTTCCAGAAAGAAGGCCGGAATCCTTCCATTACTGAAATCAAGGTTCTTGACACATACTGGTCCGATCATTGCCGCCACACCACTTTTGAAACCAATCTTGAGAAAATCAATATTGAGGAGAGCGTCTATACGGAACCTATCCAGCAGGCTTTGGAACGCTACCTGAAGGATCGAGAATTTGTCTATGGCAAGGATACAGA
>OHBA01000659.1_pt1 | contig 16810 bp, 19 predicted proteins | sample 1577281 | NCBI WGS metagenome assembly OHBA01 (sample SAMEA3879579, study PRJEB24766) | human gut metagenome | biome: human-associated habitat; feature: feces | place: USA | collected 1985/1987
GCATACAGCTATGAATTTTTCTATTGCGTTCCCCTGACTTCGGAATAGTGGCAGGGCTGGCTATCCATGTCTTGTGCTTCTCTACCGTACATGAGCATTGGCGCCGGGGTTGTCGTTGCCGTAACCTTCCAGCAGGTTGATAACGCCCCAGATACCGAGACCGGCACCGAGCGCGATAACGAGGGTCTGAAGAACGGTGATTGCCTGTTCAAAAAATGCCATATAGTTTGTTAGCCGGAATCTGATTAAAAAATAGGTTTGTCATGTTTCATAGGCATACAAAAGCCGGAACAATCTGCCGCCCGGTTTCCGGGGGGCATGATTCCGGCTGTCCTCCTTTTTCATTATTTTTTCTTGCGATTGTCCGCTTTGTACGCCAATGGCCCATAGAGGGCAGGTGCGGCGAATAGATAAGATCACTCCCTTCTAAAGCGGAACGAAATTAAGCGCCCTTTGTGTCTACTTCATATACATCGCAGACCTCATTGGGCTTGAGTTTCAGCCTTGCGGACAAGAATGCTTCAATATCAAAAGCGTTCTTGTCATCCGCGTCGGCAGTGTACTTGAAATTGGGGTGCTTGGTGATGTCGTACTTATCCGAAAGGAAAGGACGCACACCGCGCAGCTGGAGGATACACTTGCCTCCATCCATAACAGCAAGCTCATCCTGGCTCATCAGCTCTTTCCCCAATTTTTGATAGTTGAGTGAGTGGGAAGTTTCCCGGCCACGGCTCTCTCCGGTGTTGTAGGTGTCGATGGTTTCCTTGCCCAGCACGGCAGCCAGCTCTTTGAGGGTAGTCGGCTCTTTACCGCCCAGGAAAATGGAGGTATCCATGTTACCGATGATGGTATCTGCGTTATCCTTATAGATCGCCTTGAGCTGACTCTGTGCCTGCAACACCAGACAGGCAGAGATTTCACGGCTTCGGATGGTGGCCACCAGCTTTTCCAGTTTCGGAATCTGCCCGATGTTAGCACACTCATCAATCAAACAGCGCACATGAACCGGAAGCCTGCCGCCATACACATCATCGGCCTTTTCACAAAGCAGGTTGAATAACTGGGTGTAGCACATGGAAATGAGAAAGTTAAAACTGTCATCCGTATCACTCATAATGAGGAACAGGGCCGTTTTTCTGTCTCCCAGCGTATCCAGTTCCAACTCATCGTAGGATGTAACCTCGCGTAGCTCCGCAATATCAAATACGGCCAGACGCGCACCGCAGGAAATCAAAATCGACTTAGCGGTTTTGCCAGAGACAAATTGTCAAGGACTTTTTAATCAAATTCACAAAAAATCTACAAAAAAGGTGCCAGAAGCACTGTATGGCTCCTGACACCTCGTTTGATAGATTACATTTTTCCGTTCAGCAGGTCTTTGCAGAGATACGCATAGTCTGGCAACTGGTTGATATATGGCTCCCAACGCCTCTTGATTTCGGCCAATTCCAGCGGATCGGCTGCTTCCAGTGCATGATCGTTGCCCGTCATATACAAAACATCCGTAGCAACATCGTCCAAACACCTGCCGCAGAGATCGGCGGCTGATTCTATCCTGATGCCAGTATCCACATAAAGCGGATTTACGCCAATCGTCAGCCAGACATAGCCCACCTTGTCCGACCAGAGCAGTTCAAAATCAGGGCTTTGCCGCAGATGTTCCGTAAAGACTTCCTTTACTCGCTCAATTTCATGTTTCTCTTTTTCTGTGTAAAGCATTTTCGTGTCCTCCTTGACAAAAATTTTGGTGCGTACCATCATCAGTTTAGCACAAGGCGGCTTCGTTTATCAGTCTGTTACATCTGCTGAATTTCATTTTTGAGCATACGCTTGATTTTATCGCTCATGGTTTCTGTGCTGGTATTGCTGAAATGGACATGAACCTTGTAGGTTGTCTTACCGATTTTCTTTACCATCGCTGGCGTGTTTTCCGGCGCTCTGGACGCAGTAGCGGCGTCTGCCACCTGCATAGTACGGGGTTCTCTGTTCATGGCGCTCCTTTCTCCGAACGAGTCTGTGCCGCCCGGTAAAAAATCAGTCGTGCTTACTGTTTACAATGTCTTTTGCTGCCTGTCGGGTAGCACCGGCATTTTCTTCCCGGAAATTCTTCCCGTCAAAGAGAATCGGCGCACACCGTTCCAGAATACGGTCATAGATACGGGCGTGAGCCAGATCGGGCGGGTTTTTTAACTCGGACAGTTTCAAGTTTGTTGTGATAATCATGGGTCTGCGGCTGCGATAGCGGCTGTCGATGACGAAAAACATCTGCTCCATAGCATATTCTGTACTGCGCTCTACACCCAGATCGTCAATGATAAGCAGGTCATACTCGTCAAAGCTGGCAATAAACTCCGACCTGTCCTCAGAGAACATCCCGGTCAGGCGGTTCAGGATGGTAGGAAAGTTCGTCATCAGCACCGGCACATCCCGGTCAAGCAGGGCGTTGGCGATACAACCGGCGAAAAAGGACTTGCCGGTTCCCACATCCCCAAACAACAGCAGGCCGGTGTTGTTCCTGTATGCCTCCTTCCAGTTCTCCACATAGGCGCGGGCCTTGTCCATCAGGGGATTTTGGCCGTTGTCATTGGAAAATGTGTAGTCGTACAGATAACGGTCTTGCAAACCCTGTGCCTTTCGGCGTTTGATACGCTCCATGCGGCGCTGCCGTTCTTCAGCAGCCTTGCGCTGCTCCTCAGCCTCCCGCTGGCACTGGCAGATGCAGCGCGGCATAAAGTAGCCGGATTTCCCGAAGCATGGCACAACAGTCTGCCTCTGGCCGCCGCATTTCTTACAGTGGATGAGACCGTCTGACAGGTCTATACACTCGTCCTCAGCCAGTTCCATACCGGCGGCTGCCTTGTCAATCAGCGCCCGGATTTCTGCGGTAATCTCAATCATACGGTTTCATCCTCCTTTACGCTGTAATCCCGGTTGCGAGAGGGCGGGGCTGCTTTCTTCGCGTCCTCACCGGCCCAGCGCCGGATGGTGGCGACATGGCTCTGATAACGCTTGCCGGTAGAAGCCATGTACTCGGACAGCTTTTCGATGTACTGGCCCCATACAGTGGGAAAGCTGGCCTGTAAGTCTGCCAGTTCCCCGTCCGTCAGGAAAACATTCTGGTAACGGCCATAGGCGTGGGCGGGGTGTCCCTTCTCTATCTCTCTCTTTATCTCTATCTCTTTCTCTAACTCTATCTCTATCTCTGGTGGACGAATGTCGGACAAATGTCCGCCGTTTGTCCGGGCCGCGGAAAGAGCCTTGTTTTGGAGCCTCGCAGCCCGCTTTCGCTCAGCCTCGGTAGAGGACTGGCCGATTAAAAGTTCGATGTTGCTCATGTAGAATGTGCCGCTGTCCAGCACTTCCACAAGACCCAGCTTCAAAAAGATCTGCAAGGCTCTCTCCACAGTGCCGATCTGCTGGCGGGTAATGGTGGCGATCATCTGCGCCGTGTAGGGGATGTCCTCGTCAAGCTGGAGCCGCCCGCCATGTTTCAGCGATTTCAGATACAGCTTGAGCAGAATGTTGGAATATAGCACACCGTCCTGCATACTTTCCAACAGCACGATGGAATCATCGTCAAAATAGTTTTCTTTGAGTTTCAGGTAATAATATTTTCGGTTGTCTGACATAGGGTTCCTCCTTGGGGTTTCTCTTGGGATTCTGTACGCATTTTAAGGCTATTTTAGGGGGCAGAGGATAAATCTATCAGACTGCCTTTGACACCCCCGAAAAAAGCCTTGATTTACAAGGGTTTTTCAGCCCCTAAAGCGTGACATTTCTCCCGTTGTTTCCGCTTGCGCTTTGCGGCGTTGATCCGCTTCATGCGTGCGGCACATTCCGGGCAGTATTTGGCTCTGTTAGAACCGGGGGTAAACAGCGCCCCACATACGGCGCATTTCTTAGCATTCAGCCGGTGGAACAGCGCCGTTTCCAGTTCCTTATCCTGCGGTAATACCGCCGCCCGAAACCACCTGCACAACAGGGAGTAGGAAATAGACTGGACACAGACACATTCCTCCCCATCGTCCAGGGAGATACAGTTTCCGTCGATGTAGTTACAGCACTCATGCACCAGCCTCCGCGCTCTGCGGTACTGGCGGTAATCCATGACAGGGATAGGTTCAGTCTTGTTGTTCTTCATAAATGATTTCTTTCATAAAGCAGGTATCCTCCTTGAATGAATTTATTGTTAAATATTCGTGCAAAGTATTGTTTTCTTCGTGCAAATGGCATATACTATAATTGCCAGCAGAAAGGGGTTGATCGTATGGCTGGAAATACCACAAACATCAGTATCCGCATGGACGCAGATTTGAAAGCGCAGGCGGACGCACTGTTTACGGAACTTGGCATGAACCTGACTACGGCGTTTAACATCTTTGTGCGCCAGTCGCTTCGTGAAGGCGGCATTCCCTTTGAGGTAAGACTGGAACAGCCGAACAAAGAAACGGTTGCTGCCATGCTGGAAGCGGAAAGGATTGCAAAAGACCCGTCTGTAAAGGGCTACAATGACCTTGACGAGTTATTTGCTGACCTGAAAAGATGAAAGAAACCAAATATACCGTCAAGTACACGACCAGTTTCAAAAAAGACTACAAACGAGCCATAAAGCGTGGCTTGAAGATCGAGCTGCTGGAGCAGGTCGTAGTATTGCTGGCAATGGGCGAGCCGCTGCCGGATAAGAACCGCGACCATTACCTGTCCGGCGATTGGGCAGGTCATCGGGAATGTCATATTCTCCCGACTGGCTGCTTGTGGATGGTGTTTGTCAGCGTGTCAAAATTCTCATACTTGTCAATCAAGGCTATAAATTTCTCTGCTGATTTCTGGCTCTACTCGTAGCCGGTAACAGCCTTTTCCAGTTCCGCGATCTCAATCTAAAGTTCGTCCTGAAACAAAAATGCTCTAAGTGATTTCTTCACTAACCATGACAAATATCATGATTAAGAAGTCACTTAGAGCATACATCACTTCTTGTTTATCTGTCTTTATTTTTCTTTTGGCTGCACGCAGCGGCTGAATCCCCGCTCGCTTACATAAAGTACGGCTGCGGCCGGAATTGCTGTTACGCAGACAACCAGCAGGTTAAAAAGCCATTTAAAATTGGTAATGAAGTGCAGGCTCTGCGGAACTGTGATTTTATCATATAAAAATGCCAGAATCTGTGGATCTCTGGTTAAAGTAAATGCTAAAAATGCCACTCCGATTCCCAGCACAATCGCCATGCCAAAAAGGATTCCCCAGACACTCCAGGTCGTTTTTGTATTAGCTGTCATACTCGATTGCCTCCTTAAAATTGATGGCTTTAGTGTAACGCAAAGATGTGTTCCTTTTGTGAAGAATACATAAAATTTCTGGTTATCTTTGTAAAAAGTATTTTATATACAAAAAGCAGCATACAGAGGCACGATTTTCTGTTACATCCCTTTTTTCTTAGAGCAACAGAGTCCTTTTCTTGTAGCGACAAGCAACCTTCAATTTTTATTCATAAAGTTCTGCCAATGTAAACATCCGTAAATTTCCGTCGTTCAACTCATCAAACCATGACGTATATCCGCTCAATGAAAATAAAAGATATTTTGAAATTCTGTATTTACCAGAAATAAGCTTGCTCCTTCTTAACAAGGTATCGTAAATTTCTTTACCAATAGGTTCGTTTTTAAATTTGCATTCACCTACAACCGCTGTTTTATCAATATCAGAGACAGCTACAATATCAATATCTGTAGATTGCTGATATTTTTTACCATCTTTTGATTCCAGCGTTTCATTTCCCCACCAGGAGCCAACTCTTGTAATAAAATTATCGAATTTTCCACAAATACCCTGTTCCAGTGTATAGTATCGGCACATCTCTTCAAAAACGCTTCCCATATAAGAATGCAAATTAGGTTTAACTGCTTTTTCATAATAGATATCTCCATGCCCCATTTCAATGACACTGGTTGCTTTCGGAATAAATTCATACCAAAATTTAAACATATGGTCTTTTAGGATATATTGCGTTTTTTTCTTGTTTTTTTCTTCGGTAATGCAGTTTTTCTTTTCAATCAATCCAACTTCCATCAATTTATCAATCGAATATAAAACAGTTGAAGCTTTTTCCTTGACTTTTTCAGAAATCAGATTAATAGTATTTTGACCAGAAGCAATTTGCTCAATAATATTATTAACCAATGCAATATCCATAAATTCCTGCGTTAAAAGGTTTCTTGTTTCATCATATAGATAACCGTCTGTATGAAAAAAAAGGTGTTTAATATTTTCATCCAATGTTTTGGTTTTATCAATCATCGAAAGATACTTGGCTACACCACCAGTAATTCCATAGCAGATTGCCTTCTCTTCAAACGAATAGTCCGGCACAAAAAGCGCAGAATCTTTATAATTAAAAGCTTCCAATTTGATCTGAGAATCCCTGCGTCCAAATAGGGGACTTTTTTCACTAAGGACTTTTTTTTCCATAAAGCTCAATGCAGAACCACATAAAATGATAAAAAGATTTTTATTTTGCCATTCTGTATCAATATATTTTTGTAAAATAGAAAGAAGTGAATCATCTTTTTCAGCCCAATAAGGAAGTTCATCAATTACCAGAACAATCTTTTTATCTGGCAATTTCTTTGTAATAAAATTGAAAATATCTTCTGTGGATGGAAAAGAGGCACTCTCGAAATCAGGATCTAACACAGAGATAACCTGTTTAGCAAATAATTCGAGGTTTCTATTTTGTCCAACTTTTGTTGCTGTATAAAAAATGGCGTTTTTATTTTTGATAAATTCGTTAATCAAAGTAGATTTTCCAATGCGTCTACGCCCATAAATAACCATCATGCCGAAGCCATCTTTATCATAAAGTGATTGCATGGCATCCAATTCTTTTCTTCTTCCGATAAACATGTCAAGCACCTCCCTGGTTTAAATTTTATTCAAATTAATTTAAGTCAAAATGATTTGAATAAAATATAACATAATTAAAAAGGAAATTCAAGATATAAATGAGTTTTCCTTTGCTTCTCCAGTATTTACAGAGGTATTTCCCATCTCCCGATACTTTTTCATATTCGAAGTATAATGTCTGAGTAAATATGGTAACATCGTTTCTATGCAAAAAGGACTCCGCCATCCCAGATTTCTCTGAGATGTCGGAGTCCTCTTTATATCAAGCTATCAGCTCAATGCCTCAAGTTCAGCTCAATTACGGCTCCCAAACGAAACCATCAGTTGTGCTCTGACCATTTGCATCAAAACCACCAGTTCTGATTACATCAGTCGGAAATGTTGTTGCAGTTGTAGTCTTCTCATCATCAACAAAGTACTTGTTAACAGTACCGCTCTTGGTTACAGTTACATAACCTTCGCCGCCATCCAGTTCGTACTTCTTAGAAGTGGATTTCTGGATCTTACCAGTCTTGTTAACTACATACAGGAGATTGTTGTATTTGTATACAGCGTAGTCATCATCAGCCTCAAGTCTCTGACCATCTGCGTACAGATAACCATCTTTGATTCCGTCATAGCCCTTACCAGTATCGTTGTTCTTTGTGCTGAAGTAGAATGTGAATGTATCATCATTGTCATCATCAGCAGTTGTCTTACCGGTCTTCATATAGCCATTGTCATCGAAGTAGTAGGTATGACCAGCGATTCTCTGAAGACCTGTCTGCATCTTACCATCCTGATCGAAGCAGAAGTACTTACCATTGATTTTGATTTTCTTTCTGTACTGGGTTGTACCTGTGGAGTCAGTCTGAGCATCCTCAGCGCCTGCCTTCTTAGCTTCGCCCTTCTTGAAGAAGTACCAGTCGGTATCGTTGTCGTTGCCAAGATCCTCAGCACCGTCGATCTCGTACCAGCCTGCTGCTCTGGAACCATCTTCTACTTCGTTAGCGTAGATCATATCGCTTGCGGTAGCGTTTGGTCTGGAATCGGAACCATCCAGAATAAAGTCTGTTGTAGAGCCTGTAGCGGTCGTCTCTTTGGTGTTAATCCACTCATACAGCATCTGACCATGCTCGTTGAAGTAGTAATATTTACCGTTGATTTTTTTCTTCTTGCTGTTGTCTCTGTATGCTTTACCGTCGTTCTGGAAGTAGTACCAGCCTTCGCTATCGCACAGGGAGCAATCATCATGAGACGGCATGGAATCGTTATCCTCGTCATCCTCATTCGGCTCTTCTAACCACAGCCACTTAGCATCTGTTCTCCAGCCTTCATCCTCAGTTCCCAGATAGTACCAGTCGCCGTTATCTTCGAACCAACCGTATCTCATCTCACCGTCGGTGTTGAAGTAGTAAGTTTTACCGTTGATCTTCTTCTTATCATCGGTTACTTTCTTACCTTTATTGTTGAAGTAGTACCAGTTCTCACCGTCATCATCCGGATCACTGCTGTCATCATCATCAGCTACTTTGATCCACTTGTTAACCAGCATAGCACCATCTTCGCCTACATAGTAGTCATCGTCTACCCAAGCGTCTGTTTCCATATCGCCATCTTCGTTGAGGTAGAACCACTTGCCACCATCTTTTTTCCACTCGTCAGTTACCTGATTGTCGTCGCTATCATAGTAGTGCCAAACACCAGCGTCATCTTTCTCCCAACCAGCTGCGAAAGAAGTCATGGAAGCACCCATAGCGAGTAAAGCTGCTGCAGAAAGTACTGCAACTAATTTAGTCTGCTTTCTCATAATTAATGCACTCTCCTTTTTACTTTTTGAAATATTTTTCTCGAAATCCTAACTGCATTACCAAGTCATTATACTTCGGATATGGAAAAGTATCGCAAGTTGCAAAAATAGGAGAGATAATAGGGGAAATTTAAGATTTCCTTCCTTGCTATCCACAAAACGAAATGCTATACTGATACAAGCCGTTTCTCTGGTTTTACGAATAAGAAAAGGAGAAGAATGTGATGGAACAGACAGAGATTGCAAGAGAGCAGGGAGCTCCGGCTGCATCCATTTTGGCAGAGCAGGCATGGGAAGGAAAAGTCCGAAAGGTTTTTTCATGGATTGTGTCGGTGTATCTGTGTGTGGTGTTTGGGGCATTTCCGCTATATTTCCATAATTATTATTATGATATTCTGGTATCGAAATATCAGTTTTACTGGCTCAGCACGGTTGCGATGCTGGCGTCATGCCTGATCGCAGCGATAGTATTTGCGTGCATGGACTTAAAGCGGTTTGGCGGGACGCATGTGCGGCGCTTTTTTTGCGCGTTTCGACCGTCTGAATTAAAAAAGCAGCCATTTGCCTATAAGGCGCTGGCAGTTTTCTGGGGACTGGCATTGATATCGACGGTGCTGTCGGACTATGTGTATGAGTCGTTCTGGGGCAATGAGGGACGATTCAGCGGATTTTTTTTGATTACGCTGTATGTGCTGGGAACGATTGTGATCAGCAAGTATGGTCGGATGAGAAAATGGTACCTGGATGTGTTTCTGGCATCGTCCGTTCTGGTCTGTCTGTTTGGAATCACAGATTATTTCCAGATGGATTTATTGGGATGGAAAAAGGGCGTGAGCAATGAACAGGGAAACCTGTTTGTATCTACATTGGGAAATATCAACACGTATACGGCGTTTGTGGCGCTTACGATGGCGGTTGCATGCGGCTGTTTTGTAAGTGAGAGAAAAGTGGGACGCCGTATCTGGTATTATCTGGTTTCGGCGCTGGCCTTTTTTGCATTGATTACCGGACAGAGTGATAATGCATATTTATCACTTGGAATGCTGTTTGCGGTGATGCCGCTGTTTTTATTTACGACATGGCGGGGCATCGCAGATTATGGTATTCTGGCGGCTACGTTTATGACCGTGATCAAGGTAGTAGATACGGTCAATAAAGTATATGCTGATCAGGTCATCGGTCTGGGCGGTGTGTTTGGCGTGTTGGTGCGCTATCGTTATCTGGAGGGAGTCGTCGTTTTATTCTGGATTCTGGCGGGGGTTCTCTGTGTTTGGAAACGGAAGATGGAACAGACGAATCCAGAGAGCAAACCGGGACGATGGATTTGGCGTGGCTGGTGTGCCGTTTTGATTCTTGGATGCCTGGCAGTGGCATTTGTCCTCTATGATGCAAATCTGGGAGGACATGCGGAACGGTACAGCGCGTTGTCCCAGTATCTTGTTTTTGATGATGACTGGGGAACGAACCGGGGATATTGCTGGAGAATTGGCTGGCAGTCCTATCGCGAGCTGCCGTTCCTGCATCAGTTGTTTGGTTTTGGACCCGACACATATGGAATTCTGACTTGGGATTTCAGGCAGGATGCGCTGGATCGGTATGGAGTTTTCTATGAGAGCGCCCACAACGAATATTTTCAGTACCTTGTTACAATGGGACCGCTTGCGCTTGTATCTTATCTTGCGTTTCTGGGCGGCACCTGCGTGCAGATGTGCAAAAAATGGAAAGAGTGCGCCTGGATCCTGGCGCCTGTTCTGGCGGTGCTCTGCTATGGAGCACAGGCAGTTGTTAATATCAACCTCCCGATCGCGACACCGATTATGTGGGCGATGCTGGCGATTGGGCTTGCACTCACAAGAGAGAAAGCAGAACAGGCAGAATAGCTCAAATAGACAGAACGGATTAAATAGACAGCAAATCCGGGCAGATTCGGCGGAAAAGCCGAATCTGCCTGGATTTTGTCGATTTAGAATTAAAAGTAATGTGTGAGCGAGTTACTGGGCACATATGCGTGAACAGTAACGGAGCGATGCTCCGTGTCGAAATTTGCGATCGATAGACTCTTTTATTTTTCTTAAAATCGGTTTATAAATAATATGAAAAGAAAAAACGATATGATCGCCTGGCAGAGCTGCGTTATGCAGTGTGGTCATCTGAATGGAAGAACAGGCAGTCAAAAGGAGGAGAGTTTATGGATGAAGCTAAAAAATTGATCGTTTTAGAGCAGGAAAATGAAGAATTAAAGCGTGAGCTGAGGGAGTTATTTAAAACTCTGGATCAGATGAATCAAAGCTTAAACCGGATGATTGACCACTACATACTCTGTAAGACGGAGAAGGCGGGATAAGCGGAGAGCCTGGATAAGATGGAAAAGAAGAGGCTCATTTATACCAGATGGAGCAGGTGAAAAATCAAATCAAAAATTAAATAGTAGATCGAATATGAAAGCCGCATGATTCAGAAGGTATGTTATCAAACCAGAATGAATCATGCGGCATTTTTTATCTACTCTGTGTAATATGTAGTCGGCGCGTCAATTCCCAGATTAAATCATGCATCCAGGAGACAGTCTGCTCCAGCTGCTCGTTTTTCTCTCTTAGAGCCAATACTTCCTGATAGAGCGTTTCCTTGTCGGAATCTTTTGAAATATCCGGATGGATCTTCGAGGAAGTGGAAGACGATTTTGTTTTACCCGGTGCTGCAGAAGGATCGGTCATCAATTTGGTGTTATCGGGTGCTGCATTTTGATCCGACGATTTTGCATCATCCAGTGATTTGCTCCGGCCGGATGGCTTTGTCTGCCCTGGTGCCTTAGCCTTGTTCGCCGGTTTGGCTTTAGAATCCAAAGGGATCGCCGCATTAATCATGTGTCTGGAAATCAGGATCTGCCGCTGTGGATAGTCTAAGTCCATGAAATCCTGATACGGAATGGGAAGAGGAGTCATGGCAATTGAGCAATGCGGACATACCGCATTGGCAACGAGCTGAAAGAATCCATAATGTCCACAGGTTGGACAGCAATAAACATTTAAACCACGCATAGAGTTGCCTCCGTAGAAGTAAGAGTTGAGTCATTGGGAGAAAAATGAAAATATTCCCCTTATTATAATACGTTTTAATTGAGAACATTATAACTGGTTTTTAGAAAAAAAATTAAAAATTTCCAAAAAAAATTTCAAGACGATAAAAAAAGACATCTTTCAGAAAAAATACCGCGGTGTCACAAAAGTGTCCTGCGGTATTTGAACGGATGCAATATTATATTCTACTGGATGATTCCAGATGTGTCAACTGTCCAGACAGTATCATTGCTGTCTTTGATATCCTTGAACCCTTTTCCGAGTTCCGGACGGGAAGCGGAAGAGGAAGAAGAGGTTGCTTTCTGGATGGTGCCGCTGGTGTTTACCAGGTAGCGTTTTTCACCGGTGGAAACCGGCTCATAGCGGAGCTCCGGATCCGCCTTCTTTAAAAGACCGTTTACATAAACCTGGTTATCGCGCTCTCCATGGTAGCCCTGTCCTTTGAGGGAACCTTTGGTCTGGAAATACCAGATCTGGTTTTCTTCTAAATCATCATTGTAAATAGTCTGCTTGCCGGTACGCATCACGCCGTCGTCGCCGAAGTAGTAGGAGGCGAAGCTGCCATCCGCCTGTTTCAGGCTCTGAAGCCCGGTCTGCATTTCACCGCGCTCGTTGAAGCAGTAGCGCTCGGAATTGATGGTGAAAATAGCAAGATCCTTCTCGGCAAAGTAAGCGGTTCCGTTTTTAAAGAAGAAGGAAAATGGCTCTTCTTCTTCGCTGATGCCCGGTGCCCCTTCAATGGTGTACCAGCCGCTTGCCCGGCGTCCGCCATTTTCCGGATCGTAGTAGCGGAAATCGTTTAAGCTGACAGTGTCTGTGGCAGAGTTGTCCGCTGTTGCTGCTTCGTTTGAAGGTGTGCTGGAGCTTACAAAGCCAGCTTCCGCGACATTGATCCAGCCTGTCTGCATCTGGCCGTCGATGAAGGTGTAGTAGCCATTGTCGATTTTGCGGTCCATCTGGTTTACGATCAAGCGTCCTTCGGTGTCAAAATAGCACCAGATATCTTCATCGTCGGTGTCTTTCGTGATGGTTTCCAGCAGAATCCATCCGGTTTTTCTGGCGCCGTCATCCTCCTCGCCGAGGTAGTAGGTCTGTCCGTCCAGCTCCAGAAGCCCGGTCTGCATCAGTCCGTCCTCGTCGAAATAGTAGGTTTTTCCGTTGATGCTCATCCATTTGGCAGTTACAATCTTGCCGTCCTTGCCAAAATAGAGCCAGGAGCCGCCGTCCGGAGAATCCGGACTGTCGTAGCTGATCTCATTTTCAGCCGAAACCCATTGGTTCTTTGCCATGTGCCCCTCATCGTTGACGAAATAGTCATCGACTCTCTGATTGGTAGCAATCTCGCCTTCCTCATCGAGATAAAACCAGTCGCCATTCCGCTTTTTCCATGTGTTTGTCTCTTTATAGCCGTCCTCATCGTAGTAATAAAGACGACCATCTTCCTCTGTCCAGCCGCTCTGAGCCGCCAGAACTCTGTAAGTTCCCGTATTTGTCATTATAGGTGCAGCAGCCGCGAACAAAGCCGCAGCGGATAAAACAGCTAAAGTTTTAGTTTGCTTACGCATGGTATAATCTCTCCTTTTTGAAAATGCGAAAATCCATCGCTGCATTACGGGGCTTATTATACGGGGATTATGCGTAAAAAGATAGTGTGCGTTGCTGGAAAGGGTGGAGAGATGTGGAAAAAGGGCACATTCTTTTTTATTTTACGTATTTCGAATCCGTCAGGAACTCCAGCGTCAGCGTTCCTGCCAGCCTCTCCAGCGTATCTATCACATACTGGTTAATACTCTGTGATTTTTCCCGCGCGATCCGGTAGTCCATCGCGGAATTATAGTAGTTGTCTCCATCGACCGTATATCCGTCGAATCCCGCGCAGGCGGCGTGGTGGACGCTTGTTTTGGTCAGGACGTTCAGCAGCATGACAAAGGAATTATCGATGATCTCTGCATTCTGGTCGATCAGGGAATTATAGTTTAAGGTGTAATCAAAATGTGTATCTTTGACATTCGTCACGTTTGAGGTCGCGATGACGCGCACCGGGCGTCCCTGGGCGTCGGCGTGCTCGAGCAGGCGGTTGTTGAGCTGGACATACCGCCTGGAATTGCTTAAGAACGCATAATCGATTGGAATTCCCTCCGGGATAAAATTGACGGAGATTGTGATCGGATTGTGCGCCTTAATATAGGAGAGAATTGCCTCCTTTTCCAGTTCCAGATTCTTTCCCGGACCGAGCAGCAGAAGCGGGCGATCGCTCCAGGAAGCACTCAATGCCTGAATATCGGCTTCGTCATTGCATTCTGTGCTCTGATACCTGCGGTACAGTGTTTCAATGTAATCTTTGTCGTAGAGCAGTTTTTTTTCTGGCTCAATCGCATCCAGAATTGTATTGATGGATTTAAGCGACAGGGTGTGCTTATCCATCAGGAAGCGGACGTAGTTCGGATGGCAGTTGTTGGAGGCGGAAATATAGAAGAACAGGTTATATCCCCATGGGCTCTTGCGGAAGAACGGCATGATGCTGATGTCGATCGCCTCAAGCATCTGACTGACATTGAAATTGCGTCCGAATACGGTGTTCATGTACATGGAAATGAGTTCGATCGGAAGATTTCCGGCGCTTTTTCCCATGCCGTACAGGGTGGCATCAACTAAAACGGTGCGGTCTGCCGGTTCGCGTAAGACTTCCATGCTGTTCGAGTATGCGAGCTGGAAGTTATTGTGGGAGTGGTAGCCGATCGCGATCGATGGTTTTAAGTTGTAGTTTAAGAGCTGGAAATAGTGAAGCAGGTTATCCTGATGCAGTAGACCGTAGGTGTCTACAAGGGACATCGCATACGGTTCCAGATCGTTGACAAGGTCAACCAGATCCAGAAGCTCACGGTCGGAGTAGCTGGTGATCGAAACCGCCTGTGCAAACACTTTGTAGCCCAGTTTTTTGACTTCGTGGCAGAACTGGATCGCCTCATGCATCACATGTTTTTTGAAAATGACGCGGATGCCGTCGATGTAGGACTCAGAACACGGGCTTAAATTAGAAATATCGCAGGTTCCGTAGTCGATCATGGCGACGATCATCGTATTTCCCTTGTCCAGCTTGCCGAAAATCTGATCGGCACACTGGGTTGTCGGCATGATCGTGCGGTTGCGGTCGAAGGTGCGGCGGTCATCCAGAAAACCAACTTCCAGAATGTCCACGCCCGCGCTGATCAGACGTTCAAAAATAGTAACAATATTGTCGTGACCGAACTCCCAGTCGTTGACGTAGCCGCCGTCGCGGAGAGTGCAGTCGAGTAATTTGACTTGTTTCATGATGTTTGTCCCCTTGTTATGTTTGTAATTTTAAAAATTGACTCCCAGAAACGCCCCGATATCATGCGTATCCTTTGCTGTATAAACCGGCGCATATTCCTGCCATGCCTCCGCGGTATCTGGTCCGAAGCCGTAGGTGACTGCCATAAAATCGACAGCTGCCTCTTTGGCACCTTTTCCGTCGGAAGAGGTATCACCGATAAGAACTGCCTCGGATGGAGACAACTCCAAAGCTTTTAAGCACTTGTGCAGAACGTCAGCCTTCGTCATTTTGCTGGCAAAATCGCTGCCGCAGATGGAGTCACAGAGTTCTGTGAAATGGTAATGTTCCAGCAGAGTCAGCGCATAATCTTCACGTTTCAGGGTGGCAACCCCGATCTTGCAGCCCTGTGCGCGGAGTGCGCGGATCAGGTCTTTGATACCGGCGTATGGCTCGGCTTTCAGCAGGTCGTGATCCTTGTACTGGGTGCGGAAAATCTCGGTTGCGTGGTTCGCGGCGTCCTCGTCCAGTCCATAGAGGCGGATGAGCGACAGCTTGACGGGCGGTCCGATAAAGGTGCGGAGTGTCGCCTCGTCGAGGGCAGGTTTTCCAAGTGCTTCTACCGTGTGGCGCACGCTCGCAAAGACGCCTTCGGATGTATCGAGCAGCGTGCCGTCGAGGTCGAAGATCACGCCGCGGTATGTTTTCTTATTCATAGGGTGCTAGTCCTCCTGTGTAAAATCGCCTGTACTGTTTCAAGGTCGGCGGGGGTGTCTACGGAAAGCGTATATCCGCAGATGGGAAGAAATAGGATCGTTTTCCCATATTCGAGGAAACGTAGCAAATCCACGCCCTCGATCTGTTCCAGAATGCCCGGTCTGCTCTGGCAGAAGAAATCGAGCGATTCCCGCGTATAAAGCCCGATACTCACAAATTTCCGGGAAGGTTTGTCAAGCGTCCCCTTGCGGAATGGAATTGGCGCACGGGAAATGTAAAGCCCTGTGCCGTCCGGTCGGCAGACCACTTTTATGTTGGATGGATCGGCTGTCTCGGCATCGTTCGGGATATCTGCCATGGCATTGATGAGAAATGGACGTTGTACATGTTCTTTTGAGGTAATAACAGTAAGCGCCTGCTCCATAAAATTTTGCAGAATCTCTGGTGTCAGAAGCGGTTCATCCCCGCCGATCATCGCATAAAAATCAAATTTCCGCGAAGAAGTAGACTTGGAATCTTCCAGAATCGTCACCGCCTCCTGAATGCGGGAGGTCGGATTCTGATGGGAATGGGAGGCGAAAACCGCCTCAAATCCATATGTCTGGCAAACAGCAGCAATCTCAGGGCTGTCGGTCGCAGCGTAAACGGCATCAAATACACCGCTGTCCCGCGCCGCCGCGAGAACCCGCACAACCATTGGAATCCCATCAATCTGTTTCAATGCCTTTCCCGGAAAGCGAACCGAATTAAGCCGCGCCGGAATCAGCGCGCAGACCTTTTTTTTCTGTGCTAATCGATTCATAAGACGTTCCTCTGTATGATAAAAATGCAGTTACATAAAGTAAACTGAACCGTAACGATTCAGGCATACCGATGTGAACCGGATGCCGACCTTTATTATAGAAAAGAAATAGGAAAAACACAAGACAACATAAGAAAAATGTAAGTTACTGTTCACGGGTAGGCACTTTTGGAACCGCAAGTGCCGTAAGAAAACGTGGTGGCAGCAGGAATTTGCCGTATTTAAATGCGAAG
>OHBA01000669.1_pt1 | contig 16672 bp, 9 predicted proteins | sample 1577281 | NCBI WGS metagenome assembly OHBA01 (sample SAMEA3879579, study PRJEB24766) | human gut metagenome | biome: human-associated habitat; feature: feces | place: USA | collected 1985/1987
CAGCTACAAAAGATAAATTGAAAAAATTCTGGCTATAATCCAGTTCCAATACTTCCACATCTTTATCTTGCCGCAAAAAATGATAAATATTATATTCTTTTCCAAAGATAGATAGACGGTAAAACTGCAATTTCGGCATATATTCCATAGCCGTAAGATCGTTTTCATTGATAGTAATAAATCCGTTTGTTCCACCGAAGAAGAGAGTCCCTGTACGCTCGTCCTTAAAGAAAGCACCATCACTGAACTCTGTGACTTCCAGATTATTCTGCCGATTATAAGCCTGGACAGTATTTGCCTCAATATTAAACCGTACCACCCCTTGATTGGTACTTAGCCAAAGATTATGTTCGCCATCTTCCAAAATGCCGTGAACCGTATTATTGGGGAATCCATCTGCCTCATTATATACCCGATAATTACCGGGCGACTGCATGTGTGTCAACCCAAAACTAGTACCCAACCAATAGCCTTTTTTATTTGAAAGAATGGCAAAAATATCATTTACAGCCTGGTTACTGACTTCCTGGTCAAAACGAAATGGCATCATCACCTCCGTCTTCACATTCATCCGGTAAGCACCATAACCACGATTACCAAACCATAGAATGGAATCATTTTCCTGATGAGACGTAAAAAAGTAATTAGAAGCTCTTCTCCCTCCATCTAACACAATTCTTCGGGTAAACATAACTTTAGGTTCTCCATCAGAAACGTTCAGTACAATTTTCACAATTCCCTCACCTACAGTAGCCACCCAAATCGTACTGTCATTCAATTCACATATAGAGTGCACATATCTCAACGTCTTACCGTCAACCATAACAGGAAACTCTTTTACTTTTCTCTCCCGATAAGAATAATAGTTCATCCCATGCTCCGTTCCTATCCACAGTCGATTCCAACAACTAGGAGCAAAACAGTAAACGGAATTATCCGTCAACGAACTATTCCCTGTATGCAACCGTTCCACATCAAACTTTCCTCCCGTATCTGGAGCATAACGGAGCATACGCAAAATTCCATCTCCTTTAGTCCCTACCCATAACGTTTGTTCATCATCCAAAAACAAAGCCCGCACCGGAGTGTTAATTTGATAGTCAGAAGTATCCAATAAAGTATTCCGAATAGAAAAATGGTCGATGAAATACATATATACCCCCTGTCCATCAGTTCCCACCCAAATAATATCCTGAAATCGATCTTTAAACAGACAGAAAATGCCGGATTCAATGCCGATTGATTGCATGACATATTTAACCTTACTGTCGGACTGATATTTCAAGCAAATCAATCCACTGCTTTTGAAACCGACATAATAATCATCTCTTTGCTTGACAATAGAAGAGACCTGCCCTCGCTGAGCTATCTCCTCTTTCAAATCAGCTATGAAATATTTATTCCGGCTACGCAAATCATACTCATAAAGATCATAAGCACCGTCAATAAAATAAACCAAATCTCCTTCTCCTGATGTCCAAAACAACTCTCCCTCCTGCTCAAACAACGACTGAAGAATAAGTTCCGGGATACTATCTTCCTTCTTTTCAATAACATAACTACGGACATCACCACTAGAAGAAAAAATCCATAGAACATTCGCACTATCCACACATATATACTGTATATCCTCAAAAGCTAACCGCTTTGCATTCAAACGGTGGAATTTAAGTCCTTTCCGATCAAAATAATAAATATAACCGTCATCCTTAATGACCAAGACATCATTCTCCCGCGTTTTTGCCATACAGCTAATATCCTGAAAGTCTTTAAACCGCTGAACAGTCTGCAAATGAGTATCGAAACGGTCGAGTCCATAATTCGTCTGTATCCATAAAACATGGTCTTCCGCTTCCATTATATTATCAATCAAGTTACCTGACAAATTGTTCCGGACATCAACAGGCTTATACAAACGGAGTTCAGTCCCATCAAACACATTTAATCCATCACACGAACCAATCCAGATCAATCCATCACAATCCTGACAAATAGAAAGAATGGCGCTATTAGACAATCCGTTTTTGCTGGAAAACTGACGCAAACTATATGCTGTAGCCTCAACATCCAACAGACTCCACCAACCGATAACGAGAAAAAAGAAAAATCGAGAAAGATATGTTTTTCCCATAAGCAACAAAGTATTTCATTCAATAGCAAAGGATGCAGTTCATTAATACAAAAGTAATAAAGAAACTTCTTACACCAATAATAAACAGATAATAAATTGCACGATTTTCCGCCATTTCCTCCTCAATTCCTGCCATTTTATCAAGAAAAGACATAAATGGCATAAATTCGTACATACATTCCTCAGCACCACCCCCATATTTGCAACGTCTGATTTTCATAACGGTCAAGACACTATTTTATATTAACCATTAAACACTAATACGTATGACCTAAAAGTACTCTCCATTCAAAATCAAAACTAGCATCAGAGAATTTTAATCATTTAATTTAATTCCTTAAATCAAAACAAGGTATGACTTGTAGAAAGTATAAACTTTTGTTTTTCAGTCTCGCTATAGCCTCTTTATTTATTCTGGCGCCCGACATTAATGCCGGACAGGCGAGCATATTGAGCACTTCGCAAACGAAGAATACCCTCGTAAAAGGAACGGTAAAAGATGCATCCGGTGAACCTCTCATCGGAGTAAGCGTAAGTGTAAAAGGCAAGTCGGGAATCGGAACAATTACAGACATCAACGGCAACTTCTCCATTCAATGTGACGCCAATGATACACTAGTTTTTTCGTACATCGGCTATGCTACTCTAGAGTTTCCGGTTAACGGAAAGAGTTCTCTTTCCATTAGCATGAAAGAAGACACGAAAGTCCTCGATGAAGTTATTGTAGTAGGATATGGCACAACAACCCGTAAAAGTGCGGTAGGTGCGGTAGACCAAGTAAAAGCCGACATGATTGAAAACCGTCCGGTGGCAAACATGACTCAGGCATTGCAAGGAGCAGCACCGAACGTTATCATACAGCAACGTAACCACAACCCGAATGATAACAAAACGAATTTCAATATCCGTGGTATCAGTACGCTGAATGACAATAGCCCTCTATTTGTGATAGACGGACTGGTAGCTGACGGTGAAAGCTTCAATAAGCTGAATCCGATGGACATCGAAAACATCTCTATTTTGAAAGATGCAGGAACGGCCGCTATCTACGGTTCACGTTCTTCCAACGGTGTAGTAGTGGTGACCACCAAAAAAGGGAAAAAGAACCAGCGTCCGGTAGTCCGCTTGAGCGGCATGATAGGTTGGGAAAATCCGGACATCCTGTTCTCTCCGGTAGCAGGCTATCAAAACGCAACACTGAGAAATCTTGCAGAAACCAATGCAGGCAATGCTCCCAAGTATACTCCTGACCAAATCCGCGATTTAGCCGCTCATCAGAATGAAGAGAGCTGGTTCTTTGACCAGATTATGCGAACAGCCATGCAACAGAATTATAACCTAAGCGTATCCGGAGGTAGCGAACACTCTACTTACATGATTTCAATGGGTTATTACGATCAGGAAAGCAACTATGTAGGAAACGACTCTTTCGGTGTTCAACGCTACAACTTCCGCACAAGTCTGAGTACTGAGCTCGGACGCTTCAAACTGACCGGAATCCTTGCTTATGCCCGCAACAACAGTGTAAGCACTACCGGAGGAAGCCTGGAAGTAGATGCCGCCCGCACCCCGACCTACTATTACTATAAAATGAAATCAGCAGACGGACGATACCTACTGAATGATATATTGTCCGAGTTCAACCCACTGGGACAGTTGGAAGCGGGTGGAAGAAATAAATACCGTAATAACTACATCAACACAAACGTTTCCGCCGAAATGAAGATTATTGACGGATTAAAATTGAAAGGAGTGTTCGGTGCTGACATCATGAACGACACACGTTTTACCAGGAATCATGCAGTGGCTTATTATAGTAGCGAAGAAGCCACAGAACCGCGTCCAATCAAAAAAGAGAACAACAAAACCAGTAACTGGAACAGTAACGCCTATCTTATCAATACTCAACTGCTATTGGATTACAACAAAACATTCGGCAAGCATACGGTCAACGGTCTAGTAGGATTGACCAACGAGTCATACACACAAAGCAGTAACGAAATAGAAAAGAAGTATGTAGACCCCGATTTAGGTATTGCTACTGACGAAACAACCAGTGAGCCGGGAAACATCACAGGAAAAACTTCCGTTGACGACAGTAACCGCACCAGCATAACCTCTTTCCTTGGACGTGCAGGTTATTCGTATGCCGACAGATATTATGCAGAATTCAGTTTTCGCTACGACGGAGCTTCTAAGTTCCACAAGGATTATCGTTGGGGCTTTTTCCCCTCAGTTTCCTTGGGGTGGCGCCCTACAGAAGAATCCTTCATGGAGTTTTATAAAGAAAAGATAGGCGACTTGAAGTTACGAGCCTCTTATGGTATCTTGGGCAGTCAAGCAATCGGTACTTACGATCGTTTTACCGTATATGACGTGTATGACAACAGCTATGCCTACAATAACAAAACGGTATCGGGAGCCGGATTCAAACTGGGACTAGAAAATCTGACTTGGGAAAAAACCCAAACATTCAATATCGGTGTCGATGCCTCTTTCCTACAAAACAGTCTGACTGTCACTTTCGATTACTTCCATAAAAGAACGAATGACATCTTAATGAAACCGCTGATTTCTTCCGTATTCGGTACGGAAATGCCTATGGCAAATATCGGCAAGATGCAAAATCAGGGATGGGATCTATCTGTCAACTATCGATTGAAAACTGGGGCGTTTACTCACAATTTCAACTTTAATTTGGGAGATTCTTGGAACAAGGTATTGGAATTCCCCGGAGACGAACAAATTACCCAAGTGGAAGAGTTAAGCCGTATCATCCGGGTCGGTGTTCCCTTGAACTCTTATTATGGCTATAAGATGGCAGGATTTTTCCAAAGTTACGATGAAATTGAAGCGTCTGCCATACCAGTAGGAGCTAAGGTACAACCCGGAGATATTAAATTTGTAGACCGAAATGACGACGGTATCATCGACTCAAAAGATAAGTTTATTCTTGGTAATGCCTTCCCACGTTATACTTTCGGATTCACCTACGGTCTGAACTGGAAAGGGATCGATTTCAGTATGTTCTGGCAAGGAGTAGGCAAACGTGACATGATGTTGCGTGGTGAATTGATAGAACCATATCACGCCAACTACTCTTATACCATTTATAAACATCAACTGGATTTCTGGACACCAACCAATACCGAGGCCCGCTGGCCAAGATTAGCAGCGCCAGGTTCTGACTCCAACAGAAACAACTACGGCAATGGAAACGGCTCCGACCTCTTCTTGCTAGACGGTAAATACTTGCGGTTGAAAAACCTCACGATTGGTTATACCCTGCCCAAAGAATGGACTAAACATTTGGGAATGCAAAAAGCCCGCTTGTATATAAACGGTCAGAACTTACTGACATTCAGCAACAACTCGTTTATAGACCCGGAATCATCCGAATTTGATTCCAAAATGAGCACAAGCGGTGCCAATAGTGGGCGTTCGTATCCTACTCTGCGTTATTTCGGATTTGGTGTAGACATTGAATTTTAATCAAACAACAGTATGAAAAGATATAAACTTCTCTATTTAGTGGCTGGGGTTGCTTCCGTGCTGATGACCGGTTGCAACGATATGGAAAATACCCCGTCCAACAAATTCACGGACAACAGCTTCTGGAACTCCACAGAGAAAGCACAATACGTAGTTAACATGGCCTACAGCCAAATGTACAATGCCGGAAGAATGTGGCAGGACGAAAGTCTGAGTGACAATGTATTCGACGGAAGAAATGTAACCGACCCGCGTGCCATTCGCAAAGGTATGGGCACTCCTTCTTTAGAACTCTTTAAAAATGAATGGAAGGATCTATACGGTGGTATCAAAACCTGCCATGTGTTTCTGGAGAAAGTAGATCTGGTTCCGGGAATGAATGTAGCTGTCAAAGCACGCATGATTGCCGAAATTCGTTTTATCCGTGCCTTTATCTATTTCCGGCTAACTAATCTGTATGGAGATGTGCCATTCTTTGACAAAGATATTACAATTGATGAATCCAACTCCATTGCCCGTACTCCACGTGCTACCATCATCAGCTTCATCCATCAGGAATTAGAAGATATAGCAAACGCACTTCCCACCCGTGACCAATTGCAAGATGCTGAACAAGGCAAGATTACCAAAGGAGCGGTCAGTGCTCTACAGGCGAGAGTCTACCTAATGGACAGTGACTGGGATAACGTTATCAAATATTGCGATAATCTGATAAAGAAACAGAATGAATATGGCACATACAGCCTTCTCCCCACTTATCGTAGTGTTTTTGAAGAAACCAACGAATATAATCAGGAGATTATTCTAGACCGTGCATACGTTCCTTTCCTACTGACATGGGGTGAGATGTCAGATATGGCTCCGCTATCAGTTGGTGCACGTCTTTGTAACCGCGCTCCGCAACAATCGTTGGTAGACAGTTATTTAATGGTAGATGGCAAAGCATTCAATGAAAATAGCCCGTTATACAATCCAAGTACTCCGTATGCCAACCGCGATTTGCGGCTGACCGCCACTGTTGTTTATGACGGTTATGACTGGAGTAAGAATGTTTCGGACGGCAGTACAGGAACTATCATTCAAATCAATCCGCAATCCAACACAGTGGATAAGTATGAAGCCGGAAGTAACAAAACTGCTACCGGATATTACACCCGCAAATACTATAGCCCACAAGCAAAAGGTGATATGAATTCTGGGGTAAATCTTAGCATCATACGTTATGCCGATATTTTGTTAATGTATGCAGAGGCTCAATTTGAGAAAGGAAACATGGATGCTACTATCTGGAATCAGACCATACTCCCACTCCGAAACAGAGCTGGATTCACAGAAGAAGCAAAAGCTTATCCTACCGAAAAGACAGAAGCGGAAATGAGACAAATCATCCGTAACGAACGCCGTTGCGAACTAGCCCTCGAAGGATTGAGATGGTATGATATCAAACGCTGGAAAGCCGGAAAAGAATACCTTGAAGGATATGTTTATGGCGCAAACTTCAACAACGGTAATCCTATCCGACTGGATAAACGTCAGTTCGACGAAAACAGAGATTATTTATGGGCAGTTCCTCAAAGCCAAATCAACCTGAATCCGAATCTAGCCCCTAACAATCCCGGATATTCTAACTAATCACCCTATTAAAAGGAAATTAATATGAAAACAAAAATAACAAAAGTAGTCGCCTTATTCACTACATTAGCAATCATCTTCTCATGTACGGAAGATATGGAATACAGAGATACGGCAGTAAGCCCGGTGAATCAACTTTATGAACCAATCAGCGGAAAAAGTGTAGAACTAGTAGCATCTGCTACCGCTTCCCTATTCTTCGAATGGGAAGCAGCGAAAGCTGAAGACAGTGGCTCACCGCTCTACGAAATCGTTTTCGACAAAGAAGGGGGAAACTTTTCTAATCCTCTTTACAAAGTATTGTCTGACAACAACGGGGCGCGCAATTACGCGACTATCAGTCATAAAACACTGAATAAAATAGGTGCAGCAGCAGGATTGAACAGTGGAGAGACAGGTACAATTATCTGGACGGTCATCGCATCACGCGGTCTGAGCACGGCAATGAGCAATGTCTCACATAAACTGACGATCACCCGTATGCTCGGATTTGCAGAGGTTCCATCTCAATTATTTCTCACCGGTGAAGCAACCGAAGGGGGAAGTGATATCAGTCAAGCAGTACCTTGTTCCTCACCCGAACAGGAAACATTTGAAATCTTTACCCGTTTGAAAGGAGGAAAAAGCTATAAGCTGGTAGATAAAACCAATGACAACGCAAACTATTTCTACATTGATGGAAATAGAATTGTAGAAGGCGAAGGCGAAACGACAGTAGAAAAAGACGGAATCTATCGCATCACTATGGACTTCTCTATTGCTTCAGTCTCTATTCAGGAAGTAAAATCAGTAGGAGTATTTTTCTGCCCGAGCAACAAGGTTATTTTCGAGCTGTCTTACAAAGGTAACGGAATATTTGAAGGAGAAGGCAAAGTAACGTTTAAACAGGAAAGCTGGGGAAAAGACCAACGTTACAAACTGTTGATGTCTTACAGCGATAAAGATATGTATTGGGGAACATTGAATGACGTAGATTCATCTCCGAACGGAGCTGGTCAAGAAGATTCATATTACTTTATCAAAGAATATGGAATCAATGAAGGTAATGAACCGCAATGGAATCACAAATGGAAATTTGACAATCAGTTTGATGGTAGCATGACCAAAGTCACCGTTAAATTCAACGGAGCAAACTATACACATTTTGTATCTCTCGGAGACGGTGTATCTCCTGAAGAACCGGAAACAACTCCTAAAAACTTATTCTTGACAGGTGAAGCCAGTGAAGGGGGAAATGATATCAGTAAAGCCGTGCAATACAATAAACTGGGAGAAGGCATATTTGAAATATTCACCCGGCTGCAAGGAGGAAAGACTTATAAGATGGCTTCTTCTCAAGAAGCAGATGCAAAGTTCTTCTATATAGAAGATGGAGAGATTAAAAGTGGAGACGGAATTACCACTGTCGAAAAAGACGGAATTTATCGTGTTAAGGTAGATTTCTCCAACAAATCAGTCATTACAAAAGAAATTAAATCAATGGGACTATGGCACTGCTGGGATCGAAATGTCCTTCTTGACTTACCCTATATAGGAAATGGAGTATTTGAGGGAACAGGTACAATAAGTCCTAGTAATAATGACAATCGTTACAAACTCCTAATGGTATATGCGGACGATAGCGAATTGATTTGGGGCACCAAAAACGACACAGACGTAGTACCAGGAGCAAACCCAGATCCATCCTATTTCTATATCATGGAAACAAATGATAATGCAGAAGCAGGTCAATGGGATCGTAAATGGAAGTTTAATGATGGAATCATAGGAAATAATACAAAAGTTCGTGTTATTTTTACCGGTGAAAATTACACCCATTCTATAGAACCAGTTAATTAAGAAGATGTATGAAAAAACTATTATTATGTGTCCCGTTCCTCGCGCTGATGTTCCAAAGTTGCAGCAACATCGAAGACGAGTATATGTACGACAAGGGGCTTTATACAATCAACTGGGAAGCAGCAGCAGACAGTAGCTCGGTCACCATAATTAACCGTTTCTGGAATGAAACGGGCAATTACTTCAACTATGAAAGCGACGGTTATGACGAAACTTTTCATTACTGGCCGCAAGCGCATGCTATGGACGTATTGATTGATGCCTATATTCGTACTCATGATGCTAAATATAAAGACTGCTTCGACAAGTGGTATGCTGGCATCAATTCCAAAAACGGCGGAAGTTATTGGAATAACTTCTACGATGACATGGAATGGATTGCCCTGACCATGATACGTTTGTATGAAGTCACCGATGAAGCTAAATATCTGGATACAGCCAAGCAACTTTGGAATTGGATTAAGGAAGGTTGGAATGAAGAATACTGCAACGGTGGTATCGCATGGAACCACGGTGATGTATGGAGCAAGAATGCCTGTTCCAACGGTCCTGCCGGCCTCATCGCCTGTCGCTTATATCAAATAGAAAAAGTGGAGGAATACAAAGAATGGGCTATCAAGATTTACCAATGGGAAAGAGAACATCTGTTCAATCCTGCCACAGGAGCTGTCTACGACAATATAGACGGAAGAACGGATAACTTAAATACTCTGACATTGAGTTATAACCAAGGGACATTTCTCGGAACAGCCCACGAACTGTTTAAGATTACAGGAGAAGCATCATATTTGAAAGACGCCCGTAAAGCCGCTTATTTCGGAATCAGTGACGGCAGTATGATTGACGCAGGAAACAATCTTCTCCGAGACGAAGGAAACGGTGATGGCGGACTGTTCAAAGGAATATTCATCCGTTATTTTGTGAAACTCATTTTAGATGATAATTTGGAACCCATTTATCAGAAGAAGTTTATCACCTTCTTCAATAACAATGCGGATATATTATGGAGAAAAGGCGTCAACAAGTCCGACCTTCTCTACGGAAGTAGTTGGGCAAAAGGAGCCGAAGGCAGCACTCAACTGACCATACAGACAAGCGGCTGCACCCTGATAGAAGCAAAAGCTTATTACGAAAAATATAAAAAATAACAAGAAACATGCGAATTATTGAAACCGTACTGTGTGCTGCTTTCCTCACCGGATGCGCACCAAAGGGGAATAGTAATCCAAACATCAATTTAGAGAGAGCCCAGCAAACGCTGGACTCCCTCTATGTTCACTATTCAGTACCCAACACTTGTCTGCTTCGCGAAAATTTTCCTTTTGACGAGAAGCACAAAGTCACTTATCTGGCATCAGAAGAACAAGCTAACGTGCCAAACGCCTATTCGTATCTCTGGCCTTACTCCGGAACATTCTCCGCAGTAAATGCACTGTTCGAAGCCACTCAAAACAAAGAATTTCAAAAACTACTGGACGAACGGGTATTACCGGGACTTGATGAGTATTTTGACACTGCACGCACTCCCAATGCTTATTCGTCGTATGTGCGTACCGCTCCTGTGTCAGACCGTTTTTATGACGACAATGTATGGTTAGGCATTGATTTTACAGACACTTACCAACTCACCCAAAACAAAAAATATTTGGACAAAGCCACACTTATATGGGATTTTATAGAAAGCGGAACAGATAGTGTGCTCGGAGGCGGGATCTATTGGTGCGAGCAGAAAAAAGAATCGAAGAACACCTGTTCAAATGCTCCTGGTTCTGTTTTTGCGCTAAAACTATTCAAAGCAACAAACGACAGCAGTTATTTCAAAAAAGGTAAAGCGTTGTACGAATGGACTAAAGAACATTTGCAAGATAGTACAGATTATCTATATTTCGACAATATTCGTTTGGATGGAAAAATCGGAAAAGCCAAATTCGCTTACAACAGCGGACAAATGATGCAGTCCGCTGCCCTCCTTTACCAACTGACGAACAATCCGGTTTATCTGAAAGAAGCTCAAAGCATTGCCAAAGAGTGTTACAACTACTTCTTTTATGATTTTACACCCGTATCCGGAGAACCATTCAAAATGATAAAGAAAGGAGATATCTGGTTTACTGCCGTGATGCTCAGAGGATTCATCGAACTTTATCATCTTGACAAGAATAAAACATATCTCGATGCCTTTAACAAAAGTCTCGATTATGCCTGGGAGAACGCACGTGATGAAAAAGGACTGTTCCATACAGACCTCAGCGGCAATAAAAAAGACAATAAAAAATGGCTGCTGACACAAGCTGCCATGATAGAGATGTACAGTCGGCTTTCTGCCTTTGAATAAACTACTGTAGAACATTAATAAATGATAAAAAGAAATATGATAAAAAGAAACGCACGACTTTGCACCCTTGCGACAGTTCTATTTATCGGAAGCAATATGAACGCTTCCACTTTCATTTGTCCTAAGGACAATACCATGATTGCCAAGCAAGCAGAAATTACCGGAAAGTATAAAAGCCAGCGTCCGGCTAAAAAAGACCGTTTATTCACTTCACAGGCAGTAGAAGCTGAAATCTTGAGAGTGAAGAACCTGCTGACCAACAGCAAACTTGCCTGGATGTTCGAGAACTGTTTTCCCAACACATTGGAAACAACCGTACACTATCGCACCACCGATGGCAAACCGGATACTTTTGTCTATACCGGAGACATCCATGCCATGTGGCTTCGTGATTCGGGAGCTCAAGTGTGGCCATATATCCAGCTAGCTCATAAAGACCCGGAATTAAAGAAAATGCTCGAGGGCGTTATCCGCCGCCAATTCAAATGTATCAATATCGACCCTTACGCAAATGCTTTCAACGACGGAGCTAAAGGGGGCGACTGGATGACAGACCTGACGGACATGAAGCCGGAACTGCACGAACGTAAATGGGAGATTGACTCTCTCTGCTATCCCCTCCGCCTGGCTTATCAGTATTGGAAAGAGACGGGAGACGCCAGTATTTTTGATAATGAATGGATTCAAGCCGTCATCAATATCCTGAGAACATTCAAAGAGCAACAGAGAAAAGAGGGAGTAGGTCCTTATAAATTCCAGAGAAAAACGGAACGTGCGCTTGATACGCTGAACAACGACGGGCTGGGCGCTCCGGTAAATCCTGTAGGATTAATCGTTTCGGCTTTCCGTCCTTCCGATGATGCTACCACCCTTCAATTTCTGGTTCCTTCCAACTTCTTTGCAGTTACTTCACTCCGGAAAGCTGCTGAAATATTAGAGACTGTCAATCAAAAGACCGAATTGGCAACACAATGCAGCGAACTGGCACAGGAAGTGGAAACGGCTCTGAAACAATATGCAACCTATAATCATCCCAAATACGGCACAATCTACGCTTTCGAAGTCGATGGATTCGGAAATCATTTCCTTATGGATGATGCCAATGTACCAAGCCTGCTGGCAATGCCATATTTGGGCGATGTAGATGTGAACGACCCGATCTATCAAAATACCCGCCGCTTTGTATGGAGTAAAGACAATCCTTACTTCTTTAAAGGAAAAGCCGGAGAAGGTATCGGGGGGCCGCATATTGGTTATGATATGATATGGCCCATGAGTATTATGATGAAAGCCTTTACAAGCCAAGATGACCAAGAAATCAAAGAATGCATCCAAATGCTAATAAATACAGATGCAGGCACAGGATTCATGCACGAATCTTTCCATAAAGATAATCCTGAGAAGTTCACACGTGCGTGGTTTGCATGGCAGAATACATTGTTCGGCGAACTGATACTCAAGCTAGTAAACGAAGGAAAAATTGATTTACTGAATAGTATTCAATAAATAGGCTCTACATTAACGTCAGTTCGATATAAGCTTGTACTATTCCTATTCTCCTCCTTCCAGAAGGAGGAGTCCCCGTAGGGGGGAGGTGGTAGGTAAACACATAAGTTTATCATCCACAGTAAGATAGGAATACTTTATCAAAACATTTGCTTCATCGAGCTATCTTCAACTCCTGAACAAGATTGCCCGCCTTACCATATTTCTCCATAATAAAGAGCATATACCGCACATCTACCCCGATACAACGCTGCAAGTCAGGTTCAAATACGATGTCACTGCTCATTGCTTCCCAGTTGCCATCGAAAGCCAGCCCAAGCAATTCTCCTTTGGCATTGAACATGGCACTGCCGGAATTACCGCCTGTAATATCATTATTAGAAATAAAGCAAACATTCATGTCTCCCTGTGCATTGGCATATCTTCCGAAATCACCGGAAGAAAGCAAACTCAACAACTCGGGCTGGACGGCAAAGTCAATATCACCTGCATGTTCCTTCACCTTCTCAAAGATGCCTTTCACGGTGGTATAATAATCGTAAGTGGCCCCATCAAAAGGAGTATATCCCCCAACCGTTCCGAAACTAAGCCGCATAGTGGAATTGGCATCCGGATAGAAATTACGATCAGCATACATACGGCGCATGGCAGCGTTGAACAAGCGTTCCCCTTGCTCTATCTGCTCGGAAGCTTCGGAAATACTCTGATTCATCTCATAATACTTCACGATCAGGTCCAGACTCAAAGAAACAGCCGGGTCCTCTATCAGATTATACGTAGTATCCCGCTCCAGAAAACGTTTTAGGCCCTTAGGAGACGTTATATTGGACGTTGCATACAAAGAGTCTACATAAGCCTGAATATTCCCGTTATAGAGTGTATCTATCTTTTCATACATAGCAGGCAGATACTTCTTATCCACTTTCAACTGATATTCTTTGAGCATGGCAGCAAAAACCTCCTTATCAATGGAAAGATCAAGATTATCATATTTTTCCAATAACTTCTTCATGCGGGTAATCACCAGCTTCTCCTCGGCTTCAAAGTCGAAATTGAGAATTTCAAGAGCAAGCTGCACCAACTCGGGACCATTGATAAACGATTCACCGAAATAAGCCAACGCACGATTTGTTTCCCGACGATTACTATAACTCAACTCCAGAGAAGAGAATAAACGAATCAGTTTCTCTCTTTCTTCCGGATGAGACTGAATCCAGTCGCGAAGGGCTGCTTCAGCCGCCCGCTTCTTTTCCAACACCTTCAGATGCTTGATGGCCTTGTTTGTTCCGATGCTATTCTTCCAATAATTGGAACTTTCATCGTATTTTGAAGCATACTTGATACGAATATCCGGACGACGATCCATCTCCCGTTTCCAAACCGTTTGTTTTACTCCCCGCACATCAATCATTGCCTGGTTGATTCCATTCATCATCTCTTCGATACCATACGAAGAAAGATAACGTTCCGTACTTCCCGGATAACCAAGCGTCATACAGAAAGAACCTTCCTTGTATCCATCCAAAGAGATGGGCGCTACATATTCAGGGTGATAAGGGACGTTGTCAGGAGAATAATCAGCCGGGCCATTCTTCGTATTAGCATAGATACGAAATACACTGAAATCGCCCGTATGCCGCGGCCACATCCAATTGTCCGTATCCCATCCGAACTTCCCGACAGAAGAAGGAGGCGCAAAGACTAAACGAACATCGTTATAATCACGATAAACGGAAAGCCAGAATTCATTACCTGCATAATAAGCATCGACAATACCGGTCAGCGTAGAATCTTTTTCGGAAACTTCCAGACCGATTACATTCATGATCGAATCGACAGCTACACGGCGTTCTGTTTCCGTTTTAGCATAGCGGGCGGCAGATAATACCCGTTTGGTTACGTCTTCCGTACGAAGCAGAAAACGGACATATAACTCCGGATTCGGCAGCTCTTCGTCAAGGCTACGTGCAAAAAAGCCATCTTTCAGATAATCATGTTCCACAGAAGAGTGTTGCTGGATACTGCTGAAACCACAATGATGATTGGTAAACACCAGACCGTCTTCGGAAACCACCACTCCCGAACAGAAACCTCCAAAGCTGACAACAGCATCAGAAAGAGAAGGTTTCTTCGGATTATATATTTTATTCACAGGCATTTGCAAACCAAGTTCTTTCATTACCCGGTCTGTCTGTTTGTTCTTGCGGAGATTTCCCAGCAGCCACATTCCCTCATCGGCAAATACATTCGACAGACAGAGGGAAAAGACTATCAAGACAGTTAGTCTGAATTTCATATTACTATTTTTAGATTCATTATTCGGTAATCAGCCTCAACTTCTTCGCTCCTACACGGGCTTTCAGCCATTCGCTGATTTTCTGTTTCTCGGCAGCAGACGGATGTCTGTCGAATTTCAAAACAGCCAATGTTACCGTATCGGTCTTCATCGAGTCAACCCGCACTTCGAGCGAATGAGCGATGGAGAGCGTAGTGATGGAAGGATAAAGCACTTTCAGTTCGGGCACTAATGTACGACTCATTGCGTCATATGTTCTGTATTGTTCCAACGTTGTCTCCAGTTGGGAAATCTTCACTGCCTGTTGCTGAAGTCGCTGCTCGCTGTTTTTGTAGAAATCTTCCATGACCATGGCACGGATAGAAGTCACATCTACCGCTTCATTATTCATCCCCTGTAATACAACCAGCTTCGTATCTTCCAACTTATATTCTTTCATCTTGCTACGGGCAATAGAAATCGAAGCATCGGGCACTTCAGGACCAATCAAAACAACCCGCACTTCTTTATGCTCATAGCTGATCTTTTTATCAAGTACCTGTGTATTTTCAAAGCTCAACTGATCGCTAATAAAACGATTGGCTGCCGCCTCATAGAAGGTGCTTTTTATAATTCCAAATGTCAGATAAACCGCAGGGCACATGGTAAGCACCACAATCAGAACGATGTATTTACGCACGGTCTTCTCACGGGTTTTATCTACAAACTCTTTTCGTTGGAAATGCATCACACGAACTCCGAGGAAAGTAGCCAGACTGATAAAAACAGAGTTGATGAAGTAAAGATAAAAAGCACCCAGGAAATAAATAAGATTACCGGAAGCCAGTCCGTAACCTGCCGTACAAAGCGGTGGCATCAATGCAGTAGCAATGGCAACGCCCGGAATCACATTTCCTTTTTCCTTGGTGGAGAGAGCCACCACGCCTGCCAAACCACCAAAAAGTGCGATGAATACATCATAAATAGTGGGCGATGTACGTGCCAGCAGCTCTGACTGTGAACCGGCAATAGGGGCAAGAAGGAAGAAGATAGTGGCCGTTGTCACACTGAAAGCGGTCGTTATGAGAAAGCTCTTTAAAGAGCGTTTCATTAATTCGAAGTCGTTCAGTCCGACAGAGAGTCCCACTCCCATAATAGGCCCCATCAGCGGAGAAATCAACATGGCACCGATAATTACTGCGGTAGAGTTTACATTCAATCCGAGTGATGCCATAAAGATGGCAAAAATCAGAATCCATAGATTGGCACCCCGGAATTCCACGCTGGCCTTGATGGAAGCTATCGTTTCTTCTTCGGGAACTTTGTCGTTACGTAAGCTCAGCAACCTACGAATGAACAGGTTGAGGTAACCTCGTTCCTTTTTTGTCTTGTTTTCCATTGCTTTTATTTTTGAGGTTTACGAAAATATTTGCCGATGACCGGTAGGCTTCGTACCGGCAGG
>OHBA01000688.1_pt1 | contig 16221 bp, 19 predicted proteins | sample 1577281 | NCBI WGS metagenome assembly OHBA01 (sample SAMEA3879579, study PRJEB24766) | human gut metagenome | biome: human-associated habitat; feature: feces | place: USA | collected 1985/1987
AAATTTTGCCAATTATTTGGGATGAACTGGCTCCGGAAGCACGTGCGGTGATTGAAAAGCAAGGAGTAGTATATACGGATGAGGAAGGTGATCTGGTGACTTCTATTGTTAATAATAAGGACTGTGTGTTTACCTGCTACGATGAGAAAGGCTGTTGCTACTGTGCTATTGAGAAGGCTTATCGGGAGGGGAAAACAGACTTCTATAAACCGGTGTCCTGTCATCTTTATCCTATCCGGATCGGCGATTACGGGCCCTATAAAGCGGTGAATTATAATCGTTGGGACGTATGCAAAGCAGCAGTTTTGCTGGGGAAAAAAGAGAATCTTCCCGTATATCAGTTTTTGAAAGAGCCTTTAATCCGTAAGTTCGGTGAAGAATGGTACAAAGAGCTGGTTACTGTTGCTGAAGAGCTGAAAAAGCAACAATATATTTAAATTCTCTTCCGGTTCTTGCGTATGCAATATAGCTGATAGAGCAAAATGCACAATGCGATTATGATTCCGCATGCCGGCATAACCCATGCTTCCGGATGGATAATAATCAAGAAGATACAAGTCGCGATCACGCAGGAAGTCAGTACAATAAGAAACAACCTGATCTTTGCAAATAACGGATTGGGCGCAGTAGTTTTCATTTTCATAGTTATGTTTTCTTTGCTTTTTATGCAAGATAGTGATTTTGTATGGAAAACGTTTCTGCTGTTAGGTTTTATTAAGAGATGGGCGGTTGAACGATTCGAACATGAAAGCCCCTTCAGGCAAAAGAAAAACGCCGATCGAAGGATGTTCCTTCGCCATCGGCGTTTCCTCGTTGTAAGATGTGAGGTTGGTTTATAAAAACGTAATATTAAAATTATGCATCGATATTTGCATATGTTGCATTCTCTTCAATAAACTCGCGGCGTGGCCCTACATCTTCACCCATCAACATAGAGAAGATATAATCAGCTTCTGCGGCGTTGTCAATATTTACTTGTTTCAGCATACGGTTTTCAGGGTCCATAGTTGTTTCCCACAACTGCTGGGCGTTCATCTCACCCAAACCTTTGTAGCGTTGTGTATGAATTGCATTTTCTGAACCACCACCGTAAGTGTCAATAAACTTTTGGCGTTGTGCATCTGTCCAGCAATACTCTTCTACTTTACCCTTTTTGCAGAGGTAGAGCGGGGGAGTAGCGATGTACAGATAACCGTTCTGGATAACCTGCGGCATATAACGGAAGAAGAACGTCATGATCAGTGTGTCGATGTGAGAACCATCGACGTCGGCATCGGTCATGATGATAATCTTATGATAGCGCAGCTTCTGTATGTTTGCTTCCTTGCTGTCTTCGTCAGTTCCGATAGTCACACCGAGAGCTGTGTAGATATTGCGGATTTCATCACTTTCCAAAGCCTTGTGATACATGGCTTTTTCTACGTTCAGAATCTTACCGCGTAATGGGAGGATCGCCTGGAACATACGGTTACGTCCCTGCTTGGCAGTACCACCTGCCGAGTCTCCCTCGACGAGGAACAATTCACATTTTGAAGGATCCTTATCCGAACAGTCGGCCAACTTACCCGGCAGACCACCACCCGACATCGGCGACTTGCGTTGTACCATTTCACGGGCTTTTCTTGCAGCGTGACGTGCAGTAGCGGCAAGAATCACTTTGTCGACAATTGTTTTGGCTTCCTTCGGATGTTCTTCCAGATAATATGCTAATACTTCGCCCACTGCCTGGTCAACAGCACCCATCACTTCGTTGTTACCCAACTTTGTTTTAGTCTGTCCTTCAAACTGTGGTTCAGCTACTTTTACAGAAATAACGGCAGTCAAACCTTCACGGAAGTCGTCTCCCGAGATTTCAACTTTCACCTTTTCCAGCATCTTGCTGTCTTCGGCGTATTTTTTCAACGTACGAGTCAGCGCACGGCGGAAACCTGCCAAGTGCGTACCACCTTCAATGGTGTTGATATTGTTGACGTATGAGTGAACGTTTTCGGAGAATCCGGTATTGTACATGATAGCCACTTCAATAGGAATTCCCTGCTTTTCGGAGTTCAGATAGATCACATCGTTAATCAAGTGCTCGCGTGAAGACTCGATAAAACGCACGAACTCTCTCAAACCTTCTTCTGAATAGAATTGCTCGCTCTTGAAACTTCCGTCTTCGTTCACTACCCGACGGTCAGTCAGAGAGATGCGAAGACCGGCGTTCAGATAAGCCAATTCGCGCAGACGTGAAGCCAGAATCTTGTAGTCGTATACCGTTTCAGTAAAGATGGTACCATCCGGCCAGAATTGTTGGCGGGTTCCCGTAATGTCGGCTGTACCGACTTCCTTTACAGAATAAAGCGGTTTACCGATCTCGTATTCCTGCTGATAGATTTTGCCATTACGGAATACTTGTGTAGTCATGTGGGTAGACAGCGCGTTTACGCAGGACATACCTACACCGTGCAAACCTCCGGATACTTTGTAAGAACCCTTGTCGAATTTACCTCCGGCGTGCAATACGGTCATGGCAACTTCCAGTGCCGACTTCTTTTCTTTCTCGTGATAGTCAACCGGAATACCGCGTCCGTTGTCCTGTACTGTGATTGAATTGTCTTCGTTGATTGTTACTTCGATATGGTCGCAATAGCCGGCCAATGCTTCGTCGATAGAGTTGTCAACGATTTCGTATACCAAATGGTGAAGTCCCTTTATACTGATGTCACCGATGTACATCGCAGGGCGTTTTCTCACTGCTTCAAGACCTTCCAATACTTGGATACTATCCGCAGAATAAGACCCGTTATTGGGAGTGATTTGTTCTTCGCTCATAATTGCCTTTCTAACTTTAATAACAGAGCAAATATAGTGAAATTTGTCGACTTAGCGAAGAATAAACCGTGAAAAATGAAGAATGAAAGTGGATTCTGTACTTTTACGATAGACTTGATAGTCAAGTGTCTATACACAGTAAAGGCCGAACTTAAAAGTTCAGCCTGATGCTATATAGAATTATTAAATTCCTATGTATTAAGCGAGCTTGTTGATATAAAGAGCGAGCTTAGATTTCAGATTGTTAGCCTTATTTTTGTGAATAATGTTCACTTTAGCCAACTTATCCAACATCTTTGTAATGCCCGGATACATTGCAACTGCTTCAGCTTTGTCTGTAGTTGCGCGAAGCTTTCTAACAGCATTTCTCATGGTCTTACCATAGTATCTGTTATGAAGTCTTCTAGTCTCTTCTTGTCTGATTCTTTTCAGTGATGATTTATGATTTGCCATTTCGACTAATCTATTTTTTTAGTTCTTTATTCTTTTTACTTGTAGCCCGTGGGGGAATCGAACCCCCCTTTCAAGAATGAAAATCTTGCGTCCTAACCGATAGACGAACGGGCCATCCTGTTGTTGCATTTCTGCATTTTGCTTTCTCGAATCAGTGTTTGTTTCTCGATTGCGGATGCAAAGGTAGGAACTTTTTTGAAACTGACAAACTATTCATTAAATTTTTTTCGATAAAATAGTCGTTTTTTTCTCTTGATGTTTTGTTTTATATTGAAAATCAGTGGAATAAATGGCAGATTTTTTTGTGAGAAAATGTACGCTCTCTTAAAAATACCGGGAAGTATATATACTTGTATACCTTAATATATAGGAAAGTTTATTTCCGATTTAAATCGCGAACTTGTTTTTTCTTTGTAAGAATGTAATCCGGTTTAAAAAAGAAATCTGCAAAGTCATAAAAATACAGTTTTTTATGTTTCTCTTTGTAACTAAATGATTATTTTGACGACTAACGGGACAAATGCTAAGAACGATGAATGACAATAAAGAATTTATAGATATGCTATTGCAGAACAAACGTATCATTTATAAGATATGTTTTATGTATGCGAGGGACAATGATGATATTAATGATTTGTATCAGGATGTCGTTCTTAGTTTGTGGAAGAGCTTTCGGAACTTTAAAGGTCATAGTAGCGTGAGCACATGGATATATCGGATTACACTCAACACTTGCATCACAAACCTGCGGAAAAAGAAGAATTATGATTATGTACCATTGAAACAAGACATAGATATACTGGATGATTGCGAACATGACGAATGCATGAAACATCTGTATCAGCTTATACATCAATTAGATAATGTAGATAAGATGTATATTATGCTTTGGTTGGATGAAAAAAGTTATGATGAAATAGCGGAAATAGTAGGAGTGGGTCGCAATAATGTGGCCATCCGTATTCATCGTATTAAAGAGAAACTGAAAAAGATGTCGGACCGATAAATAGAATATAATATGGAATTTGATGAACTAAAAAAGGCATGGGGACAATTTAATGATAAGATCAATTGTCAGGAAGTTGTCGAAAGGCAGCAAGTTGAAGAAATGCTCGCAAAGAAGAGAATGACCAGCTATAACCGGTTATTATGGTATGAACGGATCTCTCTGGGGATTCTGTTTTTTTTGTTTTTGAATGTTTTAGTTTACATTCTGATTGACCCCTTTTTCCTGGCCATGTCGGATATAGTATTCTTTATTGCAATCTCGGTACCCTTCGGGATAAATCTGTTTCAGTATTATAAACTCAAACAAGCAGGGTGCATGAAATATGATTTGGAACGCCAGATTCTTCATGTTTTGCAGTATAAATCATCGCTTTATTGGGGATACATCAGTACTTATGTTGCTTTTGTTCCGTTCCTTGCCTGGTTCATCATTTATGCTACTCTTGTACGGGGATGTATTATTGTGGGTATTGTGTTGTTGCTGGTCATTCTTGATATCTTTGTATTCCGGCATTTATATCGGAAAGTGGGACAACTCCTTGAAGCGAATAAAGAATTGAGAAGGCTGGAAGATATGATACAAAATAACTGATTGAATAGCTTATGTTCCTATTTACTAACTATTTCCGATAATCACTCTAAATTAAATATATTATGAGAACTATTTTATTTATCTCTTTTTTGTTGCTTCTTTGGTGCGGCTTTTCTTCATTTGAGAGTACTTCTGTCCGTCCTAACGGCTGGTATTATGTGATTGATATGGAGCATGACAGTTTGTCGGCAGACCCGATTGTGACAGTGAAAGATTTCGCAAGGATAAAACTGGATTCAGTGTCGGACTCGAACGAGGACAATATGGCTTACCGTATTCTCGGAGTATTGGACGACTCTCATAAAACGACTTGGGCTGAAGCGACGGAAAAGTCAATAGGCAAGCATATCGGATTCTTATTCAATGGTGTCATTCTTACAGCTCCTTATGTGAATTGTAAGATAGAGAGTGGCAAATTCTTTATTGCTACGGATAAGGCCTACGATATGAAACTGCTTTATCAACAGATTCTTCAGGAAGCCGGATGTAAAAGTGAGTTCGGCTTTACAGATGAAGTAGGCCAAGGAGAATCTACATTCACTTTCTGGCTCATAAGAGGGGGGCTCATTGGTTTACTTCTGGTTATTATGTGTTTTGGATTCTTAAAAGTACGGAAGATTAAAAAGACTGTTTCAGGATGAAATAGGGCATTGGTCGCATTTTTTTTGTAGTTTTGCTACCGGATTGAAATATGCAAGTATATGCTGCAAAAGACAAAAGGAATAGTTCTTCATACGCTCAAATATAATGATACTTCTATCATTGTAGATATGTATACGGAGTTGTCCGGAAGGGCTTCGTTTCTTGTCGCAGTACCTCGTTCGCGAAAGGCGGCAGTGAAGTCTGTTCTGTTCCAACCGTTGTCTTTCATTGAGTTCGAGGCCGATTATCGTCCGAATGCGACACTTTATCGCATCAAGGAGGCGAAATCTTTTTATCCCTTTTCTTCTATTCCCTATGACCCGTATAAATCTTCAATGGCACTTTTCTTGTCAGAGTTCCTCTATCGGGCAGTTCGGGAGGAGGCAGAGAATCGTCCTTTGTTCGCTTATTTGCAACATTCAATTATTTGGCTGGATGAGTGTGGGGGAGGTTTTGCTAATTTTCATCTGGTGTTTTTGATGAGACTTTCCCGCTTTTTGGGGCTTTACCCTAATTTGGAAGACTACCATACAGGCGATTATTTTGATTTGCTGAATGCCTGTTTCACTTCCATTCGTCCCCAACTGCATTCTTCCTATATTAATCCTGAGGAGGCAGGGCGACTCCGCCACTTGATGCGCATGAATTATGAAACAATGCATCTTTTCGGCATGAGTCGTGCGGAACGTGCTCGTTGCCTGGCCATTATGAATGACTATTATCGCTTGCATCTGCCGGATTTCCCGGCTTTGAAATCACTGGAAGTATTGAAAGAATTGTTTGATTAGATTTGTTATTCGCTTGTTGTATGTAACTTTAGTTATATTTTTACATGGGTTAAAGCCATTGAGTTCTAAAAATATATATTACTTTTGTCCTCAATGTAATGACTAGAGCTAAACAACATGAAGATATTCATAAACTTAACGGAATATATTCTTATTCTATTGGTGTTTTATGGTTGTAACGGTGATGTATTTGTTGACGATTTCCGGTCTGCCGATTCCGAACTGACTTTGGATGGCAATGGCGACACCAAAATCATTCGGTTTGCTTCTTCCAATTGGGACGTATTGGGAGTGTATACGTATGATGAAGGTTTTACCTATTCGTATGCAGTGTATGATGCGGGTGGTGATCTGATAACAACGGACCAATTTCCATATCTTAAAGGACAGGGCAAGATTGTGTGCAATGAGGAATTGATCGGTTTCACTATCGAACGTAGTAATCCCCGGGAACTGAAGATTGCAGTAGAAGAGAATGCCCGTTCTACTCATTTTCAATTCAAACTCACGGTGAGCAACGAATATGAGTCTCAGGAGATATACGTTGATATTTCACCATCGGACAGGTATGTGATTGATCATATCACTTATTATTCTTTAGACGAGGATTCTTATGAGAAAAGAATCGAAGCAAAAAGGAGTTTTGTGCAACCTAATGGCTGGGGTATTGACTATCCGTGTTTACTGTCTCCTTACGAGAATGTTTATCATGAAGTGATGTTCAGAAGCGACATGCCGGAACTTTTTCAACTATTGGGAGAAAGTAACCTGACAGTAGAGATACCAAGCGTAGAAAACGGTCATTTGCAGATGAACGGTAAACAGGTGCGATATACTTCCAAGCAGCAAACATTACCTTTTTCCAATACGGAACAGATAGAGGTCTCTATTCCACCTTATACGACCCAGCGTATCACTGTGCTGATAGAGTATTACTGGTTTGAAACTAGATACGCCCTCTATGCTGTTCACCCAAAGACCGGGAAACGGCGGACCATAAACGGCACGTTGCAAAATAAAATGCCTGCTGCATATTACATAACACGAGAAAATATCAAATGACTAAAGATATGAATACCGGACGGTTACTATACATTATTTGTCTGTTGACGATTTCTGTAGTTGGCGGGAATCTGAAGGCTCAGACAATTGTGAAGCATCAGATTGGTTTTGATATTCGTCCGGGGTATGTAGCTCCGACAAACAGCTTTCTGGAAGGAGATAATGCACGGCAGAAGACCATTGACCAGTCACTTTCCCTACATCTGAAGTATGCTTTCCGGTTCAATAAAGATTCCCGATTAGGCCGGCTGTACCCCCATGCCTATCAGGGGATAGGTGTATCTTATAATACCTTCCACTCTCCCGCTGAACTTGGAAATCCGGTGGCGGTATATGCTTTTCAGGGGGCACCTATTGTACAACTTTCGCCTCTCTTGTCATTTGATTACGAGTGGAATTTCGGTGCTTCTTTCGGTTGGAAGAAATATGACGGGCTATATAATCCGCAGAATGAGGTTATCGGTTCTAAAATCAATGCATACATCAATCTGGGGTTTATCTTGAACTAGCAGCTTCATCCGCAATGGAAATTGGCCGCAGGTGTGGACTTCACACATTTTTCTAACGGAAACACGCATTATCCTAATGGTGGACTCAATGTGATCGGTGGGAGAGTCGGCATTGTACGCACCTTTGGAGATGCGGATGAGACACTCGGAACAGTATCCCCCAAGCGGGTATTTATAAAGCCGCATGTCAGTTATGATCTGGTAATATACGGTGCCACTCGTAAGAGGGGATTCGTAAAGGACAATATACCGAGTCTGGTTCCCGGTTCGTTTGGTATTGCAGGTCTCAACTTTGCTCCAATGTATAACTTCAACAACTATTTTCGGGCGGGCCTTTCTGTGGATGCGCAGTATGACGAGAGTGCCAATATCAAAGATTATAAATTGGAAGGAAGTTATTCGGGCGATTTAAAGTTTCATCGTCCTCCTTTTCGCGAGCAATTTGCAGTGGGGTTGTCCCTCCGTGCAGAACTGGTAATGCCCATTTTCTCAATCAATGCCGGGCTAGGACGGAATCTGGTATGCCATGGAGATGATACGCAGGGATTCTACCAGATTCTAGCTCTCAAAACTTATGTCACACGCCACTTGTTCCTGCACGTTGGATACCAGTTGAGCAAGTTTAAAGATCCCAACAATCTGATGCTGGGGCTTGGATATCGGTTCCATGACAAAAGATGAAAGGCTGTATTGTTTTCATATAGCTTCTTTAATTCTATTATTTCAGAAGTTGATAAGGCTTTGATATTCTAGTCATCTATAAAACAAACAGTGCATCCGTTCCTCTCTTGGAATGGATGCACTTAATACAAACAAAACAAACAATGAATAAAACGGTTTCTCAAAGATTATGCCGTTTTATTTGAGTGGGAATATTTATATGCTATGAGGGCAAAAGCCCGCTTGGGTACTTCACAGTAGCCTTTTTTACATCTCACCTATATTATGTTGTATAAATACTTATTTCTTAATTTTCTATGATCCTAGTTCAGAATCATTCAGACGTATAATCCAGTCGTTTACTTTCATTGTTGGAATCCTCGGAATCCCCGTGTCCGATGATTGTATAAAGAACATGAGTGTGTAAGAATCTTCTCGGTCAAGATATTCTTGATCACTTATGTCACCTATGTTATTAGGATAATTTTTTGATAACAATAAATATTGGGTGAGTGGTAGGTGCAGAATAGTTTTCCCGCTTGGTGTATGTTTTATTGATAATGTTGTGTCGTCTCCCTTCATGATGCGCAGTGTATTTAATCTGGCGTGAATGATGGGGATTTGTTCGGAAGTCAGAGACAGTTCCTGTCGATATGGAAGATAACAGGTCGGAGTTGTGCCGACAGGAGTATTTGTATAGTCTATTACACCGTTGGTGGATTCTAGGGTGAAAGCGAAGTCCTCTTGTCGTAGAGGAAGATTGTTCTCATCCTGTAGGATACACGAGAAGTAATTCGTATTTTTCACCAGTCCGGCAGTGATGACCTGATATTCTTCACTGATAGTAATATTTTCAAGGCTACTGTGAAAGAGTGCATTCAGTTTCCTGTTAAACTGATTCTTATTGTCACATGCCAGCGATATATTCAGAGATTTCCGTTCAGTTTGTCCAGCCTTGAGATTCGGGAGCTGATACTGGTAGCCGGATATCCCTCCCCATATAAGCAGGTGATAAGTTTCTTCGGGAAACGGTAGTCTTACCATGCAGTAGCCTTGATGTAATGTTATACTGTCTACGTCCAATCGATCCACATACTTGTCATTCTTGTCGAAGGCAAGAATGGTAATGTCGCCTACCTGCGTAGATGCAGCGTCCACGTTCAGGATGTTATAGGTATATGATATCTTTAACCAAGTTCCTGTAGGACAGTCTGATAAATCGTCATTCACCCAATCACAGGACGAGAACAACGCGACAATGCAGATAATATGTAGTAGAAATGAACGCATTTATGATGATTTTAATTCAGTTGGCCGGTACTACTTATTCAAGTTCTACATCTTGATTACGTACGGCCCATGGAAAAACATTGATATTGATGTCCAGTTCGGCCTTATATTCGTCCGGTTGTTCCGGCTCAATGTAAGGATCTCCACTACCGAGTCCTGCCACTTTGCTGACAGACAGACGATATATATTATTACGGACAATACCGAATTCCATTACACCCATTTCTGTAGATTCATAATTATCCTCGTGCTTGATCCAGTAGTTGTAGTAACATGAGTAGTTTTCTGTTTTCTGGAAACGTTTGATACTGTATTTGGCAAGAGTCTCTGTGTCCGAATCGTCTGTGACATCTGACGGTAAGTTATTCAGAACCTGTTTACGTATTGCATCTACACTGATGTAGAAGTTATAATTGAAATAGAACATCTTGGTAGGCCAGTTGGACGGATTGTTTATATTGGTACCATTTTCGTCGAAAACGCGGTTAGTGGCGATGTCCATGTTGGCTTTGAACATTACTCCGGTACTGTATGCATTCAATTGTGCATCAACGAACATACAGTTCTCCAGACAGTAAATGTATGACCAGCTATTGGCTGGTGCCATACCTGCCCAGTTATTGTCGTTGATGTCAGTATCTACTAATGCTTGTGCGAAGAAACCGTCGGCATTTGTGAAATCTTTGGCACCTTCCACTGTTTTCTTGAAGAAATAAGGATCGATTAGATAACCGTTGACATCGGGAATGTCACCAAAGTTTTCTTCCGTATACGAAGCCGGCTCCTGAAAGCTATTCAATGTGGCTGTGTGGCGGAATGTGTAGAATTTAGTTGCCAGGTTCAACATTCTGAATGTGTTGAGTTTTATGGTACAATACACCTCTCCGTTGGGATCTTTCAGGGGAAAAGTCTCTTGTTTTTGGGTCAGTTCGATTTTGGCAACGGCACGCTCAAGACCGATAGATACATTGGTTATCTTGTCCGAGTCAGTAGGCTTGCTTATCTCTATGTTCAGGTTGGCTGCACCACGGTTTGTCATAACAAAACCCTCTGTGGGTACATTTGGAATCTTTCCTGTACTGTACGTTACTTCATCGACAGCATTTAAGAAATCGTCTTGCATGGTGATTTCTTTGGTGATTGCTTTCCCGTTGGCAATGGCAAAGATATTGTATGTACCCGGATTTACGGTAATTCTGTCAGCGGTATACTGTATATTTTCCCCTTCTCCTTTGACCTGTCTGATGTTCTTCAGTTCTTGTTGGTCTTTCAGACTTTTAGTGGTCGAATCGAACAGATAGACTGTCAGACTTTTTACTGCATATTCATCCTTTGAGCCAGTCTCTGTCACGCCTGATGATTCGGCGCTGCGAGTGTGGTTCTCATTGGGGATTTCAAAGAATAGGGCAAGATTGCCGTTTGAATCTGTGTGGCTCTCATCGGAAAAAGCTACATCTGCATCATTGATGCAACTGTACTGTGTGACTGCTGCCATAAACAACAGTGACATTAGTTGTGTGAATCTTTTCATTTTGTTTTGAGTTTAATTGAATAATTATTTTACTTCTAAAATCTGTTTTAAGTTATCGTCGGCTTGTAACAGTCCTGCGTCTTTCGACTGCCGGAATAGTGCCTCTGCTTCTTTATAGTTGCCTTGCAGGAAACATAAGACACCTTTGGCCAGCGTCGTTTCCGGTAATGGCGGAGCTTTTTCGAGAAAGACGGCTGCGGTCTTTGTGTCTTTTTGTATCAATGCTATACAGGCAGCATTCAGATTGGCCGTAGGATTGTCCGGAAACAATTGTACGGCAGTCATAAAAATCTTGTTGTAAGTTGCACTTCCCGGTGTATATGTGAGTGCGAGACGAAACATCTCTTCCAAACTGAGATTTTTAGGATTTGTATCGAATACTTTTTGTGATTCTTCTATTGTAAACGGACGTACGTGGTACTCGACGGTATAGTCGGAATGTCTCAGTATGACAAACCAGTGTTTCAATACAAAACGGTAGAATGCCGGAAACCTCATTCTTATTATTTCTTCTTTACGGTCGGGATGCATATTGCTTGTCACAATTTTCATGATAGCTTCTTTGTCTTGAAAAGTTGTGTCGCTAAGAAGTGCCTCAAAACCCTCCCAGTCTTCAGGTGTGTAGGTCGTATGTATGTATTTGCCGTCGAATGGATATAGTTGGGATACATATTCCTTCAAGGTCCGGGTACGTTCGCGAGCCAGTCGCTCGTTTAGTTGAAGCGGACCGTCAGGTGATGCATATCCATGAATGCTGATGCGTGTGATGCTTACATTGCTGTCGTTTTTTACAGTGTTGATTGTTTCAATGATCTTATTCAGTTCTATTACGTTATTGCTGAATTCTTTATGAATAGCAGTTACATTGACCGGAAAATCAATGAATGCGGAACCTTTTTCCGTTCTGATCTTTGATGTTTCAACTTGCGGGGTCAGGAAGGCAAGTTGCGGAACGAATGTAGGCCGTGGATGTAAACGGGCAATGCAGATGAAATCTTCCGCGTCGGGAATGCCACAGCCGCAACTCTTCTCTATTAGCGAGAGGGTAGCCTGATTCATCCATTGCTCGAATGGAACGGATTGCAAATAATGCATCGTCTGCTTATTCCCGTTTTTCCTTTGTAATGCTTGAGCAGACTTTTCTTTTTTACTTGTCTCCCGTAGGAAAACAATATGTTGTTTCCGGCTGTTGATATAAATCGGAGGCAGTTCCAACCGATGTTCCAGAGTATCGCAGACAATAGGAACCAGTACCATTGATTCATTGGACGAGAGATCCCGTGTGATATCTATTGAAATAGAAACCACCAGTTCTTTCCCCGCCTTATACAAACTGGAGGAAGTTGTACGAATAGTTCCTGTCTCTTTCGTTACAACCGTTTGAGCCTGTATCGAAAGGGATAGAATAATCGTAATAATAAAAAACCTCCTGTTTTCATACTTGTAGTAAACTATATTTTTTCATTTTTATGTGATAATATCACCAAGGGTAGATATAGGAGATTACTCCATATCGTTGTAACTCTTCCAATATTTTTATATCTTTCTTATTCTTGCTCATTCCACCATGTCCCAACCGATAGACTTTCCATGGGGTAGTATGGAATTTGCGTGCTATCCGAAAATAAATCTTTCTTCGTTTTGAAAACCAAACTTTCCATATACTTCTCATACTGTTCTTCTCTTTAAAATAGATAAACTAAGCTTACAGAGGCTTTGCTGGGCCCTATATAATGATACTGTCCTTTATTGCGTAGTCCTGCACATTTCCTGACGCAATTATACTGCTTGTAACGGATGAAATCATATCCTACTCCGAGACTCGTTTCTACGTTCCAGTGGTCATTTAGCATCCAGTGGTATCCGCAACTGATGCCACCCCCGATGAGCCAGCCCTCGTACCGATATTTCTTGAGGTCAGCGAATATGCCGAAAGGTAGTTTTTTCCCTCCGACGTTGAATTGCGCTCCATTGAGATACCCTCCCCAGAAAAATCCGTTGAACTTTTGACAAGTCCAGTATTTATATTCAGGTTGTATCAACCAGTAACGGTTCACGTACATTTCGCTTCGCTTCCATGGCCGTAAGCTTCCGGCCAACTCGACAGTGCTTTTATTCCCTATCCCATAAGAGACTCCGGCTCCGAAGGCTCCGTCTGTTGCCGGAAGCGCATTGAGCCTGACGGCTACTTTCTGTGAATAGCCGTCAAGACAACCAAATAATATGAGTAGGGTTATGAAATATCTCATTGTGTCTGCCGGTTAAGGACGTTTATTGTTCTCAAAAAAAACATTCAGATTATATGCGGCTTCTTCAGAACCTTCAGCTTTGGCTGCTTTCAATATACGGATACCTTCATACGTGTTTCCGGTCATCAATTCATATACTCCCCGGCAACTTTTATAGGCCAGTCCCTCGTGTAGTGCCATTGAAAGGAATTTGCTTGCCGATTTCGTATCTCCCTGTTCAATGGCGGCGGCAGCGGCATTAAGGTTGGCAACGGGATGTACGGGATACAGCTTGACACTGATATTGATAATCTGATAGAATTTCGTTTTATTGTCCGCGTATGACAATGCTACCGTATATAATTCACGGAGCGATAACATCTGCGGATTGATATCAGCCATAATTTTGGCCTCTTCAAGATTGAAGTTCAGTTCTTTTTGATTGCGGATATCTACGTCGTCCGAAGCCGGAGAAATATATGAACCTTTATACTTCAGTTTTTTATTAACCGGAGTAGGCGAAATGGAGGGCATACTATTGGTGGACATCGTTGTGGCAGATATTTCCTGAGCCGGTATATCGGTTGCCGTTACATTGGGTGGAAGCACTGCATATTGTGGTGCGAGAATTAATGTATCTTTTAGAGTCTGTTCGCTTTCCGGTCTGACAATCGTTCTTCTCAGATAGAGCGCGGCATCATTCATCCACTGCTCTGCCGGTAGTGAGGTTTGATAGGCTATGGTACGCGAATGTTCATCATCAATGCCTGTCACAAGGTATGCTGTATTGCTTTCCTTACTGTTTTTCTTTTTACGTAGTATCTGGTTGCGTACATATAATTTTTGTTTCTGTTTACCGTTCAGTTGTATGGCCGGTAATAATATTTTCCGGTCTTGCCCGGTTAGAATGGGGGTCAGTATGACGGCGTTTTTCGGGTTCATGTCCTCTATTTCTACTGATATGTCCATTGATACGAATAATGAGTCTGCCCGTACTCCGAGGAAGTGGGGTTTGATATCCAGCTTGACGTTTTGGGCCGGAAGCAGATTGCATATCAATAAGCTGAGCAGGATGAATGTTTTCGTTTTCATTTTATGCGTTTATTAGGTTGAATTATTGGATGAAATACACGACTGATATCCCTATTTGTGTAAGCCCCCAATAGTTACAGTTTGATTTTTCTATCAGGGGGGCACCTGCGGGTTGTCCGTATCGTTTATAGTTGAGATGGGCATATCCCAGCGATATTCCTGCTTCCATATTCCATTGCGGGCTAATCATCCATTGATAGCCGTAGGAAATCCCGAATCCTGCCAGATTGCCTTGATAACGGTTGTTGGCAATTTGTCGGTTTTCTATGCCCAGCATTTTCCCATTTCCGAATCCCCAAGGGAGCATTCCCCCAAAATTGTATAAGGCGTAGTGAACTTGTAAGCCGATAAAACTTCCTGTAAATGCCTCGTTCAGCCATTTGCGGTATTCCGGTTGCACGAGGAAATGCTTCATCTTTTTGTTTCCACTGAAATTCCATGGGTTGTAATTGACAGAAAGGCTGAAAGTGTGTGTATCGTCACAACGGATTTCTCCTCCTAAATTGAGTGAGGTAGTAAGGTCATAAAGCAGATTGCTTTTGATGGCCAAACTTTGTCCGCAGAGGTTTGCGGGCAGGATGCATAAAGCAAAGACAAAAAGGACGACCAGCTTATGTCTTGTGCTTGTCGTAAATCTCCAACTTTTGCCGGCAGATAGCCACAGATATTTATTGATTTTAGGCTTGTGTGTCATAATTTTTTGTTTATGTGTATCTGTTACTTCTTAGGTAACGGAATTCTGATATTAGGACATGAACGTGCAAAGTAAAAATAGGATAAAGACAGCGGTCTTTTATAAATAAAATATACTTAGCTGCTTTCGGATGGAAAATTGTTCGGTGGTCAGCAATAGAAAGTTGGAACATGAAAAGAAGAATGCTTCATGTTCTTGCCTGTTATTTTATTTTTTCAAAGAAAAAACTAAAATAAAGTATGATTCATTTGGATTGTGAGATTCTTTTTATATATCTTTGCGTCGTATTTATTTCCGTTACCCAAGAAGTAATAGATAAATGTAAGTAGTAAATTGTGACACGCAATTCAAACAACAAGCTCATTTTGCATGCCTTCTATTTACTTTGGTTCTGAATTTATCCATTGGGATATATGCTTGCAAAGGTACACACACAGTGACAAAATAAAGAGAATGAACATTGCTTCGATGTGGGCAATGTCTTAAAAAGGGTTTTTAGTTTACTTATTTAAAAGTAAAAGAAGAAATGGAAAGTTTATGGAAAGTCTGGTTCTCCAGAAGGAGAAAGGTGTATGTTCGGATAGCCCGTCAATATGGTTCCACTCCGTGGCGGGTGTATTATTTAGGACATGGAGGCAGGTGCAGGTCGCTCAAAGACATGCAGATATTGGAAGCGTTACAGCGGCAGGGAGTTATTTCGCATATTTACCCTTGGTGATAATTGACTGAAAAATACTTGAACATATTTAATTATGTGTCCGACAGAAATATGAATAATTATAAAATATGGGGTGAGATGTTTTTCTAAAAAGGTTACTGTGAAGTACCCGAACGGGGATAAACCCTTTATAGCATGTG
>OHBA01000701.1_pt1 | contig 16071 bp, 13 predicted proteins | sample 1577281 | NCBI WGS metagenome assembly OHBA01 (sample SAMEA3879579, study PRJEB24766) | human gut metagenome | biome: human-associated habitat; feature: feces | place: USA | collected 1985/1987
TGTGCTGGATCGTACAGTGATACGTGAGATGTCACAGATAAAGATGGATTTTCATTTTTCCATGTAATGTAAGGAGAGGAGGTTAGGAATGAATACTGGCAGGCATGAGCTTTGGATGCCTATTCTTTCAAGAATGGCTGGAGGTTGCTTCCGGCTGTCTTGGTAAACAAATTTATTAGCGTAGCTATATACTTTGGTCACTGTATAATGACTGGCTGGGAGATTGTAAATTAAACAGGAGACATTCAGTAAAATTACAATAAAATGGCATATGGAAAGATTATCGTTTATCAGTTTTATACGACATCTTACTTTTTAGAGGCATTTTCTGAATGCCCCTAAACTGTGTTAGCAAAGTTAATATTTTAGTCTTTGCTGACACAGTTTAGTTTACAGCCTCAATTCATCCATTCTAACCGAAACTCACTCCAGGAAATACAAGAGGTTTGTCAGGAAGATAAATATGGATGCCAACAGCAAATAGATATAAAAGCGTTCTCTCTTGATGAAGTCACGAAAGCTATAGCGAGCCTTCCAATGATTCTCAAGATACATCCTGTACTCATGTATCATGGCATATCCCAAGATAATACCTAATATGAGTACAAACACCCCGATGATGATCAGGGCTAATTCTATCCTTGGCATAGTTTCTATTATTTCCTTCATGTTGCAAATATAGTGAATTTTTCCGAAAGAAGGTGCAGTTTTTCACTGTACAAGTGTCGCATTCCTACCAAAAAGGTGTCGCATTCCTACGAATGCGACACCTTTTTGGCTGTTTTTCGATAAAATTTTTGCTTTTTCTTTGGTGCTTTACGAAAAAATGATTATGCTGAATTTGAATCATTTTGTGCTACATCTGTAGATTGGAAGTCTCTCCATTCTGTAGGAGAACAGCCTTCTTTTGTCTTGAAGATTCGGTAAAGATGAGTTCGACAAGAGAATCCACACTCGGCTGAAATGATGTCGTTGTTATAATCTGGATATTCCAACATCATCTTTTTTGCAGCGTTGAGACGTATTTCGCTGAGCCATATTCGGAAGTTAGAGTGCAAGTATTGATCGAAAAACAGGCTCAATTCGTTCTTTGATATACAAAGTGTGCGAGAAAGCGTCAACATGTTTACATTACAATCCTTATAGCCCAAATCCATACACCATTGGTCAAGACTGTTTTGGATAAAGTTTCTGCGCTCCTCAGACAATTGCTGTAAAGGTTTTTTCTCTCCGCTTCGTTGATTTTCCTCTTCTTTATCCAATAGCTCTTCTGTTGGAATATAACTGCTGCCGAGAGCTATAAACGTAAGATTGAAGAACAACAAGGCAAGCAATACGGCAGGACCTACTATATATAATAAGGTGGTAGAAAAGATGGCAACTGGCATAGCGAGAACTGCGAGCCATAGAATGATTACACTTGCACGCGAATATCTTACGTAAGGCAACAAATCAGTTGCTGCCATTGTCTCCAACATATTTTTACGCCTAATCATCTCCTGAATAATCATGTATATGCAATAGAAAACACTTACGCAAAACAGAGTCAGCATCAGATAAAGCCCCTCTCTGATATACAGGCTATGATGAAGACTGATACCCACGCAAAAGACCACAATGATGGCAGTATAAATGCCACTACACATCAGTATCATCTTTCTGAGGTTGGAACGTGTGGCCTCTATGTTGTAGATTCCCATGGAGATAAGCGAAAAACATGGCGTATAGACGAAAATGTTAACGACAGCCCCAAGACTGTCGTCAGCAGCACGGAAGCCGAACCCCATCTGAATGACATATTGTATCGCCAATCCTATTAAGGCGATAACAATCATCCATCGTGAACGCTCATACCGCTTGTTCTCCCATCTTACATGCAGATGAGAGAGTGCCACGAAGAAGGCATTGACAAGCATGAATATGAAACATGCAAACTGAAAAAGAAATAATGAATCCATAGGCTTCTTATCTTAAGTTTACTTTCTTGTATTTTTGATTACTTGCTGTAGGATTATCTGGATTAGTCATCTGCAAATACCCTGCTGCAACAAGGGATGTGATGTAACGCTCACGGTTCTTGGAATGCATACTGACACCAATTCTGTCAAGTATCTCTTTGGTTGTACGAGGTACGGAACAGAAGTTTACAATATCCTTTTCCTTGTTCGTCAATGTTACCCTTTTTGTGTCTAAGTCGGTGTCAGAGTGTCTAAGTCCGGTATCTAAGTTGGTGTCAGAGTGTCTAAGTCCGGTGTCTAAGTTGGTGTCAGAGTGTCTAAGTCCAGTATCTAAGTTGGTGTCAGAGTGTCTAAGTCCAGTGTCTAAGTCTTCGACTTGGTTACTTTCTCCTCTCCAAACCGTGATGACAAATTCCTGTGCCTTGTCATTATTCATAAACGTGACATTGATATTTTCGTCCAGTGCACGAGTGATGCCACTGCCCACACCTGTGTATGGCAGCAAGTATATGGCATTGTTAAAAAGGAACATATTGCGAGGCATGGATGTTCCAGCCTTGATGTCATCAATAGTGAGTCCATTAGGCAATGCACCTGGACTGTGAATCTCCACACGATTGTCGAAAATGAAAATGCGAACAGGGGCCTTCATGTTCAACGAACGGTGTACAAGGCTGTTTACCGTGAACTCAACCAAGCTTGTGTAAGGTATTTCCAACTTACCCATGCTGTTGAATTCATCTCCCACCTGCACATTATGTAGATTACGAGTGAAGAAATCCATGATAGTATCATATTGGTGAAGCAGATTTCCCTCCATATCTGCATCATTCACCTTGTCACGAAATACCTTGCCGCCGATGCTGTTGCCAGCAAAACAGATGCACTTGGCAGTCATCATTGGCATCCAACGTTGGGTGTATTTGCCAAACAGAAGCATGGCAGCAACGGTCAGTGTACCATCTGGACGGATAAATCGCAGATTGCGAAGTATCTTCTCACAGTCATGTCCCTTAGCTATGGCAGAGCATATCATATCAAGTGATGCTTCATTAAAAACGTCACCTGTCAAGCCTTTCTTTTCCAAAACTCTTTCAAAACGGTTGCCAAGAAACTGCTTGATCGTCGTTGCATCAAGGTCGTTGACAGTTGCATCCCTAACACCAGCCTCATCTGGAGCAAAACTACCGCAGTCGGTCATCATTTCTGCAAGTTCTGCATTATCGAACACTTTACGCTTGTCGGCACCATTCTTCACCCATACGATTCCCTTGTTGTCATGATAAGGCTTGTTGAGTCCTTCCTTCACTGTAGCAATAACCAAGTTGCCATCCTCAACTTCTATAGTATCTATCTTTATCAGAATGGATGGCACTACGTTTTCTGAAGCAATATCACTCAATAAGTTGGTAGTTTCTTGTACCTCAGAATACGACAAGGCATTGATCTCTCCAGTCTTATCCTTTATACCAACTACCAACTTTCCACCATGTGAATTACTGAACGCCACTAACTCACAAGCAATATCATATTTGTCGAGAATGCGTTCCTTGAACTGCACCCCCGACACCTCGCCAGCGTTTATCTGTTTCAATATATCGTCCATCATTCTTTGATACATTCTTTGTTCAACAAATCGTTTACATCCACTTTCAGCAAATCAGAAATCCGTATTAAGGTTTCCAAGTCTGGTTGGCAAGTGTTGGTGCACCATTTAGAAATGGTTGCTTGGTCTTTACCCAACATTTCTGCCAACCACTTGTTTGAGTGCCTGGTTACTGCCAACATTATCTTCAATCTGTTTACATATTTCTTTGCCATACTTTTATAGATATATAATTCGTATGCAAAAATACAATAATTATTCTAAATATTGCTGTGATATTTTCAAAAAGTTTATTTTAAAGGCTATTTATTGAAGATTTCGCCATTTTTAGAAAAACAGGGGTATCTTATTATGATAAAAACATCAAGATACCCCTATATATAATAAGGTGTCATAACCGACAGACGGAGCGTGCTTGTTTTCCAACTATGCTTTGTTCTGTTTCTATATTCTTTGCTTCGTGTTTTTCAGCAGTATCTTGCTCCTGTGGTGGTGCCAATTCTAACTGTATTTTCCTGTCCAATGCTGCCAGTTCCGCTTTCAGACCTTTCAGTTCTTCCTCTTTCTTCCAAGTCTTGCCAGCTATCTCTTCCAGTTGCGGTATTTCCTTTTCCAAAGCCTTGCATCTTGAATCATACTGCTCAATGTAGCTTGGTATCTTCTGTAAGGCATTCAGAAAGTTGTTTGCCGCTGCTATCGGGTCCGACTTGGCAATGTGACCGTAGTTGTACTGGTACTTGTAATTGCCCTCGACAAAAAAGCGGTTGTCAACAAATGGAAGACCATTCTCGAAACTTGTCTCGCTGACAATCTTGACAGGGAATCCGTAGATTTCTCCAATCCACTTGTATTGTCCGCCAGTTGTCTCTTTCTCCGCCAACATTTGCAGATGCTTTCCTATAACCTCTAAGTTCGTGGACTCCACACCATCGAGAGTGATGAGGTTGAGGATATTGCCGTCCTTGTCTTTCTTGGCTTTGCCCATAAACTTGCCGTAGTCCTCGGTCATTCCCTTGAGAGAGGCTTTGTTGTTACCCAGCTCTGACGTCTTTGACTGCAATTTTGTTTCTGAGTCACGCTTGCCCTTGTTAAACGATTTGCGCTCACCCTCCAGAGAAGCAACCTTCTTCTCCAGCTTCGCCTTGTCAAGCAAGTCGGTATTTCCGGAGAGAATAGCCATGTACTCGGAAAAATTCATGCCCGATTTCTCGTCCATCGCTCCCTCGTCAATGGTTCTCGCTCCCAAGGCTCCGCTCTTCAACTGCGAGATAAAAGTCTGCTTGCAGTGCAGGAGGTTGAACTTGTACGAGTCAAGCGACTTTTCCACCGCATAGATGATGACATCAACCTTGTTGTCGGCATACAGTTTGGCAATCTCGTTACCAGCACGCACACCTCGACCGTCACGCTGTGCCAAGTCTGACGGTCGCCACGGTGTGTCCAAATGATGAATCGCCACACACCTTTTTTGTGCATTTACGCCTGTACCTAACATAGATGTGGAGCCGAACAATACTCGTACCGAACCCTCGTTCATGGCTGCTATCACCGCCTTTCTTGCCCTCTCGTTCTTGCACTCCTGAATGAAGCGGATTTCAGATGAAGGTATTCCATAATCTTCAATCAGCTTACGCTTGATTTCAGAATACACGTTGAATTCCCCAGGTCTGTATGTTCCCAGATCTAAGAATACGAACTGCGTGCCCTTGTGATTGTCATAGCGTTTGTAATAGTCCGCTATCATCTTGGCACAATGGCTTGCCTTGTTGTCGGGATGATCCTCACAAGTCGGGTCTATCATGCGCATATCGAGCGCCATCTTTCGGGCATAGTCTGTGGCTATGAGCATCTTCGCCTTTTCCTCCGTTTCCGACAGTGGCAGTCTGCCGAGGATGGTGGCATCGCCCGTCTTGGCAAACTCCATCAGCTTTTGGATGAAGTCCTCCTGCTCGGGTGTCGGTGGTATGTTATGAAGGATCTCGTTCTTCTGTGGTCTGTCCACGCCTACTGCCTCCGCCGTGCGATAGTCGGTTATCTCGTTGTAGAAGGCAGCAAGTTCCGGCACTTTGATGAAGTATCTGAAACGTTCCTTCTGCACGATGTTGTTGGTGACGTTAAACTCGAAGTCGGTAGTTTTCTTGGCGAAGATTGCCGCCCACGCATCGAAACAACGGATGTCCTGACGCTCCAGTTCCTTGGGGCGCAGGTACTTGAAAAGCAGATACAACTCTGTCAGTGAGTTACTGATAGTTGTTCCCGACAGGAATGTCGCTCCCAAGTCTCTGCCTGTCCGCTCCTGTATAGTTCGGATGGCAAAGAGCATATTGAGTGCCTTCTGGCTCCCCTCGCTGTTGCCAAGTCCTGCCACACGGTCGTGACGGGTATTGAACATGAGGTTCTTGAACTGGTGGCTCTCGTCCACAAACAAGTGGTCGATGCCCATCATGCGGAAATCCACCACATCATCGGTGCGCTGCTCGATGCTGTAGGCTATCTTCTGCAACTTCACCTCCAGATTCTGCTTCCGCTTTTCCAAGCCTTTGAGCATTCCCCTCGACACGTCCTTGCCCTGCGTGCGTATTACCTCCAAGTTTTCCTCCACGGTATCAAGCTCAGCCTGCAATATCTGCCGTTGGAGTTCTGGCGATTGCGGTATCTTCCCGAACTGGTCGTGCGACATGATTACACAGTCATAGTCGTTGTTCTTGATGTTGTTGAAGAAACTGACACGGTTCTTGGTGGAAAAATCCTTCTCCGAGGCATAGAGTATCCTCGCATGGGGATAAGCTGTCTGATAGGTGGTAGCTATCTCCGCGACATTGGCTTTCAGCCCGATAATCATCGGCTTGTGAGCCATACCGAGGCGTTTCATCTCATGCGCAGCCATGCACATAATGAGGGTCTTGCCAGTGCCGACCTCGTGGTCACATATCCCGCCTCCGTTCTGCAAAAGCATCCATACACAGTCCTTCTGACTTGGGTACACACTCTTGACACCATACTTTCCGCCAAGGGCTTTCAAATCCAAACCGGGGAAGGTCTGGTGAGAACCGTCATACTTCGGACGCACGAAGCAGTTGAACTTCCGGTTGTACATCGTGGTCAAGCGTTCCTTAAAGGAGTCAGACTGCTCTTCCAGCCATTCAGTGAACCCGTTGCGGATTTCGTCAATCTTGGCATTGGCAAGCTGTATGCCCTCGCTGTCACGCACCTTGATGTCGTTGCCGTTCTCGTCCTCACCGATGCTCTTCATCATGTCGGGACAAGTGTTATGCAGGGCATGTTTCAGAAGACTCATGCCGTCATAGTGGCGGTAATATCCCTTCACCATATACTCATCCGTGATGGCCATGGTCTTCATACTGCATTTTGCCGAATATTCGTCCATGCTGTCGGAATAGACGATGCTGACCTGTGTATTGAAGAGGTGGCTCATGTAAGCGGAATACACACCTGTAGGAATCCAACGCTCACCGAAGTTGAAGTCCAAATCCTCAAAGGCTATCGGTTCGGGAATGCTTGCCTTCAAGGCTTCCAACGACTCCCTCACGATTGAATGGTCGGGATTTTCCTTCAGCCATTCTTCTATACGCTCCGCTTTCTCTATTACATTGCCAGCAATGAAGCGGTCGGCTATCTCGTAGCCGTCTATGAGCGGATTGTAATAGATGCGCCCTTTAAGCGCTTCCGTCAGTTCCTGTTCCGGCATATCCGATAATTCAGTCATATACGGCAAGTCGATACGGCCGAACTTGTTGAGCGAGGCGGTGAGCGCTTCCTCTGGAGAATCCACATGACTGACCTCGTCAAGCGAAAAAGAGACCGGGTGGTCGAAGATGTCTGACTTTGTGAACTGTCCGTTTTCCACCCGTTCCAATGACAGCATGTCGCGCCCTGAGGCATCCATGAGGATGAACTTCACGTTCTGCTTGGCATTGAGGTTGCCGAAGCGAATGAAGAATGCATCATAATAGGCATTCAGACTCTCACGCATCTGCTTGTTTTCCGTCTGTTCTTCCGCTTCATAGGTGTAAAGTTTCTGATAGGCATCACGGAGGGCGATATACAAGACCGCCTTTTCTTTCTGCTCCATATTCAGATCCAACGGCATGAAGGTAGCACCATACTTGGTAAGGTCTTTCAATACACCGACGTTTCTGGCAGAGTCGAGCACCATAGAACCCTCACGATGAAAACTTTCCAGTTTCTCATCAAATGGACGGGGCTTCATAGCATCCTCTTTCTTCCTTGCCAGTTCTTCCCGCTTTCTTTCTTGCTCTTTTTGTTGCTCCCGCTCATAATTTGTTTCTTTCAATGTGCTCTGAGTCTTGCAATCTGCTTTTGCCTCATTCTTTTCCGACTGTCCATGCCCGATTTGAGCTTTGAGAACTTCTATCGGTTCCATTGGCGGCTTGAACTTCGGATCAAGCGTATCTTCAACGCCCAAAGCCTTGAGTTGTTCCTGACGGTGCAGTTCCGCCTTTTGGCGCAGCAGCACCCTGTTTTCGGGAGCCATGGTCATCATCATCTCGTAAAAGCCGTTGATTGGCGGATTCTCTTCCCAAGAGATGCTTGCGTATGGCTCATCCCCAGGCAGGATTGGTTTTGTCTCCTGTGCTGTTTCCTGCTCTTTTGCATCTGTCAACGAAGGCTTTTCTTCTTTTTCCACAGGCTTTGTCACAACTTCAAAAGTCGGATTGACGCTTTTTACCAACGGACTTGCTTTCTTCCTTGACACTTTCTTGGCGACAGCACCCACTGTAACCTCTACTTTCTTCGTTGGATGTACAGTTTGACGGTTTTCTTCTTCCATTCCCCAAAGGTCAAACAGCGTCATTTGGACTGGTGGCTGCTGATGATTGGACTTTGGGGATAGCTCTGCATCATCAGTAGGCTTTTCCTGCTTTTGCAAGGATACTACCGTATCGTTCTGCTTTTCCTCAATGGAAGGCTTCATCTTCTCTGTTTTTTCTATCTTTTCTGTTTCTTCAACCTCCTTAACTTCCTCAGCCTTTGTTTCCTCTATCCCCAAGTATCGGTTCAAATTGAGGTTCTTCTTAAAGTCTTCATGGAGCATCTTTCGCAAATCCTCTGCAATGCCTTCCACACCATCCTCATGCGTGTATATCATTGCAGGTTTGCCGAACGGGTCAGTATCCAACTTTGCCGTTGTATGGATAATGCGTTCCGGATGCTCCAGAAAGTAGTTGTTAGTCGGAATGCGGTTCTCGTCATTATAGACAGTGTCAAGCAGGTTGTCGTCTCCTCGAAGCGACTCCTTTTGGGTATTTTTCTGCAGAATGATGAGGTCACTGCCCACTTCCGTATTGGCATTTTCCGTGAACAGGTTGTTGGGAAGACGAATCGCTGACACGAGATCAGCATGATAGATCATCATAAAACGCGCGGCACTGTTGTTTTTGGCATTCAATACGCCTTGTGAGGTGATGAAGGCAACCAACCCGCCGTCCCTTACCGTATCAAGAGCCTTGACAAAGAAGTAGTTGTGTATGCGTCTGGTGACAAGTGCCCTCATGCCTTTCATGGCTGTATAGGACGGATCAAACACGGCAACATCGCCAAAGGGAATATTTGAGATGGCGAGGTCGAAGTAGTCATTGAAAGGCTTTTCTATCTTCTCGAATCCCTCTATGCGCACTTTCTGCTCCGGGTGCAGATGGCGAAGTATCTTTCCCGTAAGCAGGTCTTTTTCAAATGCCATAATGTCTGCCTTGGGATTGTTATCCAAGACGGAATCGACAAAGGCACCGATGCCTGCCGAGGGTTCAAGCACCTTTTCGGGGATAATCTGATGCTCTTTCAACACATCCGTCAGAGCCTCTGTAACGGCTGACGGCGTGTAGAATGCCGTGAGGACGGACTGTTTCAGACTGTCCATCAACTGTTTGTACTCGTTTTCATTCTTGCTGTTTTCACGGATAAGTCTATGCAGCTCCACTGTTGGAGCAAACAACTCAAGGTCTGACTTTGCCCAATGGACGGCATCCGCCAGTTCCCTGGCAGGGTTCAGGATGCACTTCAATCCTCCGAATCCGCAATAACGCTCCAGAAGGAGACGCTCACGGGCGGTCGGCGTGCGCTGTTCCCTGTCAAGGATGAATGCTGTCTCTATCGCCTTGATGTTGTCGTTCAGACGTTGTTTTCTATTGTACGCCATGTGACTCTATGAAAAGGGCTACGGCTCCAGTCAACTCTGTGTAGAGCTGATCGTAGTCCGGTGACTGGGCAAAATCGTCATCGGTGAGGTCGTAAATGGAATATACGTTGTCAACCAAAGGCAGGAGGTTCTTGACAAACGCTTCCTGATCTTCTACTGCTACCTCCAGGGGAAACTCACTGTCAACAACATCATACAGGATGCTGTACTTGGAAAAGCGGAGACCTTTCAGCAATGCTACCATGGCAAGTTCTTGTGCTGCATCGGCAAAGAGAGCATCACGCCGTGCCTGCTCATATACCTCTGCGGCATGGTCTGCACGTTCGCGGATAAAGTCCGCATCGTTGGCTTGTGGAAAACGGTTCTCTCTGAGATGGTTCAAGAGATACAGTCCGTAATAGGACAGCTCTGTCTGTGCCTGTTTCTTTCTGTTCATTTGTCTGTTGAATGGATTAAGTGGTGAATAATAAACCGTGGATGGCGGTTGATGTTAGTTGAAAGCAAGAAAAAGGCACTCGGTATCCCTCCGAGTGCCGCCACTTAATCCACAGTAAATAAAAGCATCCTGAATAAAGACACCATTTATGAACCATGTTTCGGTGGCAAAGGTACAAACTATTTCTTGTATCTCTTTACATTTCCTCGCTTTTCTGCTGTTTTGCGCTCTGCAAAGACGAATTTCGTGTTGAAATCCTCGTCAAAGGCAATGGCTGCGGAGAATGGTTTGCCTTGCTTGCTGGTGAAACCATTGAGCGTTCTGGTCTTGCCCTTGGTAAGCAAGTCGGTGATGTCGGCATCAGTGAGCAACTTTCCTGCTACCTGCTTGAACACTGGCATACCGCACTCCTTGTTGCTGCATCTTACTACCTTTCCGAAGAACTGCATGGTACCTTGCTTGCATTTAGGACACTGGCAGCCGGAATCCTTGTGGCTGAAAAGTCTGTCACAACCTAACAATTCCGCAGTGATTTCACGGGTATAACCTTCGATACTATGGGTGAACCCGTCTGCACTTGCTTCACCTCGTTCAATCTTGGCAAGTTCCGCCTCCCATTTGCCCGTCATCTCCACATTGGCAATCGCCATGTTCTTCACCACGGAATGCAGGGCGAGTCCTTTTTCCGTCGGCACAAGTTTCTTCTGCTGGCGCACCATATACTCTCGTTTGAGCAGGGTTTCGATGATGGCGGCACGTGTAGCTGGTGTACCTATACCGCAGTCCTTCATTGCCTGGCGCATCGTATCATCTTCTATCTCTTTGCCTGCGGTCTCCATTGCTGCAAGCAATGTGGATTCCGTATGCAATGGCTTTGGTTTGGTCTTGCCCTCCGTGATGGTGCAGCCAGAAAAAGTGATATGCTGTCCTTCTTGCCAGTTGGGAATGACTTGATCCTTGACCTCATTTTCTGTTGCGTCTGCATCCTTGTCCTGCCTTTTGTTCTTTTCCTTGAGCGACAACGCTCGCCAGCCAGTCTGTCGGATGATGGAGCCACTGATGCCAAACTCAACTTCATGATCCACTTGCGCCGTTACTGATGTGACGTCCTTGATGCAGTCTGCCGAGAATGCTTCTATCATCCGGCACAATATCATGTCATAAACGATCTTCTCGTCCTTGAAAAGACCAATGGCTGCATTTTCTGTGATGAGCAGGGCATGGTGATCGGTCACCTTGGCGGCATTCACGCTGTTCTTGCTGTAGTCCTCACTGCCAGGCAAGAGTTTCACTTTTTCTCCATATTCCGAATGATTCTCCAGATTCTTGAAGAGTTTGGGAAGGGTGGCAAATACATCATCCGAGATATAGCGGCTTGATGTTCTTGGATAGGTAATGAACTTTGCCTCGTAGAGTTTCTGGGCGATGGAGAGTGTATGCTCTGCCGTGAAGCCATGCTGGGAGTTGGCTTCTTTCTGCAAGGTGGTAAGGTCGTAAAGGAGCGGTGCCTTCTCCACCTTTCGCTTGGTTACGACCTTTGTGATGATGGCAGAACCGGTATCTTTCACCTTATTATATATGTCGGTTGCGGTGGCTTTGTCTGTCCATCGGTTGGCAGATGTGAACTTCAGTATATTGCCACTGTCTGCATCAACCACACCGAAGTGTACCTGCCAGAACGGTTTCGACTCGAAACGCTTGTGTTCCCAATAGCGTTCGCACACCATGCCAAGGGTTGGAGTCTGCACACGACCTACGGAATAGGTGCCACGTCCTGCGGCTATCGTCAGGGCTTGTGTGCCGTTGATGCCGACGAGCCAGTCTGCCTCACTTCGTGCCTTGGCTGCATGATAGAGATTGTCATACTCCTTGCCATCCCTGAGGTTCAGAAGTCCCTCACGGATGGCGGTGTCCGTAAGCGAACTGATCCAGAGACGGTCGAAAGGCTTCCTGCAACCGAGATACGCATAGAGGTATCGGAAAATCAACTCTCCCTCACGTCCGGCATCGGTTGCTACGATAATGCGCTCACTGCTGTCAAACAGCTTGCCGATAATTTTTATCTGGGCAAGCACACCTGCATCTGGTTTGTAGCCGTTCTCTGTCTTGACTTGTCGGGGAACAAGAACGAACGGGTTGGGAATCACAGGCAGATTCTCCGCATGGAATCCCTTCATGCCGTAGGTTTCCGGCATGGCAGGCTGCACTAAATGTCCGAATGCCCATGTCACATAATAGCCATTGCCCTGCATATAGCCTTCCTCACGCTTGTCAGCTCCCACAATGTGGGCGATTTCCTTGGCTACACTTGGCTTCTCTGCGATGATTGTCTTCATTGTCTGTTGTTTTTGTGACATCCGCAACCGTGGGATAGACGGTCGCAGATGTCGGTTGTTATAATGGATGATTAACTCTGTGGATCAAGTGGCGGCAACTACATCTTCACGCTTCTTGCCTTTCTCTTTGGCTTCTGTTCCTCGGCGTTCTGTTCCTTCTGCTGCTTTTCGTTCTTTGGCGCAGACTGTCCCGGACTCAGCGGCTCCTTGGTGTGCTTGGTCGCCTCATGGGTCTTGCCCTGCTCGTTGACGGCGACTTGTACCTTGTTCTCGTTGGTCGGAATCTGTTCCTTTGCCTGTTTGAGGTCTGGATTGTTGCGGTAGGAACGTGGCTGCATCTTGTCGAAGTCGAACTTTACGTAGGCGGTATAGGTACCGCTGCCGTTCTTGTTGGGCACTTCCTTGATCTCGATGGTCTTGCCTGCCACATAGTCGTCCTTCTGCTGCTCGGTCAGTTCCTTTTTAAAATAGGTGTTGAGTCGGCGGATGGTCCCATCCTCATTGAGCCAGTGGTTGGGATCTTGCTGCTTCTTCTGACCGCCCGCATCACCTTCTGCCTTCTGCTCCTGCTTGTCAGCGGTCTGCTTCTTGTCTCCATTCTGTTTCTGACCTTGCGCCTGTCTTGTGCTGCCAGGCACGAACTCCACGCCACGCTGTTCCACATTCACCTGCAGCAGCGGTGTAAACTTGCGCCCGTTGGCAAGCTCAATCTCCTTGCGAAGCGGAATACCTGAGTAGAGCACCCTCTTGTCGTCCTTGGTAATAGGTGTCTTGCCGATGGTATCGGGTATGCGCACCTTGTTGGTAGGGATGTCAACAATCTCATTGGTGAGACGGTCGATACTGATGAAATGAGGACGCAGTTCACCTGTATTCTTGTCGGGGAAATCCACTACCTTTCCGAGATTGCCGTTCTGCAACAGGTTCTTCTTGTCCTCTGGAGTGAATGTATAGCCTTTGTAAGCGACATCGAGTTTTGGCTCGTTGCGCACGAAATGCGGCACGAGTTGCAACTGGTCGTTATCGTCCTTGCGGAATGACAGACGGGCCTGTATCTCTATCTGTTCACCGCCGAAGGTCGGCTTCACAATCACAAGCCCCGTCTTGCCGTAGTTGAGCAGGGCTTTCATATCCTTCTCATTCATACTGTTGAAGTCTATGCCATATTTGGCACCAAGTTCCTGCAGGTTCACATCGTTACCACTGATGAGGTTCTGCTTTACACCCGGAGCGGTCTGTGCCTGCTGTTCGGTTGCGGTCTGTTCTGGTTTCTGTTCCATGTCGTTCTCTTTTTCGTTGGTTTGTTCAGATGATACATTCTCTTTTTCTGTGTTAGCTTGCGTCTTGGACGCATCGTCCGATGATGCGGTTTCTTTCCGATTGCTTTGCCTCTTTCTCATAATTGGAGGTGTCAACCTTGTGGGCGGAAAGAATCTCCTTGTTAGCCTCCGGATCTTTCAGTAACTCCTTCATCACGCCAAGCAGATTTTCCACCTGGTCTGCCGCTATGCGGTAGAATCCGAATCGGCTTGGCTCCTTGCACTGGCGGAAGAAGTTTCGGAAGAAACTGTCCATCAAGTCACTGTTGCGGTCAAAACGCAGGAAGTCGGACGTGTTCTCCGCCTTGGCGGGTGCTCGCTTCGGTGTGCCGTCTCTGCTGAGTCCGGCGACGACGCTGATCTCGCCCGTCTTCTCGTCACGGACTACCAGCACGTCCTGTTCATCACTCTTTTTCTTTTGTACCATAATTGTAAATGTTTAATGGTGAATACTGTTGTTATTTGAATTTCTGATGAATGCGAGTCAAGTAATGCTCCACATTCTCTTTCTTGAATTCTTTGACATTATTCTCTACAAACTGCATCACATCCTCTTCCGTGTAGTATGTTTTCTGCCCCAAACGCTTGTAGGGAAGCACTCCCAGACTGCGATAGCGTTGAAGGGAACGAGGGGATATTTGAAATAAGAGGCAGAGATCTTGGTTGTCGAGCAATTTTTCATTGATGGCAGAACTTCCTTTTTGCTCCGTCTCTCGTTCGTGTCTCAACATCAGCATGTCGTAGATGCCGTCTATCTTTTTGTGTAGGTCATGGAGATATAACTCCAGTTTTCTCAATGTTCCATCTTCCATGCTCATGTTTCCTTTGCTATTGTTCGTTCCTCAACCATTCTTTCTATGGCTTCAACTTGGTATCGGCATTGATTGCCAATTTTAATAAAATCAATGCGGTTCTCTGAGCGCATTCGCTGCAAGGTGCGCTTGCTCACACCAAGCATCTTAGCTGCATCGTCATTGGTCAACATCGGCTTCAATCCCTTACCCGTCAAGTTCTCTTGAAATGCCATTTTTGCCAATCGCACGTACTGGACTATTTCTGTCAACTGTTCTGTCAGCTTTTTGAAGGCTGCACTTTCCATTGTTATTACTTCCATTCTAATTCCGTTTGAAATGTTATGTAATTCGTTGTTTTTATTTCTCGGCGGCAAAATTAACCATTTGCGAAATACCCGTTTAACAACTCATTAATGACCCACGTATAATTTTCTTGATTTTTCTTGCCAAGCGGTCGGCAAACCCCAGAAAAGCACTGCCACAGTTATTCATTTTCATTGTTTTTCTACATACACACATTAACTTTGCATCCGAATTTGTTGAACCAATAAAACAGAGAATATGGAAGTAATAACAATGGAAAAGAAGGCATTCGACTTGATGATGGCAAGATACGATGCCTTGGTAAAGAAAGTTGAGTTGCTGAAGCATAAGGCTAACGGCAAGCGTCTGAACAAATGGCTTACAGGTCAAGAGGTCTGCCAGCAACTTCGCATCAGCCAGCGCACCTTACAAAAACTTCGTGACCGCCGTTTCTTGGGGCATACCCAGATAGGTCGCCAATTCTATTACTGCCCCGAAGAGGTCAAAGCCATCGTTCCGCTTATCGCCAGAATCAAATCGGTATAGCATAAAGCCAAACTCGCCCAAGGCAAAGCCGAAAACTTCACCCTGGGCGAGCCAACACATTTTATATTCACCACTTAATCCAAATTGTAAACAATGAACATGAACCAACTTCTTACGCATGAGAGCAAGTCGATAGACACCGCCATGCAATCCTTGAAGAAAGCCAACAACTGGCTATCCTCATTCATCGAGTCCTACAGCCCACCTTTGGACGGGGAGCGATACCTCACCGACAAGGAACTCTCCGAGCATTTGAAGCTTAGTCGCCGCACCTTGCAGGAATATCGCAAACAAGGCATCTTGCCCTACATTATATTATGTGGCAAGACCCTCTATCCGGAATCCGAGATACAAGCACTTCTCACTGGTAATTACCGCAAGCCGATAATCGACGGCACTGTTTCACAAGGGGAGGGTACTGCTTCATAATAGCAAAACAAAAATAGCGTACAGGGTACAACGACTAAAATCGTTCTCTCTGTACGCTATTATATTATAAAGGTGTAGGAATCTTATTAAAAAGATGAGAAATTCTAACTTGCACCTCTTGGCATCGTTCCGTTCATCACAATAATCATCGGATACTCGTGTTTTA
>OHBA01000771.1_pt1 | contig 14789 bp, 10 predicted proteins | sample 1577281 | NCBI WGS metagenome assembly OHBA01 (sample SAMEA3879579, study PRJEB24766) | human gut metagenome | biome: human-associated habitat; feature: feces | place: USA | collected 1985/1987
AAGCTGTTTGTAAAGCTGCGGTGACTGCGGCAGGGCATAAAAGGAACCGGGATGCACACGGCTGGGTACCAGATAGTCCCTGGCGCCCTCCGGCGTACTCTTAATCAGAGTAGGCGTCTCAATCTCAAGGAATCCCTCAGACGCCAGAAATGCCCTGGTAAGGGTAGCCACCTGGCTTCTAATCATAAGATTTTTCTGGATATCCGGTCTTCTCAAATCCAGGAAACGGTATTTCAGGCGAAGCTCTTCCTTTGTCTTGCTGTTCTCCTCAATGGGGAAGGGAGGTGTCTCGGACTCGGAAAGAATGCGCATGGAGTTGGCCCTTATTTCAATGGCGCCTGTGGCCAGATTGGTATTTACTGCTCCGGAACGGGCCTCTACCCGGCCTGTAACAGCGACCACGAACTCGCTCCTCAGCTTCTCTGCCTTTGCAAAGTCCTCTGCGCCGCAGTCATGTTCCTCAAATATAATCTGAAGGATGCCGGAACGGTCCCGCAAATCCACAAAGATAATGCCTCCCTTATTCCTGCTCTTCTGGACCCATCCCATGACGGTCACTACCTGACCGATTTGGGCAGTGGTCACCTCCGTACATCTATGGGTACGCTTTAACCCAACCATTGATTCTGCCATTGTCTTATCTCCTTTATTTTCCTTAATTCTTCAGGCTTTCCTTATAAAACTCCTTAAACTCCGTGTAGCCTTCCTTGCCCAGCTGTTCCTTCTGGAACTTCTTGTTCTTGTTCATCTGGGCTACCAGGACCTGCACGCCCTTCTTTCTCTCCTCCATGGCCTGGCGGATTACAGATGCCAGCATGGTGCTGTCCACACCCTTTTCAAAGAGAAATGCCTTTCTGGAAGAGGCGCCGGGCACAGTAAAGCCATTGTCCGTCAGAATGGTTACAATGCGCTCAAAGCCTATGGAAAATCCGCAGGCCGGCGTTTCCATTCCCGTGAACTTGCCTATCATCTTATCATACCGGCCGCCGCCTGCCACGGAACCGCCGAAGCCCTCCATGGAAACTTCAAAAATGGTTCCTGTGTAATATGACATGCCTCTGACCAGGGTAGGGTCGAACTCCAGCCCGAAATCAGCCTCAGCCACCTCAGTCACTGTGTCCATGATATGCGCCAGACCCTCGCTTACACTGGCGGGCATTACTTCCGACAGCATCTGTCCCAGGGCTCTTACACCGGCTGCATCCTTTGTAACATTTTTAAGCATGTCCAGATATTTTCCTACGCTCTCCGTGCTGTAGCCGGAATCCAGAAGCTCCTTCTCCACGCCTTCATACCCAATCTTATCCATCTTGTCCAGGGTGATAAATACCTGGTCCATGGACTCCTCAGGGAAACCGCAGTAAAGGGCCATACCCCGCAGAATGCCTCTGTCATTGATGCGGACAGTAAAGCCATTGTCCGGGCAGATTCTTCCCAGGGCCGTGGTGGTAGCCAGAATCAGCTCAATTTCAGCCAGGCTGGTGGCATCTCCCAGGATATCAATGTCACACTGTACAAACTGGCGGAAACGGCCCTTCTGGGGACGGTCCGCACGCCACACGCTTCCCATCTGAAGCGCCTTAAAGGGGCTGGGCAGGCTGGCTGCGTTGTTGGCGTAATAGCGGGAAAGGGGGAGGGTCAGGTCATAGCGCAGGCCGCTGTCCACCAGGTCATTCTCTTCCTTTGAGCCTTCCAGGTTCAGCTTGTCCCCTCTTTTCAGTATCTTGAAAATCAGTTTCTCATTATCTCCGCCCTGTTTGCTGGTCAGGTTTCCGATATGCTCTACACAGGGTGTCTCTATCTGGGTAAATCCAAAACTTTTATAGGTCTCTCTGATTTGATTCATCACGTACTCACGAATCTGCATCTCAGCAGGCGTGATATCCCTCATGCCGGTGACCGGCTTCTTTGCTAATGCCATACGCGTTCTCCAATCCTGTTTTTTGTTCAATATCTTTATTTTAAGCAACTTTTATGATTTTGCAAGTGTTTTCAATGATTTTCCCCTATTTTATGGCTTCCGCCGCAATCCGCATACGCTCATAGGGCACGCCCATGGGAATGGTGCAATCCGTCCCCAGGATAAAGCCTGTTTCTCCTGCCTCGGATATGACGCGCCGTACCTCCTCACGGATTTCCTCCGGAGTCCCTTCAATCAGCGGTCCCATGTGATTGGACAGGCCGCCCATAATGGCGCAGTCCGTAAACCGCTTTCTGCCCTCTGACAGACTCATCCCCGTCTCATAAATGCCCCAGTTGGCTATGCTGTAAAGGCCCTTATAGCTCTCGTACCGGTCAAAATTCACATCTGTCTTGCACATGTGCAGGATATTGTGGCCCCCTGCTTCCAGACAGGCACTCATTATCTGCTTATCCAGGGGCATGATATACTCGGCAAACTCCTGGTCGGTAAACAAAAACCGCTCCCCTCCCAGCCCTGCATAGAGGATGCCGTCCAGTCCCAGTTCCACAAATTTCCCTGCCAGCAGGCACAGACCGTCAGCAATCCGCTTCATGGCGTCCAGCACAGGCCCCTTATTCTGACGCAAATGGCTGCAGAGCAGCTGCCGCACCGGCATATAACCGTAATCCGGCTCAATGGGATGGATGGTGGAGGCCACAATGCCGTGAAGGGTGCCGATATTAAAGGCATCCCTGTCGCACCGGTCCAGGACGCGCTTGACCAGCTCAATCTCATCCTCCATGAATTTGTCCTTAAGGGTAATGGTCCTGATGCATTTCCAGTCCTCAGGCGTTTTTATGGAACCCATGTTGGGAACCAGGTTCTCGTTCATGATTTTCTGGATATCCGGATTTACCTCCCGGAAAAACTTCAGGTGTTCTTCCACCGCTGCCTGCCCAAAGGCCGCCTCCCTGGCAAAATGGGTGGTAAAATAACAGGGAATCCTGTCCACCGATTCATGCTTCATTGCCGCAAATACACGCTCTCTTTTCTTCACGATATCTCTCCTTATAAGATGGTTATTAACTCAATCGTTATAATAAAATCTGCCGGAACCATGTCTCTGTTTACATGACCCCGGCATCATGCGCTGCGGCACCCTGCATATCTGTATGGAACCGCTGCCTAGCAGACTCACGGCGTAAGGATGCGCTCCTTGCGCCCAATCATCTCGTCAATCCTGCTGATATACTGCTCCACTTCCTTTACGTTCTCGCACCGTTCCCTGCGGTTTTCAGAGGGAAATACCACCTTGGTGGTGGTTCCCGCGCCGCAGGCAGCTATGGTCTGCATCTCCTCCATGATAAGGATGTTGTAGATGCAGGCTTTGCCGGGCAGGGAATACCCCACATTCTCAAAATTACCGGCCATGTTTTTCTGGCGGTACAGATAATAGGGCTCCATACCCATTTGGCGGGCGCAGGCAGCGCTGAGCTCAATCATCTCCGGGGTGTTCTGAATCTTCAGCCCGCCGTACTCTTCCCTGAACATGTTGAGCCTGGCCGCCCTCTTGATGGCCAGGGAATGGACGGTAAGGGAATCCGGCGCCAGAGCCTTTACCTCCTCCAGGGTGCGCCGCACATCGTCCATATTCTCCTCAGGAAGCCCCATAATCAGATCCATGTTGATGTTGTCAAATCCCAGCTCCCGGGCCATGTAAAACCGATCCTTCACCATATCCACGGTGTGGTGGCGGCCAATCAGGTCCAGGGTCTTCTGGTTCATGGTCTGGGGATTAATGGAAATACGGGTGATGCCGTGGTCCCTCAGTACCTTAAGCTTGTCCATGGTAATGCTGTCCGGCCTCCCGGCCTCCACTGTGAACTCCAGTACCCGGCTCAGATCAAAGAGCTGCTCAATCCTGCTTAAGAGAGCTTCTAAATCCTCCGCTGAAAGGGATGTGGGGGTGCCTCCGCCGAAATAGACCGTGTCCAGGGGCCTTCCCTCCATCTTCCGGGCCGTATATTCCAGTTCCTTAAACAGGGCCTCCAGATAAAGTCCGGTGCGCCCCTTCCATTTTCCAATGGGGTAGGAGGTAAAGGAGCAGTAAAGACAGGTGGTGGGGCAGAATGGAATCCCCACATACAGGCTGTAGCCCCTCTCATAATCCAATGGTTCCAGGAGCCGCTTCTCCCTGGCGGCAATCTCAATGCTCAAATCTATCTTTTCATCACTGGCAAGGTAAGTCTCCTTCATAAAGGAGCGTATGTCCTCCTCCTTCCAGCCTTCCTCCAGCCTGGTAAGGGCTATCTTGGTGGGGCGGATGCCGGTAAGGGAACCCCAGGGCATTTCCCTTCCCGTACGCTCCGCCAGCATAAGGTAAAACATCTTCTTTACCACATTCTTGGTGGCGGAGTGGTCTGAAAGGTCAGAGGAACGGGTGCAGGAAGCCGATAGCTCCCATCCGTCCAGCCCTTCCGGCCGGGACGGAGCCGTAACCTGTTCCGGCCCGGCCCCGCCCTCCCGGCAGTTTTCCGGGGATGTGCCGTTCTCCCATATATAAACGGAAACCGTTCCGTCTCCCAGCCGTGTCTCCACATAGAAGTCCGCTCCGTCCTTTACCTCATGGGCATAGGCCTCACCTGGATAAAAGGACATCAGAAGTTCTCTGATGTCCTGTTCGTACTGGTTATCCTGTATTAAAAGTCCAATCATACAAAACCTGCTTTCTATAATAAAGCCTTCTTTTATTCCTGTTTGAAGGCATCCGGGCCTTTTACCCGGAGAATGTTGTCTCTTACTGCAAACACGGGATTTCCCTGCTTCTCAAATCCAATGGTAGTGGGGTCCCCATGGCCTGTATACACCATGGTATCATCCGGCAGATTAAAGAGTATGTCCACAATGGAACTGACAATGCGAATCGTATTACCAGTGGGCAGGTCCGTCCGTCCATAGGAGCCGCGGAACAAGGTATCACCTGCAAAGATAATGCCTTCCTCCGGCAGATAGAAGCAGCAGGAGCCTGCGGTGTGTCCCGGTGTGAACAGCACCTTCCAGCTGGTCCCCAGAAGTTCCAGCTCCTGCCCGTCATGAAGAAGCACATCCGCATGAAGGCTGGTCTGCGGTCCCCGGAATCCCCCGGTCATATTAAGCTTGGTATCGGCCAGCATATTGTCCTCTGTCTCATATGCGTAGACCTTTACCCGGAATGCCCTGACCACATCCGGCACAGCCATGATATGGTCAAAATGTCCATGGGTCAGCAGCACCGCCGTAAGATTAATCCCCAGCTCACTGCACTTATTCAGTATATAGGGAGCGTTGTCAGCCGGGTCAATGACCACTCCCTCCTTTGTATTCTCATCATAAACCAGGTAACAGTTGGTACTCACCTGTCCCAGTACACATGTCTTAATCCTAATATCGCTCATATCCTTCCCCTTTCATCACAGCTATCCTGTTGTTCTCTCTATATCCAGAACGCCCTCTATCTGGCGTATCTTGTCGGTCAGCCGGTTCAGCTCATCGGTCCCATGAATGTCAAATGTCATGATAATGGTGGCCTTGCCCTGCTTGCTGGTCCTTACGTTCATGGACGTAATGTCAATCTGCTTCTCCGTAAAGACCTTGGATATATCCGCAAACATGCCAATCCGGTTATTGGCAAATATCTTGATTTCCGTGGAATACTGCTCGTTGCTGCTGGCTCCCTCTGCCACCTGCCACTCAGCATCAATCAGCCGGCCCCGCTCATCCTCAGGCAGGTTAATCATGTTGATGCAGTCCGTGCGGTGGATGGATACGCCCCGGCCCCTGGTGACAAATCCTACAATTTCATCTCCCGGCACAGGATTGCAGCACTTGGAGAACCGCACCGCCAGGTCATGGATTCCCTTGACCATGATGCCGCTCTTTGATTTGCGGACGCTGGCCTCACCGGCCCTTCCCGCTGTGTCGGCTATGCCGCTGAGCACATCCGCATCCGTAATCTCCCGTTTTAACTTCTTCTCCCGCTCCTCCATCATCTTGTTGATGACCTGGCCCTCTTTCAGGCCCCCGTGTCCAATGGATGCCAGGACGGAATCCCAGTCCTTGTAGGCATACCGGTTCATAACCTTTTCCATGAACTCCGGCTTGCCGATTTCAGACCAGTTAATGCCCTTGGTCTTGCAGTACCGTTCAATCTGGTCCCGTCCCCTGACGATATTATCTTCCTTCATCTGGCTCTTGAACCACTGGTTTATCTTATTCTTGGCCTGGGTGCTCTTCACAATGCCCAGCCAGTCCCGGCTGGGTCCCTTGGAATTCTGGGAAGTGATAATCTCCAGCTGGTCGCCGTTTTGAATCACGTATTCAATGGGCACCAGCTTGCCGTTGACCCTGGCTCCCACCATCTTATTGCCCACAGCACTGTGTATACAATATGCAAAGTCAATGGGTGTAGAACCGCTTGGAAGAGTCTTTACATCCCCTGACGGTGTAAAGCAGTACACACTGTCGGAGAACAAATCCAAATCTCCCTTGACCATGCTCAGGAACTCCTTGGAATCGTCCGTATCCCTCTGCCACTCCAGAATCTGGCGCAGCCAGCTGAGCTTTGCCTCAGCGCTTCCCGCAGCCACCTGTCCGCTTCCGCTCTCCTTATACTTCCAGTGGGCGGCGATACCGTATTCCGCTGTCCTGTGCATCTCATAGGTACGGATCTGTATCTCAAAGGGCTGTCCGTTGCTCCCTATGAGGGTGGTGTGCAGGGACTGGTACATATTCTGTTTGGGCATGGCTATATAGTCTTTGAAACGGCCCGGAATGGGCTTATACATCTCATGGATGACACCCAGGGCAGCATAGCAGTCCTTCACGGTCTCCACCATGATGCGCACTGCGAACAAATCATATATCTGGTCCAGAGTCTTGTTCTGGTTCACCATCTTTTTATAGATACTGAAGAAATGCTTCACACGTCCGCCCACCGTGGACTCAATGCCCGCATCCTCCATGTGGCTCTTGACCTCGTCCACGATTTCCTGGACAAAGGCCTCCCTTGTATCCTTGCGGAGGGCCACCTTCTCCACCAGGTCGTAATATACATCCGGCTGAAGGAACTTAAGGGACAGATCATCCAGTTCAATCTTAATCTTGGAAATACCCAGCCTGTCAGCGATGGGAGCATAAATCTCCATGGTCTCCCTGGCCTTTTCCTTTTGCTTCTCCGGCTTCCAGTACTGACCGGTCCTCATATTGTGGAGACGGTCCGCCAGCTTGATGATAATGACGCGGATGTCCTTTGCCATGGCCAAAAACATCTTGCGCAGGTTGTCTGCCTGAATCTCCACCTTGTCCTTATCCCAGTTTAACTGTGTCAGCTTGGTGACACCGTCCACCAGGAAGGAAACCTCGGAGCCAAACTCCTTGGTCAGCTGCTCCAGGGTCATGATGGTGTCCTCCACCACATCATGAAGAAGCCCTGCCGCAATGGTTTCCTTATCCATCTCCAAATCAGCCAGTATAATAGCCACACAGAGCGGATGGATGATATAGGGCTCCCCGGATTTGCGCTTCTGCTCTTTATGGGCCTCATCTGCAATCCTGTACGCCTTTTCAATCATGGTGATATCATCGGAAGGATGATATTTGCGGATTGTATTAATCAAGTCCTGATACAGCACTTCAGGGCTGGTAAAGTCGGCCGGCGCTTCCAATTCGATATCCAGTTTTTCTTTTGTTCCCTCATTTGCCATATGTTCGGTCACCTTTTCCTATGGATAGTCAAGATACATTATAATTTTTTTTAGGTAAAAAAGCAAGGGGCGCTTGGAAAAAAGCGGGGCCGGGCCGGAACGCTGTCACTGGACACGCGCTATACCGGCCCTGCCTCGTCTGACTTGTCATAAATGGCAATCCCGTTTTTCTCTGTGCGCTTCACCCTGTACATGGCCCTGTCCGCCCGGTTAATCAGGTCCTCCATGCTTTCGGATTCCCTCTGGGCAAAGGCCAGGCCAATGGACGCATTGATTCTGCGGCTGGTGCCGTCCGGCAGCTGGATGGAGCTGCGTCCCTCATATCCGTCCCTGACCTTGCTCTCTATGGTCCTTCTGTCACTGTAGCCATAGAAGAACAGTACAAACTCATCACCCGACAGGCGCACCGCAATGCACTGCTCCCCGGATGCAATTTCAGTCAGCAGGTCTGCCATGGCCCTGAGATAATGGTCCCCCATCTCATGGCCGTAATTGTCGTTCACATATTTCAGATTATCCAAATCACAGAAAACCAGTGCATTGACCCGGCTCCTGTTGCTGTCCAGTATCTTCTGCCCCTCCTTCTTTAGGTAGGATGCATTGTACAGGCCGGTCAGCTGGTCGTGCTGGGATATATTTCTGAGCCGCAGTATCTCCATATATGCGTCCGTCTTGTCAATAACAATGCCGAACACCCCGTGTTCCTCATGCCTCTGGCGTATGGTCACGGCTCTGGTATTGCCCGCCCTGTCAATATAGGAATATCCGTCCTCCAGCTCCGCCACCCGGTCCAGCCTGCGTATGATGTCCTCCCACATGGCGTAGTCCACGCAGCTGTCGGCTCCCATACGTTCCTCCGGAATATCCAGCAGCTGCAGGATGGATGAACTCAGTTTAACCCGCTCCCCGCCCTTCTGATATTCAAAGCTCCCCACCTTTTCCCCTGCTGATTCCAGGGTAAAGGAGTATCTGGAATAGCTCTGCTCCACCTTTGCAGCCATATCGTTGAGGGCCTGATGGATACGGTCTATCTCTTCAATTCCAATATCCTTAAAGTGTACCTCATCCGGATTCTGGCAGGTGATGTCCTCCTGCAGCTTCTGAATTGGTTTCAGCACCATCCAGATGGCAATATAAGAGAAAATAATGGCAATCACAATGGACAGCAGGTATACTCCCGCCACCATGACAATAGTGGACCTGGACAGCTCCGCCAGCTCCGAGTGGTAGCATACCGCCGCCACATACACGGTACCCCCGTTCATGTGACCATAAACCTGGAGGACACTGCGCACACCGTCATAGGAAGCATCGTTATAAGTTAATGATATCCGGTTTCCTTCCTCCCTGTATTCATAGTCCGTACCTATGGACGCCTTATCCCGGCCATAGAGTATCTGCCCGTCCGTCATGAGAAGGACTTCCATTCCCTTGTAGGGAGGGTTATCCAGACTCAGATATGAGTCCAGCATTTCCCCGCTGATTTGGAATCCCATTATCCGGCGGCTGCCGTAGACCTCCTGGCTTATGACATAATACAGACGGTTATCCCCGAAAAACCATTTTCCCCCTTTGGTCCGTTCTGCCCAATACCGCTCCGCCTTTGCCCAGTCCTCAGATGTGAGCTTGGGGCTCCAGTCCTTAGAGAGGGCAATGGGATATTCACTCTTGGAACTTCCCACCACACAGTAGATGTCGCCATAGGCAGATGAGAATATCTGCGGCTCCCCGTCCCGGTATATAACAGCCTCCTTCTGGTCCAAATCCAGATAAAAGACGCCGTCCACCGATGATGCGTGGTTTAAATTGTCAATCAGTCTGTCATGTATCTTCCTGTCATCCTTTATCTTTGCCAGCTCTTTCTCCATGGTATTGGCGATGAGAAGGGAGTTATTCATATATCCTGATATAAGTGAGTTTTTTTCCGCTACCTGGGATTCCATTACCTTATAAGGGCGGTTGGCTGTTCCCGAAAAGGTTCCGGTCACCATCAGTCCGAAACCAAATATAACGCTCTGCAGCAGGATAGCCATCAAAATGGCGTTCCTTACCCTGTTGCTCAGCAAACGTTTTTTCATAGGATATCCTCCATTCCCCAAACAGAGGCACTGTCAGGCACTATTCTTCGAATATAGCCTTTACCTGTTCGTAAAATGCATCTGCCTTTCTGCCGTAATCCATGGAAGCTGCAGCTTCGTCCATGGACATCCCCTGCCCCAGATACTCCTCAAACTCCATACGCCCCCGGCTCAGCGCCTCGCTGAAACAGGCGTCCACTTCAGTCCTGACATCATAGGAATTCTCAAAGTCAAAGCCATACACCATCTGGTAGGAACTGCTCTGCTTAAGTCCGGTTTCAATCCCTTTAAGCACCCTGGCATCATCAATCTGCCGCCCCTGCTCCTCTGTCATTGCGCCATTGTCCACAGGCATATAGGACATGGATGTGGCAAGCTCAAAACCCCTGTCAATGGTCAGCCAGTGTATGAAATCCAGGGCCGCCTTGTTTTCCTCATGGCTGCGGTTAAACACAGCCACGCCCGCCCCCTGCTGGATTGCAGTGGGGGTTGTCCCCTCCATCACCGGATATTGGTAGACACCGGTTGTAACCGGTACCATATTCCCCTCCGAATCAGCCACTTCCTCCGGGAAATACAGGACGCTGCTGCTGGATCCGATGCAGCCGGCCAGATAGGACTGCTTTACGTCATCGCTGCGGTAGCGGCCCTTTGCCCCATAATATCCCTTGGTAAAAGGCTGGTAATAATTCAGGAACAGCCGTTCAATGATATCCCTGTCCAAATCCGGCACCACAACGCCGTTCTCGTCGTAATGGTAGATATCCGAGCCCATGGCATGATTCATGGCAACGAAATAATTGGCCAGGTTATCCACTCCGATGAAGGGACTTCCGTCCCCGTCTGTTTCAGGAGTCATATCGTCTGTCCACCTGAAATATCCCTCAGCCATCCTCTCCAGACCTTCCCATGACTCCATGTTCTCCTCCCGGTACCGGGGATTGGCATCCAGAAATGCATCCAGCCTGGTCTGGTTCATGAGAAGAAGCTCTGTGGACTTTGCAACCGGCAGTATATAGAGCTTTCCGTCTATATAGCCCTCGTTCAGATACGCCTGGTTATACTGGGCAAGGTCGCTCTCCGGCACCACGCTTCCCAGCTCCACCAGCCTGTCGGGATGAAGCTTTACCGTGTTGACCACCATGTCCCTGTAGGCCAGCACGATATTTGCCATCTCCACATCGTTGGTGGTTCCGTTGAGCACCAAATCTATCTTATTGGTCAAATCTGCAATAGAACCCTGGCTGTATGCCTCCACAGCCACGCCCCGTTCCCTGCCAAGGGTATCGTTATACTCCTTTATGAGCTGGTCCAGATGCTGCTTCTGCGCATCGTTATAGTAGTGCCAGAATTCGATGGACATGACAGTCTCACTGTCATTTTCCTCTGTCTGGGCAGAAGATGCCTCTGCCTGGGCCCGGGTGGGTTCCGCCTTCCTGCTTTCCCCGGAACAGCCGCCCGCCAGAACTGCGGCTCCAATGCAAAGGGCTGTTATTGACGCTATCCGTAATCTTCTCATGCCCGTAATCCTCTGCCTTTCTAAAATTTGTCGGTACGTTTAGATAATTATTAATATTGTACTACGGGGAAGGGGTTTGTTCAAGGAAATATCAGATGAATTTTGATATAGGGCAGATGGACAGGAATAACAAAAAGGCCCGCTTTTCCTATGGCAGGCCCATTCTGTAACCAAATCTATCTCATTTTTCTACTTACCTTCATAAATAATCGCCGAATCCACGTCATATCCCTTCAGATGCTCCCGTCCCTTCAGTCCTGCCAGCTCCATGACAAAGCATATCTTTACCACCTGTCCGCCCAGCTGCTCAATCAGCTTGACAATTGCCTCAGTGGTTCCTCCTGTGGCGATCAGGTCGTCCACAATGATTACCTTCTGGCCCGGACGGATGGCGTCCTTGTGCATTTCAATGGTTGCCTGTCCGTACTCCAGGTCATATTCCATGGAAATGGTCTCACAGGGAAGCTTTCCCTTTTTGCGCACAGGCACAAATCCCTTGTGCTGCGCATAGGCCACCGGCACTCCAAAGATAAAGCCTCTTGACTCAGGCCCTACCACCAGGTCGTAATCCAGGTCCTTGACCATGTCAATCAGACTGTCCACTGCCAGGTGCAGACCGTCTGCATCCTGCAGGATGCTGGTCACATCCCGGAATATAATTCCAGGCTCCGGAAAATCCGGTATGCTTCTTACATACTCTTCTAACTTTTTCATGATGGTTTCCTCTCTTCCACATTCAGATTCTTAACCGTATCCCTGATAATCAGCTTATTGTTCAGGTAAATCCTCCGGTTGTCGATGATTCCCTCATCCAGGCGCCGAAGCAGCACCCTGGCCCCCTCCTTGGCAATCTCACTCATGTTCCGTTCCACCGTGGTCAGATGCATGTCCGAATAGCCGGACATGTCCCAGTTGTCAAAACCAACCAGGGATACGTCGTCCGGCACCTTAAGGCCGGCCTCCACAATGGCTGTCCTGGCGCCAAAAGCCATCTCATCGTTAAAACACAGCAGGGCCGTGGGCCGGAAGGTGAGAAGCTGTTTTGCCGCGGTGTATCCGCTGGCATACCGGTAATTGCCGCTGATAACAGGAAGCGCATCCGGGTCCAGTCCGTGGCTGGCCATGGAGGTCCTCCACCCCCTGCGGCGGAGCCGGCTGGAATCCAGTCCCGGATTTCCTTCTATGATACCGATGTTCCTGTGTCCGTTCTCCAGCAGATAATCCATGGCCCGCTCCATGGCAAGGGCCTCATCCGTGGTCACATTGGGCGCGTCCACGTCCACGGCACGGCAGATGACTGACATGGGAATCTTTTTGTCCAGGACCTCGTTCATAAACTCCATGTCCTCGCTTCGCTGGGACAATACGATGATTCCGTCAAAATAGCTGGGATTCAGTGTTCCGGGCTCATGCATATCAATACCTTTAACCACTACATTATACTTGCTTCCCGTAACGCTGTAAACCCCTGTCAGCACGTCATGGAGCACAAAGGGCGACGTCATCTTGCTGATGGTAGAAAAATACAGCCCGATTACATAGGACCTGGATTTCTTCAGGTTAATGGCGGCCTGGTTTGGCACATACCCCATCTCATGAGCCAGGCGCAGTATGTTCTTCCTGGTCTCCGTGTTCTCCACCCCTATGCCGTTTAAGGCCCTGGATACCGTGGAATAGGAAACCCCCGCCATTTTTGCGATATCCTTTATCGTCACTGCCATAATATCCCCCTCTTTGTAATCCCCCGTAAGCATTTTTGTATTCGTTCCGTTCAGGCGTACGAATACAATCTAACTCGTTTTCTGGCTCCTGTCAAATGCTTCCGGAGACACGGCCGATATTTTCCGTGATAAGGGCAGGACCATCCTGCCCCTCCACCTTTACATCCTCAAGAACCAGCTCATCAATCTGGTTGGCGTAGATTCCCATGCGGCATATATGGGTATCGCATCCATCCATCATGGCCGGCTGTCCTTCCCTGGCAGAAGAAGCATAGGTGACGCGGACATGTTCCATCTCCACCCGCCCAATCCGCTGTTCCGGAAGTCCATACATGTAGGCCGCCGCCACATGGCAGTTCCCGGCCTCTATATCCTTAAAGCACAGGCTCTTAATCAGGGGCGTCCTGTCATCCACGGGCAGTGCTTTTTTTGTGCGCACATATTCGCTGTGTCCGTCCGGGTCGCAGTAATAAAAACAGTTGATGACAAAAGGGGTCATCACATGGTCCATACGGATGTGTTCAAAGACAATTCCGTCCACCACGGCATCCTTTCCCCTGCCTCTGCGCGTCTTGATGCGCAGTCCCCTGTCCGTGTGCAGGAACATGCAGTCCTTAACGGTCAGGTTTTTTACCCCGCCCGCCATCTCACTTCCGATGGTAACAGAGCCATGGCCGTCCCTCATACAGCATCTGCGGATGGATATGTCTTTTGACGGCCGTTTATAGGTGGAGCCCATATAGATTTTTCCCGACTTTACGGCAATGCAGTCATCTCCCAGAGAAAAATAGACTCCGGCAATCTCCACATCCTCACAGGATTCCGGGTCCAGTCCGTCGGTATTTGGCGAATCCTTGGGATTCAGCACCTTAAGGTCAAAGAACCTTAGGTGGTCGGAGAAATAGGGATGGATATTCCAGCTGGGGCTGTTCCTCACCGTAATTCCCTGAATGACCATCTGGCGGCACCGTTCCAGAAAAATCATTCTGGGTCGGCAGGCCGTGCGCATTGCCTTGGGTTCATGCCACCAGTTTCCCTTCTCCGGCCCTGCGTTCCCGTCTATGATTCCCTGTCCGTAAATAACAGCATTTTTCACATTAACGCCGGTAATGATGCCGGTAAACATGGGCAGGGGATTGCCCTCCCATGTGCCCAGATTGTATTCGCCCTGCTCGTCATAGCTCTGGATCATTCCCTGGAACACAGGAAAACGGGTCCGGTCCGTATACGCGGACAGCACCGCCCCCTCAGCCAGCTCAATGTTCACATCATCCTTTAAGAACAGGGACACAATCCGGTAGGTTCCTGCGGGAATCAGAACCCGGCTCTCTTTGGGGCAGGCCATGATGGCGGCCTGGATAAACAGCGTATCATCCTGGACCCCATCCCCCTTTGCACCGAAATCCCGCACATCCAGGGTTACGAATTCACGGTCCGTGGTAAAAGAGGACTCTGACACAAGTCCGTCTTTACTTCTGGCCTCCACCCGGTAGCTGGTGTCCGGTTTCAGATTATATATACTGTTGACAGCCTTCCCTGTCTCCCGGATAAATTCCCCGTTCAGATAGAGACAGTACATCCGGCCGGCCTCATATGTGCCTCCGTCTTCAATTTCCAGTACAGCGCACCGCGCATTTTTGTATATCACCTTCAGCTCCATGGCATTTTACCTCTTCTCTCACATGTTCGTTATAATTCCCTGTAAATTTCCATACACGGCCGTTCTGCCAAACCAGGAATGGGGGCCCTCCAGGAGAGCCCCCAACCACATCCAGGCCAGTCCCGGCCTTTTTATATTTTAACCCTTAACGCCGCCTGCCGCAATAC
>OHBA01000775.1_pt1 | contig 14742 bp, 10 predicted proteins | sample 1577281 | NCBI WGS metagenome assembly OHBA01 (sample SAMEA3879579, study PRJEB24766) | human gut metagenome | biome: human-associated habitat; feature: feces | place: USA | collected 1985/1987
CGGCGGGAAGATCAGATTGCCCGCGCCGAAGAACATCGAGAAGAGCGTGAGGCCGATGAGGCAGCGCTCCTTGAGAGTGAAGCTTTTCATAGTGTGCTGTGATTGAGTGTCTGTCTGCGCGCGCGTCCTCTCGATCGCGCGCCTGACCGCAGCCGGCCTCTTTCGGACGGCTTTTGCGGAGATCACGAACAATAGCACAGGGCGGATGAGGCTGAAATCGGGGAAAGCGTTGAGGGGCGCGGTTTCGCCGCAGCACGAGGAGGAAGTCCCTGGAAGCGGGATGCAAAGGCGGAAGGGAGGAGAAAGCGGACAAAAGAAAAGTCCCTGCAGACTTGCATCTGCAGGGACTCAAGAATCTGGGGTGGGAAATGGGACTCGAACCCACGACAACCGGAATCACAATCCGGGACTCTACCAACTGAGCTATTCCCACCAGAATTCGAATTTTGTGGCCTGCCCGGCAGGGATCGAACCTGCGACCACCTGCTTAGAAGGCAGGTGCTCTATCCAACTGAGCTACGGGCAGATCGATTGGTGTCCATGCATGTCTGGAAACTGGTCGGGGTGAAGAGATTCGAACTCCCGACATCCTGCTCCCAAAGCAGGCGCGCTACCAGACTGCGCTACACCCCGGGTAGAAGTCGAATTCTACACGAAAAATGAAAAAAAAGCAACAGGAAAAAATCAGCGGGCCTGCCGGTCCTGTTCAAGGGGGCTGGACTTCTCATCGTCAGGGTTCCCGCTTGATCTGCGGACCCGTTGGGTGCAGTGTGCGGCATCTGCTAAAACGGTACAATGACGCGTAGGAGACTCTCTCCTCTTTTTATAGGAAAAAAGGGACAAACAATGACGCAAGAACACGACAACTCCAACGATCCGCTGCATGCTAAGAAGAAGGCCTGGTCCGGCCGCTTCTCGGAACCCGTGGACGCTTTTGTGCTTCGCTATACGGCCAGCGTCGACTTTGACAAGCGCATGGCCATGGCTGACATCGACGGCTCGCTGGCTCATGCGGCTATGCTCGCCAAGGTTGGCGTGATCACCGAACAGGACCTCGCCGACATCCGTCGCGGCATGGCTCAGATCCGTGAGGAAATCACCTCCGGCGCCTTCGAATGGCAGCTTGAGCTCGAAGACGTGCATCTCAACATCGAGGCTCGTCTGACGGCTCTCATCGGCGACGCCGGCAAGCGTCTGCACACCGGTCGCTCCCGCAACGACCAGGTGGCCACCGACATCCGTCTGTATCTGCGCAGCGAAATTGACGTGATCGTCGCCCGCCTCGAACATCTTCAGGAAGTCATGGTGCATCAGGCCAAGCAGCACGCCGGCCTCATCATGCCGGGCTTCACCCACATGCAGGTCGCCCAGCCCGTGACCTTTGGTCACCACATGCTGGCTTATGTCGAAATGTTTGAGCGTGACCGTGAGCGCATGCTTGACCTTCGTCGTCGCGTCAACCGCAGCCCGCTTGGTGCCGCCGCTCTGGCTGGCACGACCTATCCGATCGACCGCGAGTACTCCGCAAGCCTGCTCGGTTTCGAAGCCGTCTCTCAGAACTCGCTCGACGCCGTTTCCGACCGCGACTTCGCCATCGAATTCTGCTCGGCCGCCGCCGTTCTGATGATGCACATCTCTCGTCTCTCCGAAGAACTTGTGATCTGGATGAGCCAGCGCTTCGCCTTCATCAAGCTTCCCGACCGCTTCACGACGGGCAGCTCGATCATGCCGCAGAAGAAGAATCCTGACGTTCCTGAAACGGCTCGCGGCAAGGCCGGTCGCGTCTACGGCGACCTGATCGCCATGCTGACCCTCATGAAGGGCACGCCGCTTGCCTACAACAAGGACTTTCAGGAAGACAAGGAACCCGTGTTTGATGCGATCGACACGGTCAAGGACACGCTCCGTGCCTTCTGCGACATGATGGCCGGCGTCGAACCGCAGGCCGATGCCATGCATCACGCTGCTCAGGCCGGCTATCCGACGGCCACCGACCTTGCCGACTACCTCGTCCGTCACGGCACGCCGTTCCGTACGGCCCATGACATCGTCGGTCAGACGGTTCGCGCCGCCTCCGAACGCGGCTGTGGTCTTGAAGACCTTCCGCTCGATGTGCTCAAGAGCTTCAGTCCCGCGATTGAAGAGGACGTCTACGAAGTCCTCAAGCTCGAAGGCTCCGTCAACGCCCGCAACCATCTCGGCGGCACCGCTCCCGCTCAGGTTGCGAAGCAGGTCGAACGTTGGGAGGCGATCATCTCCGAGCGCGCCGCCAAGGCTGCCTGAGCCTGAAAGCAAGGATGCCCAAGGGCTGACCGGGTTTTAGTCCGGGGCATCCCCCAAAGAAGAGCCCGAAGTGTCGGGCTCTTCTTTTCTCTCGGCGTCGAAAGACGCAATACCCGGAACGCATGCCCCGACGGTGCCGGTGTTCCTCAACCATTCGCACAGCAAGTAATCAGCATGGAAGACTTCATCCACACCTTGAACGCCGTCATCTGGTCGCCCGCTCTGGTGGCCTTTTGTCTGGGCGCTGGTCTTTTTTTCTCAATCAAGTCTCGTTTTGTCCAGCTTCGCCTGATCCCAGAAATGTGGCGCCTTCTTTTTCAGAAGAAGGAAGACGAGATCGGCCTTTCCAGCTTTCAGGCGCTATCTCTGACACTCGCAGGTCGTGTCGGTACTGGCAACATCGCAGGCGTGGCGACGGCCATCTGCTTTGGCGGTCCCGGCGCGCTTTTCTGGATGTGGGTGGTGGCCTTTCTGGGGGCGTCTTCCGCCTTTGTGGAGTCGACGCTCGGCCAGATATACAAGGAGCGCATTGAGGGCCAGTATCGCGGCGGTCCCGCCTTTTACATTGAACGAGGCCTGAAGCTCAAGGCCTATGCCTGGGCGTTCGCGATCGTTACGATTCTTGCTTCCTGCTTCTTCTGCCCAGGTGTGCAGAGCAATTCGATCGCGCTTGCCTGGAATGAGGCCTTCGGTCTTGATGCTGAAGTGACGGCTGCCATCGTTGCTTCCATCACCTGCTTTGTGATTGTCGGTGGCCTGCGCCGCATTGCCACCTTCACGTCCTGGGTCGTGCCCTTCATGGCGCAGGCCTACATCGTCGTTGCACTCATCATCGTCGGTGTTAACTGGGAGCAGATTCCTGCCGTGATGACACTGATCGTCAACAGTGCCTTCGGTTTTGACTCCCTAACGGGCGGCATGTTGGGCGCTGCGATTGCCTGGGGCGTCAAGCGCGGCATCTATTCCAACGAGGCAGGTCAGGGTACGGGGCCGCACGCTTCGTCGGCGGCCGCTGTTTCTCATCCGGCCAAGCAGGGCCTTGTGCAGGCCTTCTCGGTCTACATCGACACGCTTTTCGTCTGTTCGGCCACAGGCTTCATGATCCTGATGACGGGCTGCTACAACATGCAGGCTCCTGACGGCTCCATGATCTTTGAGGGTCTCAAGGGTGTCGAAGCTGGTCCCGTGTATACGCAGGCGGCCATTGATCAGCTGATGCCCGGCTGGGGCGGTCCCTTCATCGCCATCACCATTTTTTTCTTTGCCTTCACGACGATTCTCGGCTACTACTATATGGCCGAGACGAACATGGCCTATCTCAACCGCTACATCAGGAAGCCCGTGCTCATGTCGGCCTGCAAGGCGATCTTCATCGGCACGGTTGCCTTTGGTGCCATCAATTCCTCCACGCTCATCTGGACCATGGCGGACGTGGGGGTCGGTACGATGGCGTGGCTCAACCTCATTGCCATCATGCTTTTGCAAAAGCCCGCCTTCATTGCGCTCAGGGACTACGAGCGCCAGCTTAAGGACGGACTCAATCCCGTCTTCCATCCCGAACAACTCGGCATTGCCAATGCGACCTACTGGGAAGGCAATCGCGCCGAAGACAATCTGGCCGTGGAGGAAGAGTCCGGTGTGGACAACTTGACGGGGCTGGATCCCAAGAACCCGGTTTGAGTTTGAGGCGGATGCTTTTGTACTGATCTTCTCGAGGTGGTTGAGTGATTTCGGCCATGGAAAGGCATCCGTCCTTGTGTTCTAATGAGCAACGACTATTCCCTCATTTGAAATACGTCAGGAGAGACGACTGATGAAGAAGATACTGGTCATCAATTTCCGCTATTTCGGTGATGCGCTGATTTCGGCCTCACTGTCCGTACGCATCCGTGAGTTTTGGCCGGACGCGCACATTACGTATCTTGTGTTTGACAGCGTCGCTGGGGTGCTCGAAGGCATTGAGACAATCGATGAGATTCTGACTGTGCCTGAGCGGCCCGGTAAATGGGAGCAGTTCCGTTGGATGGCGGCTCATTGGAATGATTATGATCTGGCGTTTGTAACGCAAACCAGTACCAGACCGGGGCTTTACGGCTTTTTCATGGCCCGGGAGCGCATCGGTTTTACGCCGGGGTTCACCAAGCGCAACTGGTGGAAAAAGATGCTTCTTACGAAGCATGTGCAGGAAGTTCCGGGACCGAAGATCCTTCAGTTTGATTCGCTTCTTACGGCAACAGGAGCCGAGCCCGCAAAGGCACCTTATGTGCCGCAACCGCATGCGCAGTTGCCCGCTGAGGCTTGTTTTGACATGCCGTACGTCGTGGTGCACGCGATGCCGCGTTTTGCCTACAAGGCTTGGGCTCCGAACAATTGGAGCGAGCTTATTCGTCGCTTGAACGATGCAGGTTTGAAGGTTGTTTTGACAGGCAGCGGGAATGTTGCTGAAGTGGAGGCGATTAAGGCGATAGTTCCGGAAGGGGCTAATGCCGTTATTCTTGCAGGCAAGCTGAGCTTTGGTCAGACGGCAGAATTGATCGCACATTCCCAAGGGTTTGTTGGCCCGGATACGGGGACGACGCATGTGGCGTCGTCAACGGGAGTTCCCATTGTGACGCTCTTCGGTCCCAGTAATCCAAATGTCTGGGGACCGTGGGCCAAAGGGCAGACAGAGCCCTTTAAAAATTCCAATGACGGCACGCCGCAACGCCGTGGAAATGTCATCCTTCTCCAGAAGCACTGCAAGTGTCTGGGGGCTATGGGGTGTTTGAATCGCCGTGACAGTCATTCGGATTGTTTGAATGCGCTGACGATGGACGAGGTCTGGAACGCTTTGAAGGAGTTGAGGATCGTTCCGTAAGATGCTTGCAAAAAGAGAAAACCCGGTATTGACACCGGGTTTTCTCTTTATTGCTTGGTATGGCGGAAGTACTTCTCCAACACCAGAATGGAAATCAGCTCTTCCCGTTCCTTGTCACGGAATTGTTCTACAAACGTATGGGCATTGCGGATGATGGCTTCTGCTTCTTCAACATGTGTACTGTAGTACTGAATCTTGTCTTCCAGATCGGAGTAATCGTCCTTGATTTCAATGTAGTGGACTCCCGGTTGCAGTCGCCCTTCCATGAACCAACTTTCATATTTGGGACGAGGCATCACGGCAACCGAGTTGGAGGACATAACCCACTTTAAATTGCTGGCGACGTCGGTACCTTCGAGTGAAATGACGAACTTGTACTTCAGATGGTCGTAGAGCGTGATGAGAGAGGCGCTCCACTCCTTGGGAAGGTCACTTTTCTCTGCCGTATTCCCGCAGTCGACTAGAGGGTGGCCGAAAAATTTTTCCATGAAGCGTTGGCGATGTGGTTGATAGGCCGCTCCTCGAAAGACAGCCTTGTCCCATTTGGAGGCAAAAGTGCGCTTGTCCTTCAGAAATACAAAGTGACGGACCTTGTCGAGATTGAGGATGACATTGTTGATGTTGTCTCCGGACAGAGGGCGCGTCTTCACGATGCTCGGAGTTTCACAGATCGTGGTCCAGTCGCCAAAGTGCTTGTCCAGAAGAAGATCAGGAGAAAAGTAGCGTGTGAACTCGAAGGCGTCGCAGTTGTAGGTGCCGTTGCTGTTGGTGACGTCGCTGACATGCGTAAGCCCGGAGAGTTCTCGTATTCCCGTCAGCTTGTTGTAGTAATTGACGCGGTCAAGAATCTGTTCTTTGTCGGTTCGTGCATCCAAAGTCGCAAGCAACTCGGCCTTGTGTCGTCGAAGCCAAAAGGAGGGGACGAAATGCCGTAGTCCGCAACGGATGTAGTATACGAACTTCAGATTTTTGCCTCGAGGCTTGAGAATGTAACCAGGACGAATTTTGCGGAGATTGATGCGAAGCGCCATGATGGAGGAGGACTTTAAATGAAAAAAGGATCTTTCTGTGATGGTGTTGCAGAAAGATCCTTTAATTATCGCAAAATTTTCAGCGATTCAGTTGCTCAGGATTGCGGCAGGCGTTCAAGCTGTTCGCGAACCTTGACAAGCAGAGCGGTGAAGTCGGCAAGACGCTTCTTTTCCGTTTCGACCACCTGAGCCGGGGCGCGGGCAACAAAGCGTTCGTTGCCAAGTTTGGCTTCGCACTTGGCGACTTCGCCTTCGAGGCGGGTGACTTCCTTCGTGAGACGGTCGCGTTCGGCGGCGAGGTCGATTTCAACCTTGAGCATCAGCTTGAAGTCGTCGACGATGGCCACGGGAGCGATCGAGCCTTCGTTCGCACCGTTCATGTCCTCAACGTGCTCGACGGCCTCAAGGCGGGCGAGGGACTGAATGTACGGGGCGGCTTCGAGGCACTGTGCTTCGGGACCTGCGATGACGAGCGGGATGCGCTTGGCGGGCGGAAGCTGCATTTCGCTGCGCAGGTTGCGCACGGCATCGATCATGGCCTTGACCGCGTTCATGCGGGCTTCGGCTTCAGCATCAAGGCGGGCTTCGTCAAAGGCGGGGTAGGCCTGCACCATGACGGAGGTTTCCTCATCTTCGGCGCGGGTGCCAGCGATGACGGAGACCTTCTGCCAGAGTTCCTCCGTGATGAACGGAATGATCGGATGAGCGAGGCGCAGAACCGTTTCGAGCACCGTCGCGAGCGTGTGACGCGTGGCGCGGCAGGTCGCTTCGTCGCCCTTGAGTTGGACTTTGGTGAGCTCAAGGTACCAGTCGCAGTACTCGTTCCAGACGAAGGAGTAGATGGCGTTGGCGGCAACGTCGAGACGATAGTCGGCATAGGCCTGACGAACGTCACGGACGGTCTTTTCGAGCTCGCTCAGGATCCAGCGGTCGACGAAGGAGAACGTCATCGGTTCGTTCGCGGTGGCGCCGATGCCGCAGTCCTGACCTTCGACGTTCATCAGCACGAAGCGGGTGGCGTTCCAGAGCTTCGTGCAGAAGTTGCGGTAGCCTTCGGCGCGCTTGAGGTCGAAGTTGACGTTGCGGCCGAGCGTAGCATAGGCGGCCATCGTGAAGCGGAGGGCGTCCGCGCCGTGGGCGGCGATGCCTTCCGGATAGTTCTTGCGAAGCTTCTTTTCAACCTGCGGGGCCTTTTCGGGCTGGCGCAGGCCCATCGTGTTCTTCTTCACGAGGTCTTCAAGACCGATGCCCTGAATGATGTCGAGCGGGTCGAGCGTGTTGCCTTCGGACTTGGACATCTTCTTGCCTTCGGCATCGCGCACGAGACCGTGGATGTACACGTTGTGGAACGGCACGCGGCCCGTGAAGTGCTTGGTCATCATGACCATGCGAGCGACCCAGAAGAAGATGATGTCGTAGCCGGTGACGAGCACGGTACTCGGCAGGTAGAGGTCGTAGGCCGTGCGGTCGTCGCCCTGCGGCTCGGGCCAGCCGAGCGTGGAGAAGGGGACGAGGGCGGAGGAGAACCAAGTGTCGAGCACGTCGGCGTCGCGTGTGAGCTTCACGCCTTCGCCTGCCTGCTTCTGAGCCTCTTCCTCGCTACGGGCGACATAGACGTTGCCGGCTTCGTCGTACCAGGCGGGAATCTGATGGCCCCAGAGAAGCTGGCGGGAAATGCACCAGTCCTGAATGTTCTCGAGCCACTGGCGGTAGACGCCGCGCCATTCCTTCGGGAAGATGTTGACTTCACCGGATTCGACGGCTTCCAGGCCGACTTCGCCGATGGACTTGCCCGGATAGAGGGTGCCTTCGGGAGCGGGCTTGCTCATGGCCATGTACCACTGGTCGGAGAGCATCGGCTCGACGATCTCGCCCGTGCGGGTGACGCGAGGAACCATGTGGCGGTGTTCCTTGATGCCGACGAGAAGGCCTGCGGCCTTGAGGTCCTCGACCACGGCCTTGCGGCACTCGTAGCGGTCCATGCCGCGGTACTTTTCGGGCACGTTGTCGTTCATGCGGGCGGTCTTCGTCAGCACGTTGAGCATCGCGAGGTTGTGACGGCGGCCGACTTCAAAGTCGTTGAAGTCGTGGGCGGGCGTGATCTTCACGCAGCCCGAGCCGAATTCGCGGTCCACGTAGCTGTCGGCGATGACGGGGATCGTGCGGCCGGTGAGCGGCAGGACGAGTTCCTTGCCGACCAGCGCAGTGTAGCGCTCGTCCTCGGGATTGACGGCGACGGCCTGGTCGCCGAAAAGCGTTTCGGGACGGGTCGTGGCAACGACGACTCCTTCCGTACCGTCGGCGGCAGGATAGCGGATCTCCCACATGTGGCCGTTTTCTTCGGCGCTTTCGACTTCAAGGTCGGAGACGGCGGACTGAAGCTTCGGGTCCCAGTTGACGAGGCGGTTGCCGCGGTAGATGAGGCCTTCCTCATAAAGACGAACGAAGGTTTCAATCACGACCTTGGAGAGCTTTTCGTCCATCGTGAAGTAGGTGCGGTCCCAATCGACGCTGTCGCCGATGCGGCGCATCTGGTTGAGAATCGTGCCGCCCGAGAACTTCTGCCATTCCCAGACTTTTTCAATGAACTGTTCGCGCGTCAGGGACTTGTAGTCAATGCCCTGCTTTTCAAGCTTGCGCTCGACGACGATCTGCGTGGCGATGCCGGCATGATCCGTGCCCGGAATCCAGACGGTGTTGTAGCCGGCCATGCGGTGATAGCGCGTAAGCGTATCCATGACCGTCTGATTGAAGGCATGTCCCATGTGCAGAATGCCCGTGATGTTGGGCGGCGGAAGCTGAATGGAAAAGCTCGGCTTCTTCGGGTCGAGACCGGCCTTGAAGTAGCCGCGTTCCTCCCAGATCGGGTACCAACGCGCTTCGATGGCGGCCGGATCAAAGCTCTTGGCGAGCTCCTGAGTGTTCGTATCAGTCATTGTTAGCCAGTAAAAGGACGATGAGGAGTCTGCAGGAGGCGAGCTTCGGCCTGAGCCGAGACGCTTGGGCAGACAGTATGAAAATTCTGTTATTATCGCACGAATTGCGGGGTGAAAAGAAAGCCCGCCGAAGTTTTTCAGGCGGGCCGTGGTGCGCCGGATCAGCGGCGGGCGATCTTGTCGAGGTCAAGTCGCTCGAGTTCTTGGGAAACGGCCTCGGCGACCAGTCCGTTCACGGAGCGCTCGACATCCCCTCTGACGCGTGCGAGTGCGTTCTGAAGCGCCAGATCGAGCGTTTCGCGCAGGGCATGCTTCACGGCGGCTTCAATGGCAGGAGCGAGCTGTGCGGCGAGGGCCGCTCGCTCATCCGGCGTGAGCCGGGCGGAAGATGTGGCGGTCTCGGCGGTGAGCACTTCTGGCGCAGGCGGTTCGTCCGCCCCGATCTGAGGCTGCGTGGAAGCGGCCGCTTCGTCGGCCAGCGTCCTGACGTCGCGCCAGGTGAGCTTCACGCGGTCCGTGAGGTCGACGGCACGGGAGTCGATGACGGGGTCCTTGCGTTCCATGGGCATGGGTCTCCAATGAAAAAGTCGTCTCAGCTTCGGCGGTCGTATGCTGCAAGCTCGACGCCTGCGGCCTTGTACGCGCGGAAGCGGCTGCGGGAGGCCTGAAGTTCCTCGGGTTTCGTGCTTACCACGTCGATGATGCGGCTGAAGCGGTCGAGGCGCTCCTGCCACTCGGGAGGAAGCTGATCGTCCAGAAGCAGAAGCACGTCGCCCTCAAGTTCCTCAAGACGGCTGGAAAGCCTGATGGGCGTCTCGCCTGCGAGAGGACTGCCTGCGCGCACGTGAGGCAGGAATGCCAGATCGTCAAAGCGCCAGAGGAGCGAGTCAAGCTCGCGGAGCCTGCGCTCGTCCGCCGTCCAGACGGCAAGCGTGAGCCCGCGCCGGTAAACGGTGCGGGCGACGAGACAGGCGTAGCGGAGCCGGTCGGGGACGTTGTAGTGAAAGTCGATCTTCTGCATGTCTGTCATTATGGCCGATGAGAAGCTCCCGAGGTGCGATGATCAGCGCATCTTCTTGAGAAGGAAGCGCATGAGCATCGGCACGGGGCGCCCCGTCGAATGCCTGTCTCGGCCCGACGTGTTGGCCGTCGCCGCGATGTCGAGATGCGCCCAGCGGACGTCCTCCGCAAAGACGGAGAGAAAGGCCGCAGCACTGGAGGCGCCGCCGTCGCGCACCGTCGCCTGATTGGCGATGTCGGCGGCGGGCGTCTTCATCAGCTTGGCATACTCGGCTCCGACGGGCAGGCGCCAGACGTCGTCGAGCGAGTCGCGGCCTGCCTTGATGAGGTCGTACGCGAGCGCATCGTCGGATGTGAAGAGGCCGCTGTAGGGGGCGCCGAGCGCAACGCAGCAGGCTCCCGTCAGGGTGGCCGCATCGATGATGAGCTCGGGCTTCTGACGCACGGTCCACGTCAGGGCGTCTGCGAGAATCATGCGGCCCTCGCAGTCGGTGTTGAGAATCTCGATCGTCTTGCCCGAGAGGGAGGTGACGACGTCGCCCGGTTTGGCGGCGCTGCCCGAAGGAAGGTTCTCGCAGGCCGCCACGACGCCGAGAAGGTTGACGGGCAACTTGGCACGGGCGGCGGCCATCACGGTGCCGATCACGACGGCCGCCCCCGACATGTCATAGGTCATGTCGGCCATGTTGGCTGCAGGCTTGAGCGAAAGGCCACCCGCGTCGAACGTGATGCCCTTGCCGACGAGCGCGACGGGCGGAAGGACGGCGTTGGTGCCGCGGTAGCGGATGGCAATGAAGCGGGGCGGAACGGTGCTTCCCTTGGCGACGGAAAGGAAAGCTCCCATGCCGAGCTCCTCGATCTGATGATCGTCAAGAACCTCGACTTCGACGGTCGTCATGCCTGCGGCAGCGTTTTGAACGGCTTCGGCCAGATATGCGGGCGTGCAGACGTTGCCCGGCAGATCCGCAAGACCACGGGAGATCGACATGGCCTCTGCCGTCACACCCCCTTCGTCCAACCCCTGAAGAAGCTTGTCGGTGACCAAATCATCGATCCAGAAGATGCGCTTGGTGCGGATGCCGTCATCGTGTTCCGTCTTGAGCGTGCAACGGGGCGTGAGCGCATTGAGGACGGCAGTGGAGAAAAGACGTGCGGAAGATTTGCCGCTCGTCTTCGGGGGAAGCCATTCCTGAACGGTGTAGGCCTGAGATTCCGCCCACGCGAACGCGCGGGCGGCCTTGGCTGCGCATTCGGCAAACACTTTGCGGGAGAAGTCCTTTTCCTCGCCAAGACCGAGAACGGCAAAGCCGTTGGGGAAGGCTTCCGTTTCGCCGAGGAAGAGCGTGCTGCCAGCCTTGGCGTCGAAGGCCCCGCATTCGATCATGCGTGTGAGAGTGCCTCCGCGTGCTTCATCAAATTCAGCGGCGGAAGGCGTCAGACGAGGCTTGCCGCCGTTCAGAAAGACGCCGGCGATGAAGAGGGAGCTCGAGGCTTCATCGGGCGAGGCCGTCGTGATGGCGGTGGAAAGAAATCGAAGAGCGGGAGTCATGCGTGTTTCCTGAAGACTGCGGGATGGCCGTAAGGCCGACAATATTCCATTCTAACTATCCCTAGGGTCAATGGCATTTCAATCCGCCCTGTCCGATAATGAAGAAGTTCAGCTTTTAGGAGTCTTCTCATGGATGCACAGCCGAAACTCAGACTTTCCCGTCCGACCAACCATCTTGAAGCCATTCTGTCGTTCTACGTCGACGGGCTCGGCTTTGAAGTTCTCGACCGCTTTGACAATCAGCAGGGATGGGACGGCGTGATTCTCGGTCACCGAGACTGGCCCTACCAGTTCGAATTCACGGCCCGTCGCGACGAGTCCGTGGTGCCGCCTGCACCGACGCCCGAGCACTTCCTGGTCTTCTGCATTCCCGAGGGCGAATATTGGCAGAAGCGTCTCAAGGCGCTCTTTGAGGCGGGCTTCCAGCAGGTGACGCCTCCCCAGCTCTATGCCGATGAAGGCACAGCCACTTACGAGGACCCTGACGGCTATCGAGTGGTACTCCGTTGCGGTCGATGGAAAAAATAAGGGTACCGTATTCGCGGTATACCAAGCCGGACGGAAACGGTGCATAATGCAATGCCTGTGTATCGCACGTCGAAGCACAGGTATCCGAAAGGTTCCAAGGGGGGGTAGCTCAGCTGGGAGAGCGCTGCGTTCGCAATGCAGAGGTCGGGAGTTCGATCCTCCTCCTCTCCACCAAAGACCTTTCAAGAAGTCCCGTACGGTTTTGCCGTAGCGGGATTTTTTTTCGCGCATGGATTGCACTCCGCCTTTTCGAGCCTGCGTAGTGACGCTGGGAATTTGGGAGCGGAGCTTTTTCGGAGAGATGACATGGCTGACGAAAACGATGACGACGAGGTCAAGCTTCCCGGACTGCCGCCCAACACGAAGAACTACATGACGCCCGCCTGCTACAGGAGACTTCTCGACGAGCGTGAGCATCTGGTCAATGTCGAGCGTCCCGAGGTCGTCAATGTCGTGTCCTGGGCGGCGAGCAACGGCGACAGAAGTGAAAACGGTGACTATCTGTACGGCAAGCGCCGTTTGCGTGAAATCGACAGGCGCATTCGCTTCCTCAACAAGCGCATCGAGTCGGCCGAGGTCGTGGATCCCGACTCCCGTCCGCCCACGGACCAGATTTTCTTCGGGGCGACGGTGCTCTACTGCGATCAGAAGGGCGAGGAGCACAAAATCCGAATCGTCGGTATCGATGAGGCCGATGCCAATCACGGTGACGTGAGCTGGATCAGTCCGATCGCCCGCGTTTTCCTCAAGGCTCGCGAGGGCGACGAAGTGAAGTTGCCGACGCCGGCAACCGTGACGCACCCTGCAGGCGTGGAGACGCTGGAGATTCTTGAGGTGACGTATACGAGCAGGCAGCCTCGCTGAGGCGTGTTGGTGATGAATGCAGAAGGCCGGAGCAGCAATGCTCCGGCCTTCTGGTTCATGGGGAGGTGCGGGAGGTCAGCGTCGTGCCTGACGGCGGCGGTCCGACGGAATGCCCGCCTCGAAGACGCGCTTGACCTGCTCGACGTTGGCGTTCTGGCGGATCGTGCGCATCACGTGCATCAGATGACCGCGGTCGCGGACCTGAATGGTGATGCGGATGAACTTCTGAGCGTCCTCGTCGTCGATCATCATGCCGACGATGCTGGAGTTGGCTTCAGCGACGCTCGTCGCAACCTGTGCGATCGAAGCGTGAGGATCTTCGACGCGGATTTCGAGCGGTACGGCGAAGTTGGCGTTGCGCTGATCGGGCGCCCACTGGACGTCTACCCAGCGTGACGGTTCGGCCTTGAGGCCGCGCTCGACGTGCGGGCAGTCCGCGCGGTGGATGACAAGGCCGTGACCGGCGCGGCTGAAGCCCACGATCTTGTCGCCGGGGATCGGGTGACAGCACTTCGAGAGCTCGACGGCGACGCCTTCATTGCCACGGATGACGATCTCAGGCAGTGCAGTGGTGGCGAAGGCCTCTTTTTCCGTGTCGTGCATCAGGCGAACGAGGCGGTGAATGACGGTGGCGGGCAGGTCCTTGCCGAGGCCGATGGAGGCATAAAGGGCCTCCCTGCTTTCGACGCTCAGTTCGTTCTGGACCTTCTGCCAGACGGTGTCGGGAATGGCGTCGAGAGACAGGTGGTTGCCCTGAGCCAGACGTTCGAGCACGTCGCGGCCGAGGCTTGCGGCCTCGTCAAAGCGGCAGTTGCGCAAATACTGGCGAATTTCGGCTCGGGCGCGACCGGAGTGGATGAAGTCAAGCCATTCGGGGCTCGGGCTGGCGTCGGGAGACGTGATGATCTCCACCATGTCGCCGTTGTGAAGCTGAGCGGAGAGCGGACGGTCCTCGCCGTTGATGCGGCAGCCGTTCGTGTGGTTGCCCACGTCCGTGTGGATCTGGTACGCGAAGTCGACGGGGGTGCTGCCTCTGGGCAGGGAGATGATCTGGCCCTTCGGCGTGAAGGCGTAGAGTCTGTTGGGGAAGAGGTCGACCTTGATGTTCTCGATGAACTCGCTGCTGTCCTGACTCGTGCGCTGAATTTCCATCAGGCTCTGGAGCCAGGCGGCGGTGCGGGACTGGATGTCGCTCGAGTCAAAGTCGTTCTTGAACATCCACTGCGTGAGGATGCCGTTTTCGGCGACCTGATGCATCTGCTCGGTGCGGATCTGGAATTCGACGGGAGTACCGTAGGGGCCGATCACGGTCGTGTGCAGGCTCTGGTAACCGTTGAGCTTCGGAATGGCGATGAAGTCCTTGAAGCGGCGGTGGATGGGCTTGTAGAGTCGGTGCAGGGCGCCGAGCGCAAGGTAGCAGTCGTCGACCGAGCGCACGATGACGCGGAAGCCGTAGATGTCGAGGGCGTCCGAGAACGACTGGTGGTTCTCGCGCATCTTGTTGTAGATGCCGTAGATCGTCTTGTCGCGCCCGATGATGCGTGCGCGGATGCCCTGTTTGGGCAGGAAGGCCTTGGTTTCGTTGAGAATGCGTTCGAGAACGGCGCGGCGGTTGTTGCGCATTAAAAGCACGTTCTCGTAGAGCACCTTGTAGCGAAGCGGATAGCGGTTTGC
>OHBA01000785.1_pt1 | contig 14637 bp, 14 predicted proteins | sample 1577281 | NCBI WGS metagenome assembly OHBA01 (sample SAMEA3879579, study PRJEB24766) | human gut metagenome | biome: human-associated habitat; feature: feces | place: USA | collected 1985/1987
AGACCTCTGCTCTGACGAGCCGCCGCTGACACCACCGCTGAACTCGGGTGCAGTCGGGGACAAAATGTCACCGGCTGCGTGTGTCAAATGATCCGTCCGGCTGCGGATCAGGGAGTGCTGTTCCTGCGGGGCCGGGTTCGCGCCATTGCAAGACCCGCAGGCCGGGAGTTTGCCAGACTCCCTTGACGGTTTTCCTGCCGCACCGTCCTGACGGCTTGCTCTATGATCGATAAGGCTTCCAATATTCAAGTGTTCCTGCTGGGCCGTGGTTGGCATCCCACGGTGATCTATATGCAAAAAGACAGGTCAAGCTCCGTACCCAATCAGGGTAATGGTAGACTTGATCTGTCTTTTGATTTCTCGGTTATTTAATTTCTTCTCGGTCTAATTGCTGATTCTTCTTCGTTCAAGGTCGTTTTGAGGAGACGAATGGGCGCACTTTGCCCTTACCCGTCGCTGTTCCTCCCTAACTTACTCCGCCCTAACTTACTCCGCCCTAAAAGCTGGGTTCAGTTTATCAGAATCGTTTCGGCGTGTATACTTGCAGTTTTTGCAAGCAGCCGCACTAATTTCTGATTCACCTTGCCCTAAATACAGCTTTAGTTTACCAAGACAGAGGTCGCTTGTATAGTTGGAGTTTTTCCATAGCTTTTAAAATCCAACTGAATAAAATTCGAAAAACAGACTGAACGAAAACAAAAAATCTGACTGAACGGAGTTGTAAAAACCAACTGAATAGACTATAATAGACTCAGCTTATAGTCGAGGTGAGCGTTTATGGATAAGCAGAACTATAAACCCCGAGTCATTGATGCAAAGGTGAAAGAATATCTGTCGGCGTTTGGAGCTATTTGTATTGAGGGTCCCAAGTGGTGCGGAAAGACCTGGACTTCCTCCTATCACAGCAAAAGCGAGATATACATCGGCGATCCCGCCAACAACTTCCAGAATCGCCAACTGGCCGAATTGTCACCCGCTCTGGTTCTGGATGGTGAAACTCCGCGCCTGATTGACGAATGGCAGGAAGTTCCCCCTATTTGGGATGCTGTGCGGTACAAGGTGGATCAGATAGCAGAAAAGGGACAGTTTATTCTGACTGGCTCTGCCACTCCGAACCACAAAGGCATCCTGCACAGCGGTGCAGGCCGTATTGCCAAGCTGCGGATGCGTCCTATGTCACTATACGAGTCTGGGGATTCCTGCGGCAAGGTTTCTTTGGAAAAGCTGTGTCACGGCGAATTGACGCCTGCGCTGACTGGCGAGGTGGATTTGAGGGAGCTCATCGAGCTGGTCATTCGCGGCGGTTGGCCCGGTAGTTTGGGCCTGCCCATTGAGCAGGCTGCGCTGCTTCCACTGGAATATCTCAACGCTGTTATCGATGATGATGTGTACCGCATTGACGGCGTGAAACGAGATACTTCTAAAATGCGCTTGTTGCTGCGGTCTCTAGCCCGCAATGAGAGCACTACCGTCACCAATAAAACTTTGACGAAAGACATCAAGGCAGTGGATGACGAAGATATTGACTCTAATACGGTGTCTGCTTATCTGGATATTTTCAAGCGGCTGTTTATTACGGACAATCAGCCGCCGTTCTCCTCTGGCATTCGTTCTTCCGTCCGTATTAAGCAGGCCGAAAAGCGGCATTTCTCCGATCCTTCTCTGGCCTGTGCTTTGCTGAAGGCTACTCCGGCTGGATTGATGGGCGATTTGGAGACGCTCGGCTTCCTATTTGAAGCTCTTTGCGAACGCGACCTTCGAATCTATGCAGAATCTTTTGGGGCAAACCTGTATCACTATCAGGACTACAAAAACCAAGAGATTGACGCTGTTATTGAACTGCCTGATGGACAGTGGTGTGCTTTTGAAATCAAACTGGGAGCCAACCAAATCGATGCTGCCGCAGCTAACTTGTTGGAGATCAAGAAGCAGATTTCGGAAGATCCCAAGGGCAAACCACCGGCTGTTCTCTGTGTGCTGTGCGGTATGGCTAACGCTGCATATCAACGGCCAGATGGGGTGTTTGTGGTTCCCATTACTGCGATGAAAAACTGACACAAAGAAAGTTTCGCTAAAAATACTATCGGGCGTACTTTTGTAGGCGTATACAGATGAGGAGCGTGCAAAAATGCCGAAAATCATGGAAATCATTGCCAAGGAAACAAAGGGAAAGAGTTTCCAAACTTATAAGTATAGCTATGATTCTGTTGGATTGCCGTCTATCGATTACGATGACGATCCAAATAAAATCATGAAATGGAAGGATTCTGGCGAAACAGGGGCCCCGAAACGGCCAATAGATTTAAAACCGTTGGCGGATCAACTGCAAGCAGTCGGAGAAAAACCTTTGTTAAAATACTTCCTCGATGGGTCTCGCCATGTTTTTAAGGTGGATGATATTGCATACAACAAGCAGGTATTTCCTGTTGTGGCAGGACAAATCGGAGTTGGCTGCTGCAAACGCGAAGATAAGCGTATGCATAAAGAAAAATTCTATCGAGAATTGGTTTTGGCACTACCAGATAAGGCAAATGCTGATGGATGGGATGATGCAGCCTATTTTGCCTCAAAGGTTGCCAAGCTAAACGAGAGTGAAGAGTTACGGCGGTTAGGACTGCAGTTCTCCGCGATACTCCCGTACTCTACTTCAAAAGGTAATGCAGCCGATATGAAACTCGATAGCTTGGCAGTTGGCGTTATTCAGGATTATATGATTGAAGTCGAAAAACGAATGGTCGCAGAGCTGGTCAAAGATAAACGATTGGGCCAAGATGCGTACTTGCTAAAAGATGGCTCACTCGAGTATAAAGTTATGAAATCCGGCAGAGAGGATTTGAGAACTTTACAGAAAATCAAGCACAATTACAGCTGGGTTATCGGTGTGTCCAAACAGTTTAATCCAGAGAGCTGTCTGGATCATACCGGGAGGCCAAACTCAAACTATATCGCCGATTTACCCGTATATCATAGGACGCCTGTAGCGAGATATGAAAACAGGGAGTTTCTGGGAGATGTTCAGTTTGGTGTTTGGTATGTAAGACTGCGTGATAAACGCAGAACACAAACCCCTTTTGATGGTGTTGTAAAGGTCGAGAAAATAATGATGGATGAGGAGATTGACAAGGGTATCGATAGCGATGTGATTGATTTAATTTCCGCAAACATTATCAATGAGCGCAATCCTACTTGCTACGGGACAGACCGCAGGTGGGCAAACCATTTGTATCCGGTGTTTTTGACGGAATCATACGTTAAGAGCAAGTACATTAGCACAGAGATGTTTTTGCATCTGTTTTGAGGAGGTTGGATATCATGGCGAATACTGTTATAGGCCGTGTGTTGGCAACAGAAAAGAACCCTACCACTATTGATAATTTTACCTTTTGGACTGACCCCGAACTCATTCTGAATCCGTTTGATATTGTGAAGGTTCAGCATGTCAATAATTCGTACTCTTACGGTGTGATTGAAGACATCGCCCACATCACAGATGCTGCCAGTTTTTTGACGAACTTTATTTCGAGCGATTTCGGTGATGTGAACGCAGAAGAGAACACGCTCCGCGTGGGTATGAATTATGTAACTGCTAAAGTTGCTTGCAATACGGATAATATTTATATTCCGTTGCAGAGCAATGCAAAAGTTATGTTAGCAACAGCAGAGGAAATAAACTATGCGCTGGGATTAAATGATATCCGTAATCCTCTGGTCTGTGGATATCTGGAGATGTACGAAGGAACGAAAGGCTGCGAGAAAGTTACACTTCCTGTAAATCTCAACTCGAAATTCATTATTGGACCCGAGGGAGCCCATTTGAACATTTCAGGTATTTCTGGACTTGCCTCTAAAACATCCTATGCGATGTTCCTGCTGAAAGCTATTCAGGACAGCTACATGAAAAAAGATCCTACTAACAATGACGAAGACAGCGTTGCATTCGTCCTTTTCAATGTTAAAGGTAAGGATCTGCTTGCCATTGATCAGCTGAATGATTTTTCTGATGAACGGGATCCTGAAAAAGCCCGCAAGGAAACGCTTGAAAAATACAAAGCTCTTGGGTTGGCCGCCGAACCGTTCAAGAATGTTCACTATTATTATCCGTACTCCATTGCAAAGACTCGACATTGGAACACCTATATGACTCCGGAAGAAGTTGACGACAACATCCGGAAGAAAAAAGCAAAAAAATTCAAGTATATCTATAAATACGACAAAGAAAATCTGGATCTTATGTTTGCGAATATTGATGATTCCACACAAACGATGGAGTCTATTATCAGCTATATAATGTCTGGACAAGGGAGATTCAACCAGGTTAGCGATTGGCAAGACTTCCTTGAGGCCGTCAAAGAGAAGTGCTCCGCCGACACTTCCGGTAAAGATAAAGACAAAGAAATTCCTGTTGCAAGTTGGCGAAAGTTTTATAGAATTATCAACAAGAGTATTACCGACAACAAGATTTTTGCCAGAGATATCCGCGAAGAGGATGGCGAAACTCGTATTGGCGATGCGCTCAAATATATCAAGAAGAATGAAGTGCATGTCATTGATATCGCAAAACTCTCGGAGGACAAGCAGGCATATGTATTTGGCGATGCGATTCGTACTATTTATGATTTGCAGCTGGGTCAATATGCGGGAGAAGAGGGGGTAACTCCTCCGTCAAGGATTGTTATTTTTATTGACGAACTTAACAAATATGCTTCCAAAGAAACCCCGAAGAATTCTCCTATTTTGCGGCAGGTTCTTGATGTCGCGGAAAGAGGTCGGTCTCTCGGAGTTGTGTTATTTGCTGCCGAGCAGTTTAGAAGCGCAATTCATGATCGTGTGACAGGAAACTGCTCTACCCATGCCTATGGCAGGACGAACTCCATTGAGGTTACCAAGGGTGACTATAAGAGCATACCTTCGGTATATAAAACGATGATGACTCGACTGAAGCAGGGAGAATATATTATTCAGAACCCCGTATTCCGTTCGTTGCTTAATATCAAATTCCCGAAACCGATATATAAGCAGTTTAAGTAAGGAGGCTATTATGGCCACAGTAGGTAAAAACATACTTGATAACTTAACAACGGGAATGTATTCTGACTCAAAGGTCATTTATAGAGAATACATACAAAATGCCTGCGACCAAATTGACCTTGCTGTTAGCCTGGGGATTTTGGCCGCTGATGAGGGCTCTGTAGATATTTTTACGGATAACCGAAAAAGATATATAAGCATCAGGGACAATGCAACCGGCGTTAAAGTAAGTGAGTTTATCGAAGATGTCGGAGATATTGCCAACAGCAACAAACAAATTGGCAAAAACAAGGGGTTCCGAGGCATCGGGCGTCTTTGCGGCCTAGCATACTGCACAACTCTAAAATTTACGACAAGTTATGCTGGAGAAGATGTTAAATCCATTATGACCTGTGATGCCAAAAAGATGCGAGAAATGCTGGTAGAGAACAAAAAATATACTCTGGACGAGATTTGGGACGAAATCGTTACCTATTCAACAGAGCCAGAAACTGCAGAAGAACATTACTTTGAAGTAGAACTGTTTGATATCAACAAAGAAAACACAGATCTGTTGAATGACGCCAAAGTGCGTGAGTATCTCAGCTTTGTTGCTCCTGTCCCTTATAAAAATACTTTCATCTTGCGCAGTCAAATTTATAACCATGCCCAAAACATTGGTTACAAAATCGATGAGTACTGTGTACGGGTGAATGGGTATCAAATCTTTAAGGAATACACAACGAAGTTAAAGGAACAAAGCGGCTCTGCATTAAAAAATTATGATGAAATCTCTCGTTTGGAGTTTAAAGATTTTTGTGATGCATCCGGCAAGTTGGTTGCTTGGATGTGGGTAGGTCTATCTCGATTTGAAAAGCAGATACCCAAAGTAAACACCATGAGAGGCCTGCGTGTCAGAAGCGGAAACATTCAGCTGGGCAACGATGATGTCTTAAAGGATTTGTTCAAAGAACCCCGCGGAAACTATTATTTTGTAGGTGAAGTTTTTGCTGCAAGCAAAGAACTCATCCCCAATTCGCAGCGTGACTATTTTAACGAGAATAAGATGCGCGTTTTATTCGAGGATCTCTTGCGCGAGTACTTTTTTGATGTGCTGCATAAGCTGTACTACGAAGCAAATCGTGTAAAAAACGACTATAAACGGCAAGAAGAGTACATTGCCAAAGTTGCGGAATATCAAAAGAAAGAAAAGGAGCAGGGATTTGTAAACGAAGACGAACGTCAGAAACTCCAGTTTGATATAGACAAAGCAAAGAAAAGTGCGGAAGAAGCACGCAAGCGGTTGGACAAGCTGGACGATAGCGACAGCTCTTCTCCCTTGTCGGAAGTAAGAAGAAGTATTGGGCAAAAATATAAAGCTGGTAAACTGAAAAAGCAGGCAGAAACAACTGCGGTTGTCATTGAAGATGACAAGAAAAAAGCTTTTGTGACCAGTAGCATGTCCAAGCTGTCAAGAAGCGAACGCAAAATTGTTAGCAAGATCCTATCGATTATTACGGATATCGCACCCAAAGAGGTTGCGGAACAAATCATCGAGAAAATCAAAGAAGAGATGAGATAACGACCGATGAATAGAAAAGTTTTGCTCATTGAGCCAAATTACAAAAATAAATATCCACCGATGGGATTGATGAAGCTTGCAACTTATTACCGCGCAGTTGGAGATGATGTCCGCTTTTATAAAGGGGACATGCGATCTCTGGCAGTAGAATTAATTTGCGAGGATCTCATCAATCACCTGGCAATTATCTTTCCAGATGTGTTCTGGAAAGACCACTATCCTACTCTTTTCAACTTTATCAAGCTTGGAAAATATTCAATTCTTGAAGGCGAGCCTATCTTTGGGAACGAAGATGTACTGGATGCGGTGAAAGAGTATCGCAAGAAGTATAAGGACAAAGATTATTTTACCAATCCGAGATTTGACAAGGTCGGTATCACCACGCTATTTACGTTCTATTGGGATATCACAATAGATACGATCAATTTCGCGAAACAGCTTTGCAAAAAGCAGGAAGATGTTATGGTTGGTGGGATCATGTCGTCTCTTCTTGCAGACGAAGTATATGAAGCTACTGGAATTCGGCCATTTATTGGTTTGCTAAACCATCCAGGAGATATCGACGAAGGCAATGAGTTGATTATTGATGAACTCGCACTTGATTACTCAATCCTCGAAGAGATTGACTACGTTTATCCGGCAAACAATGCTTATTTCGCCTATATGACCAGAGGTTGTGTCAACAGATGTAAGTTCTGCGCTGTTCCTACACTTGAACCACAATACTGCGACTATATTAATTTGAAGAAGCGCATTGAATTTACCGATAAACGGTTTGGTGCAAGAAAAGATCTGCTATTGCTCGATAATAATGTTCTGGCATCGAACTGCTATAATCAGATTATTGATGAAATTCGCGAATGCGGTTTCGGTGTCGGTGCAAGTTATACTCCGCCCAACGAATATGAGATCATGATAAATAATCTTCGTGACTCCTATAACGATCGGGCATATATTCGCAAAGCTATTGCCATTTATAAAGAGATAATGGTCAAGCTGAAAGATGAACCCGAAAAAGCCGCACTTTATCGCAAGCTTGAAGAAGCACACTGCCTGTACCATTACACAGCTTCTAAGGAGGAAATTCTGGGACTGGATGAATTTGTGCGTCCGTTATATGCAAAAACGCACAAACCATCCAAAAGGAAGCGCATCGTTGACTTTAACCAAGGAATTGATTCTCGCCTGATCACAAAGGAAAATATGGATAAATTGGCAGAAGTCAATATTTATCCGTTGAGAATTGCTTTTGACCACTGGAAACTCAAAGATATCTATGAAAAATCTATTCGTACAGCGGTAGGGAGCGGCATTAAAAATCTTTCGAATTATTTGTTGTATAACTTTGAGGATGAGCCGGAAGAATTGTATCACCGCTTAAGAATGAATGTGGATTTATGCGAAGAGTTAGGTGCCAGTATTTATTCGTTCCCAATGAAGTATCATCCGATAAACGACAAAGAATTTTTCATGAACCGTGATTATATCGGAAAGCATTGGAACCGTAAATTCATTCGTGCAGTACAAGCCGTTCTCAACTCAACGAAAGGCAAAATCGGACGGGGTGTAGACTTCTTTGAGGAAGCATTTGGCCGAGACGTTGATGAGTTTATGAAAATCCTTTGGATGCCAGAAACCTTCATCATATATAGAAGAATTTATGATGCAGATTTGCGCGCCCGTCTAGCTGAACGCTATACAACCGTTACCGCACATGACTGTAATCTGACAAGTGAGTGGTGGGAGAAGTTCTCTGCATTGTCTCCAGAGAAGTTGGAGCAGGCAAAAGCAATCATTGCGCTTAACAAATTCAAAGATGGCGATTATGAGTGTGATGATAAGGAAATCTGCAATGTATTAGCGTATTATAAAATCACTCGAGATGATACGGAAAACAATTGACAAGAAATAGCCAGTTATTTCCCTGTGTTCCTGCGAGCGCCGAAATGGCCCTTGCTCCGCTTCCGGAGCAAGAACAATTTCGGCGCTTTTTCTATCCCCAAAATAGGGCAATCTGTTGCCCCCACATAGTAGACAGACCAAGGCATAAAATTATAATTTGGGGTTTGTGAAAAACTCAGTATTTCCAAGGCTTTGAAGTGATTCAACACCCAACAGGTTACCCACTACGGAAGAGAAGCCCGAAATGGCTAAAACGCAGAGGGTATCTGTTGGGTGTTTTTGCAACTTTTTGTGTGGTTATCCATAGATGCATGAACGCCTCACCGCTGGCTTACTACCAACGGCGAGGCGTTTTTGTATCAATCCAAGGACACTCCTATGGCCGCAAAAATCTTCTTTGCTTCTTCTTCGCCATATTCATAGTATGCAGCGCCGGTGTTCCCGCTGGAGAAATACACAATGTATCCATTCTTAGTTTTTGCAATTCTGCAAATCATGTCAGTATTGATAATTGCTTCTTCCTTACTCTTTTTATCTTTTGCTTTGATAAATGCCATCTGCTCCACCTCCTCGTTAAGCCACCGCCTCAAATATTCTCTTCTGCGCTTTCAGGTAAGACTGCAGATTGATGATTGCTCCGTTATTCAGATTCAATTCCTCATCCGACAATTCCGCTGCATTATCCGCAGCCAGTTTGACGGTATAATTGTAAATGCGGCCTACCAGCACTTCCAAATCTTCCGCAGTAAGCTGGATGCTGATTTCTTCATAATCTTTGTGTTCCTTCAGCGCTTCTAGTGCCTTCATCAAGGTATGGATTTTATCAATATCCATATTACCATTACGGATGGCATCGATGTATGTCTTCAACGCGGTACGGAATTCTGTAAGCACCTTCGGTTCGCGTTTCTTCCATGTGTTATAACCCCATACGCCCGCACCGATTACAGCAGCTCCGATAGCTGCGATTCCGGCTTCTTTTTTGTGGTGCTGAATGAATTGCAATACCTTTGCTCCGAGGCCTTGTGCCTGCTCTGCCGCTTTCAAATCAATAGGCTTAAGATGTTTTACAATCTGTCCTTTGTTTGGACCCACAGCATAACGCACAACACTACCAATTCTGCGGTATAGGCCGGTTGCTAAACCAGTTGCAATATCGTCTGGAATATAAAATGCATCTTGTACTATTGCCATAAAAATGCCTCCGTTTTTCATTCTATAACAGAGCTTGTAAATCCCGCGAGTTTATCGATTTTCTACGACTTGGATGCTGTAACCCTTTTATCGTTGTTTACGTTAAACTTTTTGTGTTCTTATCATAACATATTTTCTTATAATCTTCGAGTCCCTTAAGAGCAACGTCAAAAACAATTTCATGGAATATTGCAGGAAGCGTCATCAAAGAGAGCGTGGGGCCAGATTGGTCACACGGATCAATTCCCTCGCTTCCCGCTTGCGGGCATACTCCACGATCTGGCCGGAGCCGCCGAGGAAGTGGAAGGCATAGGCGATGAGGTAATCGCAGGTATCCACCATGCGCCGATTGGTCTTGATGATGGCGAGGCGTTTGGGGATGCGTTCGTCTTCCCAAGGGTAATAAGTGCCATCGAAGCCCTTCGGTGTTTCGATGGGACGGATGGCAGGGTGGTAGGGCAGCACCAGCATCAGGCGCACCTCGGGGTGGATCTTCTTTACTTCCTTGACTGCTTGGGCCGCCATGCGGTCGAAGCTGCCGTAGTGACCTACAAAAAAATCCGTCACGCCGTATTCTGTTACATGACGCTCGACTTCCACCAAGAGGTTCGGATAGATCTCCACATTGGCATCACGATGGCCGATAAAAAAGCAGCTTTTCATGCGTTCAATCCTTTCTGCGATATATCCCACATCATACCACGAAAACAGTATTTGGGATATATCCCACACGATAAATCGCAAATACTATTAAACTGGTATTGTGATTTTGTGTGGAAAGGTGGTGCCACAATGAACGCAAAAGAAGCTGTTGCCCGACGTATCCAAGCGCTTTGTCTGGAGCGCGGAATCGCAGTCAATACATTGGCAAACATGAGTGGTGTGGCCCCATCCACCATTTACAGTATGCTGAACACGAAAAGCAAAAATCCGGGCATCGTCTCTATCCAAAAGATATGTGATGGACTTGAGATCAGCGTCCGTGAGTTCTTCGATGATCCGTTGTTTGAAAACTTGGAGCCGGTCATTCAGTGACCTGTTTGACTTCATGCATACGCCGACATAAAAAAGGGATACACCATGCTTCAAACGCACGGTGTATCCCTTTTTGTGGGTTAATTCGTCGATTTTAAGTAATTTTAACAACATTTCTGCCGTGATCTTTAAGATGGTGTAGGTACACGCAGGTCCTGAGCGGCCTCCATCTTAAACTTGTTCAGGGCCTCGCGGGCGCTGGGCACGACAGGCTGATTAGAATTATTAGAGCTAGACATAATTTCGCATCTCCTTGCTTCGTTTGTTTGTTGGATTGGGAATCCAGACATAGCATTGCCTCACGCGGTATTTCTATGTGCGCCATTTTTTGCCGTCCAGGCTCCCAGCTTCACTGCGGTCGATCAAAGCTCTTAATACGTTGCGATGCCTGACGTGATTGTGATTCAGATGGCGATGCGCTCTGTTTTTATAGACAAGAGAAGGAAGCGACTGTTCGCATGCCGCTTTTGGCTTTCACAATGGCGGAGCGGCCATAAGCGGCCGCAACGACCTATCGCTGCATATGTATAATCAACTGCGCCTTCTATGTCTCACCATACGTATAGAATCCCTTTCCAGTTTTTCGACCCCACAGGTGGGATTCGTACATCTGTTTAGCAATATCATAACCGTGGGGCTTGATGCCTGTGTCCTTCCAGCGCTGTTCCATGGACATATAATTGAGATCGATCCCGGTCAGATCCAAAAGGCGGAAGGGACCCATGGGGTGATTGAGCCCTAGTTCCACACCGATGTCTAGGTCTTCGGGTGTGCAGACACCCTCTTCCACCAGAAAGTAAGCCTCATCCCGGATGGCACGCAGAACACGGTTGACCACAAAACCATCGATTTCCCGATTGACACGGATCGGTGTTTTACCGATTTTCTTTGCAAATTCCACAATGAGCTCCACGGTGCCCGGCGCGGTGTGTTCTCCTTTGACCACCTCTACCAGCTTCAGGACTAAAGCGGGATTGAAAAAATGCATGTTGGCCAGTCTGGAAGGGGTTTTAACACAGTCTTGAAAGAGGGAGGAGACCATATAGCTGGAATTGGACGCCAAGATGGTATCTTCCCCGACGATGCCGCCGAGTTCGAAATAGAACGAGCGCTTGATCTCGCGGTCTTCTAAGATGGCTTCTATCACAATTTGAGATCCAGCGGCGGCCTGTTGCAGCGTGGGGACCAGATGAAAGCGGGCGCGTGCCGCATCTGCCTGCTCGGATGTCATCTTTCCCTTGGATACCCGACCGTCCAAATAGTCCCGTGACCAAGTGTCCGTCTGCGCAAGCGCGGCAGGGACGGAGTCGGTCAGATAGACGTCGTACCCGTGAAGGGCAATGGTGAGCGCAATTTGCCGCCCCATCTGGCCGGCGCCCGCAACGCACACTTTTTTGAGCGCATCAATCTTCATAGTACAGATACTCCCTTATGTGGCAAATATGGTATAGAATTACCAAATCTTATAATCCTTGGCCTTCTGGCGCAGCTCGTCCCGGAATTTGGGGTGGGCAATATGGATCAGGTTTTCTACGCGTTCAGCAATGCTCTTTCCCTTGATCTTTGCGATTCCATATTCCGTAATGATGTAGTCGATGTCATTCCGGCTGATGGACACTACGGCACCGGGGGTGAGGAGGGGCTGTATGGTGGAGACGGTTCCTTTCTTTGCGGTAGATTTGACCGCCACAATGGATTTCCCGCCTTTGGAGTGGGAGGCGCCGACGGCAAAATCAGCGGCGCCCCCGGTACCGGAATATTGGACATGCCCCATGGACTCCGAGCAGATCTGACCGGTCAAATCGACTTGGAGGCAGGAGTTAATGGAGACCATCCGGTCGTTTTGGCAAATCACGCGGGGGTCGTTGACATAGCTGCCGGACATCAGCGCGATTTCAGGATTGTCATAAAGCCGCTGATTGCCTAAGGCGAAGCTTCCCACGATTTTCCCGCGGTTGATGGTTTTCTTTTTCCCTGTGATCACACGGGATTCAGAAAGGTCCGCAATAATACTGGTGATCATTTCCGTGTGTACGCCCAAATCATTTTTTTCGGCGAGATAGGTCCCCACTGCGTTGGGGATATTCCCGATGCCGAGTTGAATGGTGGAACCATCCTCCACCAGCGAGGCGACGTTGGCCCCAATCTTCATTTCCGTTTCCCCGGGCTGACTGCCTTCGATTGTGATAAGCGGATCCTCCACTTCCACTATGTAGTCGATATCACTGATGTGGACGAGGTTGTCGCCCCCGACCACGGGAAGATTTTTATTGACCAGCATGACCACCACGTCAGAACGAAAGACGGTGTCCATTTCGTTGTACGCGTTAAGGGAAAAATGGACGTAGCCGTGCTCGTCCATCGGACAGACCATACCGACGAACATATTGATGTGGCGGTCTTCCAGGCAGCGAGCTACGCCGTTATGCAAGTGGATCGGCATATAACTGGAAATCTGGTAATCATGGCAGGCGCGGGCAAATTCATCATAAAAGCTGCTGATAACATCAAAATGGCCCTTCATTTCTGGGCTGGAGACAAATTCATAGTTTTTCCAAAGTCCGGCGTGGCGCACGGTGACATGTTCCACCCTGTCTTTTATGGTGTGGAGTTCCCGGAAGAACGACTGAGGCTCCAGACCGTTATAGGAGGTCCAGATGAGATCATTGGATTGGATCATATGCAGGACATCCTGTATGGTCACCTTTTTGGAAGCGTACTCCTCCGCGAATCGGTTCATTATATTCCTCCTAAAATTTGATTAGTAGCCGGCAAAAACGGGCCAGCGTTTCTCTAAAAAGGAACGGATGCCCTCGTCTTTATCTGCGCTGTCCAGCAGGACGCACAAGGAGAGTTTCTTCATCAGAATTACGCACTCCTGACTGGTGGAGAGAACGGCGTAGAGCAATTTCTTGGCAAGCATCAGGGCCAGCGGCCTTCTGTCGTGCAGTTCCTCTGCGACGGCTTTGGCCCTCTGGAGCAGAAGCGTCTGCGGAACGCAGTCTGGAGCAAGGCCAAGGGCCAAAACCTGCTCTCCATTCAAGATCTTTCCGGCCGGAATGATCTATCTGGCAATTGCTCATACCCCCGCAGCGGGCCAACCACCGTGTCCCGCCGATCCCGGGAATGATACCTAGACTCGGCTCAGAAAGTCCAAGACGGGGTTTATCACAGGCAATACGCAGATCACAGGCCAGAACCAATTCATAGTGATGACTGCGATTTGTGCAGAAATATCCACACGGAGGGCTTCGTAAGAATGTGTCATGTTGACTGCGTTCCCTTATTAAAGCTACAGATGTGCTGAAATAAAATTGAGAAGTGTTTCGGCTTAAAGCTTCACCTGCATCAATAATGAATTAAGGTCGCAATGATAGTCATTGCCATACCCGCAAGCCATTGAACTGCTACAATTTTAAAAGCTAGCTTGAGCCACTTCTGGAATGGGATTTTGGCTGCGGCCATCATTGCAATTAGGGTAGTATAGGTCGGAATAATACCATTGGAGATACCATCTCCGCATTGGAACGCAAATACTGCTGTTTGACGCGAAACGCCCAGAAGGTCCGCCAGAGGAATAATGATCGGCATAGTAGCCGTAGCTTGGGCTGAGCCGGATGGGAGGCCCAAGTTAATGATGGTCTGAGCGACTTGCATACCAGCGGCCTGTACGATACCGGGCAGGTATTGGAGCGGCATTGCCAGATAGTAGACGATTGTATCCATAATTACGCCGTCTGCCAGAATGACTGCGATTGCTCTAGCAAAGCCGACGGAACCAGCTCCAACTGCAATGTCCGACATTCCAGAGCAGAATAGGCGACACATCTTGTTAGGCGTAAATCGAAAAATAATTCCTGTAAGGACCGCCATCCAGAAGAAAGCGGCGGAAATTTCGCCGAACCACCATCCTTGAG